>Ga0115005_10001008_pt1 | contig 22219 bp, 26 predicted proteins | sample ArcOceMetagenome_FD_87163 | JGI IMG/M metagenome (GOLD analysis project Ga0115005, IMG submission 87163) | Marine eukaryotic phytoplankton communities from Arctic Ocean - Arctic Ocean - Greenland ARC118M Metagenome | ecosystem: Environmental > Aquatic > Marine > Oceanic | place: Arctic Ocean...
ACAGGTCATTTGGTTTGGGTAGCACTTGAAGCTGCTAAAATTCTAAATGAACAAGGCATTAGTGCTGAAGTAATCAACATACACTCCATCAAACCTCTTGATGACGCTATCATCATAAAATCGATTGCTAAAACAGGTTGTATTGTAACTGCAGAAGAGCACAACTATATGGGTGGACTAGGTGAAAGCGTTGCTCGCGTCCTTGCTTTAATTCATCCTACTCCTCAAGAGTTTGTTGCTACACAAGACACCTTTGGGGAATCGGGTACTCCAGCTCAATTGATGGATAAATATGGATTAAATAAAGAAGCAATTGTTACTGCTTCTCAAAAAGTTATTCAACGTAAATAAATAATTATGCCTTTTAAATTAATCAAAACCTTAACCTTCCTTGCTCTTTTATCTACCTCTCTCCTGCAAGCTCAATTTGAGTTTGGAGTAAAAGGAGGATTGAATTACGATTCCCTCGGTGATGTAGATTATACTGACATTTCTGCTACCAATCTTTCAGCTGGATCCAAAACTGGATATCATATTGGTGCTTATGGAAAAATTGATTTACTCCTTTTTTATCTGCGACCAGAAATTCAATTCACAAAGATTAATAGTGGATTTGCGGATAAGAATATTGGACTTAGTAAAATAGAAGCTCCTATTCTCTTAGGCTACAAAATTCTTGGACCGTTGAGTGTTTTTGCTGGTCCTAGTTTTCAATATATTCTTAATGAAGACGTAGAAGGCACAACTCTTACTGATATTGAAGAAAACTTTACTGTTGGCTTACAAATCGGAACACGAATTTCTTTTGGTCGTTTGGGCTTTGGAGTTCGTTACGAAAGAGGCTTTACCGATAACGATGTACGGATTTTGGGAGTCAATGGTGTAGATGTTGAGGGTCGAATTGATGCACGTCCAAACCAATTCATTGTAAGTGCTTCTTATGAACTAAAAGCACGATCTGGTAGTGATAATTAAAAGGTTTGTTATTTATTAGTAGCAATTCGCTCAAACACACCAATACTTTTATTTTTCTCAACTTCATCCCAGTTGAATAGCATGCCGTTCATTGCTATATAAACTCCAGGCTCAAGAACACGCACATATGCCATTGCAGATCCTAGATTGAAAAAACCATCGGAAGAACTACCAAAGGTATAGGGAATCATTGCACCCGTAAGAATAATTGTTTTACCCTCAATTGTATTGGCTTCTGTAGCTATTTTCATAGCCGTATCGACCATGCAATCTGTTCCGTGTGTAATAACAATCTGCTTTCGCTCTGAGGTCTCACAGGCCTCTATAATGGTTTTGAAATGAGCAGAGGTAAGTTCCAAACTATCTAAAAGCATTAACGTTTTTACATCAACATCCAACTTGCATCGGCTGCGATCTAACATTTGTGGTAAATGGGTTTCTTTAAAGTTTAAAGTTCCATTGATATAATCGTAGGTTTTATCAAAGGTACCCCCAGTAACAAAAACTTGAATGCTTTGGTCTAATGACATCATAGAAAATAAATTTGGTAGTGTATCGTTTAACTGTCCGAGTCTAGATAATCTGGAATTCCGTCATTATCAGTATCGTCGATAACCCCGTCGTTGTCTACATCGAACTCCAAATAAGTTAATATGCCATCACCGTCATCATCAAAGTCAAGCAGATTTGGCGTACCATCACCGTCAGTGTCATCATTAAGAGGATTACCATCACCATCTGGATCTTCGTCAATAGAAAAGACACCATCATTATCATGATCGGCCACGTTGGATGTATAAACAGAAACAGTGAATACGATGGGTGCATAAGCTGGAATTAATCCTTGAACGGAAGAGTAGTACCCTAAACCTGATGGCATGAAAAGAATTCCTTGTCCGTAATCTCGAAAACTAATAATTCCATCAGCATCTTGACTGAAAGTACCGGGAGCAAAATTCTGAAGACCATAACGAAAACCTGAAACTACTCGTATGTTATCAAACCATATTGGCGTATTTCTTTGATCGAATATAGTACCTGTTAGCAACTCTCCTCTGTAAGATACATAGGTTGAATCTACTATAGAAGGCTTTTTTTCTAATTCAGATCCTTGTTGTGCTAATAAATAATAGAGTGTGTGGTTCGTTACAACACCATTTGCGTCGGTAATCGGAACCGAAAGTTGTTGTACTTGGTCAATCATTGGCGTTTTATCTGCATTATCTCCAGAGATCGTATCAATTGAAATTGTTACCACAGTATCATCCGCTCGAGGAAAATCTTCGTAATTGTAAAAGTGATTAGATAAGTAATCAACCAATAAGGCATCATCTGTTATAGATTGTTCCGAAAAATCTCTCAACTCTACAGGTTCGGTTGTATTATTATCATCGGAACCACAAGAGCTTAAAGAAACTGCAAGAAGCAAAGCAAGTGTACCTGATTTTGAAATATGAAACATATGGGTAATTTAGGTGCGCAAGATACAATTTTACTTTATTTTTGATAGAAATTTAACGTAGTTTTAAAGAATGAGAATTGATCAATATTTATGGGCCGTTCGCTACTTCAAATCGAGAAGTATTGCTACTAAAGCCTGTAAAAAAGGGCAGGTACGCGTCAACGATCAAGTTGTGAAACCCTCACGTGAAGTATTCCCTATGGATAAAATCATCCTACGGAAAGAACAAGTGAATCTAACGCTCGATGTTCTGGACATTCCAAAAAGTAGAGTTGGTGCAAAACTAGTCGATCTTTATCGGGTAAATACAACTCCTAAAGATGCCTTTAAACAAAATGAGCTTCAAAATTTAGCTCAAGACTACTACCGTCAAAAAGGAGAAGGAAGGCCCACTAAAAAAGACAGGAGAGACTTGGATGAATACGCAGATGAACCTGACCAAACTGAGGATTAGTTTGCATCCAAACTTGCTCTGTGACGCAAAGTAGAATAGGCTACACCAAAATGATCTCCCACTAAATCTGCTACTTGCAATTCTTTTAATCCAATTTTGATCAATGCCTGATGGTGAATTGCATGATCTAAACAATACAGCAATTCTCGATCGACTGAAGTAACAAAAGGCTTTTCTTTTGCTTCTGTTTCATCTGAAAAAAGCTGCAAAGCAAAACTAGATGATATCTGTTTCAATTGATCGGATAAATGAGAAAGTATTTTAATCGCATGCTTCCGATCCGTTTCAATTAAAAGATCACGTTTTCTTTCGTCATAATTTACCGTTTGAGTAGCAATACCTTGGAATAAGCACAAATAGAATTCTGCACTATGCCTGAGGTGTTGTCCTATAGATGCGCCGTTGAGCAGCTTACTGTTGTAGCAGTATTGCTGATCATCTAGTCTTTCACAAAGATCCATAAGATCCTCTAGTAGCGTTTTATGTAGGTATTTAATTTTATATATTAAAGAGTTGCTACTCGAATTATACCACTTGCAAATTTTTTAAGCGGTACTGTTTTATATCCAAGAGCTAAATTCATTTCACTAATTTCATAAATAATTTCCATATGGTGAAAGATATCGCGATAAGCTTTCAATAAACTATAGGAGGGCTCGTATATATGAGCCGGTTCTGAATTGACACCATTGACTTCAATGATCTTAAAATCTTCACCTTTTTGTAAGGCTTCCCAACTTTTAAACTTAATATCAAACCGTCCATAATAAAATCCTGGTAACTGATCGGACCATTGTTTTAATAGAGTTGTTAATTCTGGTGAGATTCTAACTCGAGCATCCCGGAATTCTGTCCCTAAATTATGACTTCCTATAGGCTCTATTAATCGGCATTCGCCCTCTGGTATAATGTGGTTCCAATTCGATGCAAATCGATCACTTAATACATCAATACGGTGCTTAATTCTGGAGTTATTATCAATTAATTCTCAAAAAGTTTTTTGCCCATCTCCTATGATTTCGCAAAACTTTTTCTCCGTAATAGAAGTGATTTCAAATCGACTTTCATCTGGAAGTTTATAGAACAAAATACCCGCTTCTTTTTCAAGCTCGCAAAACTCTTGTATCAAAATTTCCTTAAAACGAGAGTTGTTACAATAGGCAGTAAGATCTTCGATGGAATGAATCACAGCAACATCTTTCCCACGTTCTGCATTATCTGGTTTCCCTACTAATGGAAACTCAAGACCATGCTGGTTGATCAAGAAACTTAGGTCTGCAGTATTTGTGTCTGCGGATGTTTTAAAAGATGTTGGAATCCAATTTTCTGGAAATTTAGATAAATAGGACCACTTCGAAACTTCGAATGCACCACTGTTATTCATTATCGGATTAAGTGTAGTAAAATAGGTGAATTTTTTTGCTCGGATTGCTAAATACATCCAGTAAAAATAGGCTGGGAAATAAAAAATCCAAAACGGCTAAAACTCAAAATTGCTCCATCGTTTGTTCAAAATCATAAGCTAAATTTGGGTTAAAAAATAGTTTACTGATTCCAGTTGGTATCTGCTTTTTTCTGAAAAACTTTTGGCGTTTTTTCCCATTTGGTTACCGTATTTGTAAAACGAGTTCTGTAAAACGAGTTCTGTAAAACGAGTTCTGTAAAACAAATACAAACTGTCGTTTTGAATCAAATATGCCTCAGGGTTTACCCCTACCTCATCTCCTCTAGACATAGCATAAGCGCACCAACCGCCATATTTTGGCATATACCGATTGGGATTTTCATCGAAAAGGGTTTTATTTTTCTGAGAAGAAAAATAATAGTGAACACCCGCAACAGAAGACTGGATGGACTTGTTCCCCTCTTTTGGCGATGAATTGAAGTAAGAAACTACATCGTATCCTTGAACCGCTACACGACTCTTGGGTAAATTAAAATCACTAGCCGATTTATTCTGACCATAAGCAACGCAGGATATAAAAACAAATAATAAAATAGCAGTATTTTTCATAAGTAAATTGAGGTTAAGTAGATTTGGGACTATAAAACTTTATAACTTTGCGAAGATACAACTCAATTTGTATGCCAAAAATAAATTTATGAGAAAAGATGCAACGCTAATCGTTGATGGTCAAACGATAAAACACAGTACACGCAGAATCGCATATCAAATTTATGAAGCTAATTTTAATTACAAAACGCTTTATGTAGTTGGGATAGCAAAAAGCGGTGTTCTGTACGCTAAAAGTATCATTGCTGTTTTGGAAGAAATTTCTGATCTCAAAATTCATTTTATACAATTAGAAATCAATAAGAAAAACCCACACCTACCAATCAAAACTTCAGAAGATCTAAATCAACTAAAAGATCAATCGGTTGTTTTAATAGACGATGTTTTGAATACGGGTAGTACTTTGATATACGCAGTAAAACACCTACTAGAAGTGCCTTTGAAACAACTTAAGACAGCGGTATTAGTTAACCGTAATCATAAAAATTATCCTATTAAGGCGGATTTTAAAGGGATTTCTCTTTCTACTTCAATCAACGAACATATTGAAGTAAATCTGAATTCAGAAACCGAAGGAGTGTATCTAAATTAAATCTTTAATTTTTTGGGCTAGTACTTCTGGGGAACTCGTATCAACTGCAACAGTGTGCGTTGCTTTTCCATAAAACGGAAGTCGTTCAAACAAATGTTTTCCGATAAATTCAGTCAACTCTTCTTCGGTTTGAAGATGGCTAATTAAAGGACGTTTATTCTTCTCTAAAAGCAATCGATCTTTCAATGTTGCAATGTGGGCTTTTAAATAAAAACTAAGCGCTTTGGAGTCTACAATGTAGTCCATTGAATTATAATAACAAGGTGTTCCTCCACCTAAAGATAAGATTATAGGTTCCTTTTGAGTGAGTAATTGCTCTAAATATTGACGTTCAATTTTTCTAAAAAACAGCTCTCCCTTACCTTCAAATATGCTTTTTATTGACAAGTTTTCTTGCTGTTCAATAAAAGAATCTAGGTCAACATATGGAATATCAATGCATTGCGAAAGCGCCTCGCCAACTCTAGATTTCCCACAACCCATATACCCCAAAAGTACAATTGTTTTCTTCAAAAGATCATTTTAAAATTCAGTTGTAAATTTAGCGATTTAGAATATGAATTATTAATATTTGCACGTATATTTGCAGCCTTAAAATACCAAACCGATCTGGTAGCTCAGCTGGTAGAGCATCTCCCTTTTAAGGAGAGGGTCCTGGGTTCGAACCCCAGCCAGATCACTACTATTTTAAGACCTGGTAGCTCAGTTGGTAGAGCATCTCCCTTTTAAGGAGAGGGTCCTGGGTTCGAGCCCCAGCCAGGTCACTACCGCGCACGTGGCGGAATTGGTAGACGCGCTAGCTTGAGGGGCTAGTGGCCTTCGGGCCGTGGAAGTTCGAGTCTTCTCGTGCGCACTTCATATTTTACCCCCTTCCTTTATTGCTTTTAATTTTTTTCGTAGTTTTGTTTAAGCTTCCTCAACGAAGATTAAACCAATGAATAAGATTAAGAACAGTTTCAGCATCAAGAACCTTGAAAACATTTCAGGCATAAAGGCGCACACCATACGAATTTGGGAAAAAAGGTATAATCTTCTTTCACCCGAAAGAACAGGTACTAATATCAGAAGATATTCTCTCGATAGCTTAAGAAAGCTACTCAACATAACCCTACTTTACAACAACGGTTACAAAATATCTAAAATCGCAGCTTACGAGGAATCTGAAGTTCCGCTTCTTGTTCGTAAATTAGCACTTACTTCTAAATCTGAACAGATGTCAATTAATACATTGAAATTGGCAATGGTTAATTTCGATACGGTTTTATTTGACCTCACTTTCGAAGAATTGATAGGGAAGAAAGATTTTGAATTCATCTATATGAAGGTTTTTATCCCGCTCCTTCATGAATTAGGTATCTTATGGCAAACGAATGCAATATGCCTTTCGCATGAGCACTTCATCACCAACCTCATCAAGCAAAAAATACACTTACAGACTGAACTAGCTCAAAGCCAAATAAAACAGAATGAGAATGATGCTTGTTTTGTGTTATTTTTACCCGAAAATGAAATTCATGAATTGAGTATTTTATACTTAAATCAACTCATCTTATCCAGAGGTTATAAAACTATTTTCTTAGGCCAATCTCTTCCTAGCAGCAGTTTAGCTACACTTTTAAGTTTCAATTCGCAATTGCATTTTGTTACCTTTTGCATTGTGGAGCCAAATCAAAATATCATGGATGATTTTATATCCAATTTTGAACAACAAATTTTAAGCATCAGTGATTCACGCTTATCAATGTTTGGTCCAAGAACTGTTGATTTAAACAAAGAAAAACTACCCGATAAGATTGTTGTATTTGAGGGTCTAGAAGAATTTAAACATAGGTTCCTTGAACCAACTGTATTTGCATAATTTTTATGTAATTTTGATGATAATTTCGGCATAGAATTTCGGAATATTGGATTACTATTTTTTGCTTGATTAAAAAAAATCAATGAAAACTTTATTTGATAACGTATCTAATGAATGCAGTAAGGTTGTTACTATTTCCTACAGTACTTCTTTTTCACTAGCAACAAAAATGTTGCACAGCTCGATACGTAAAGACATATATAATATTTATGGTTTTGTTCGCTTTGCTGATGAAATTGTAGATAGCTTTCATTCATTTGATAAAGAAGTATTACTGGATCGTTTCGAGAGTGACTTATTTCATGCCATAGAACATAAAATAAGCCTAAATCCGATCCTAAATTCCTTTCAACAGACGTTCCATCTCCACAGCCTAGATATCGAGCATGTAAAGGCTTTCCTCAAGAGCATGCGTTGGGATTTGCATAAAAAAAACTACCTCTCACAAAAAGATTACAAAGAATACATTTACGGATCAGCCGATGTTGTTGGACTTATGTGCTTAAAAGTGTTTGTAAAAGGCAATAGAGAACAATATGATGCTCTCAAGGATTATGCAATGGCTTTGGGATCTGCTTTTCAAAAGGTAAATTTCTTAAGGGATTTAAAAGCCGATCAAGAGGGATTGGAACGGTCTTACTTTCCAGATATTGACTTAAAGAGTTTTGATGAAGAATCGAAATTGAAAATTATAAATGAAATTGAGGCAGATTTTAAAGCAAGTTTAATTGGCATTTTAAACCTACCTAAAGAAGCTCGTTTCGGAGTCTATACGGCATATAAGTATTACTACAAGCTATTACGAAAACTGAAGAAGATTCCCTCGAATCATATAAAGGAAACTCGTGTTCGAGTTCCGAACTATCAAAAAATCAGTGTTCTGGCACAATCCTATTTAAATTATCGTTTTAACACCTTATAGATGGCTACTTTTTTTTGGATTTTAATTTACGTTACTACTTTTCTTTTCATGGAATTCATGGCGTGGTTTTCTCACAAATACATCATGCATGGTTTTTTATGGCATCTTCACAAAGATCATCATAAGAAAGACCACGGATCGTGGTTCGAACGCAACGATTTGTTTTTTATCTTCTATGCCATTGTAAGCATGTCTCTTGTTATATTATGGGGAGAGTATGGGTTTTGGGCTGGTTTGCCAATGGCTTTGGGTATCTTTACGTACGGAATGAGTTATTTCATTGTTCATGACATCTTCATACACCAACGCTTTAAGATCTTAAGAACTACTAATTCAAAATATGCTAAAGGGCTCCGCAGAGCACATAAGATTCATCACAAGAGTATTCACAAAGGTGGAGGTGAATGCTTTGGAATGCTTTGGGTGCCGATAAAATATTTTAAATAATCTGGATTTACTTCTTGGACCAATTGTTTGTAAATTCACAATCTCTGTAATCCCTACTAATACTTACGTAAGTATCTTCAATTTTCTCTTGGGTCCATTTTTCAATAGCTTTTAACTGCTTATCCTTCAAAGCAAGCTCTTTAATACGGATATAATCTTGAGAATAATCTGCTACATGTTCATCGAAACGATTCGTAATCTTAATGATTTTGTATTTCTTTAATCCAGAACGATCTTCATCAAGTAAGGGAAGTGAAACCTCGCCTTCTTTAAGCTTACTCACCTGATTGTAAAGTGTCGGATCCATCTTTGTTAGTTCAAAACGGGTATCTCCTGTAACAGGATTTAGTAGCACCCCTCCACTGTTCCTAGTTTCTTTTTCATTTGAATAATTGAAAGCTGCATCTGTAAAAGTGATTTCTTCTTCAAGAACACGCTTACGAATAGTATCTAATGTTTTTTTAGATTCATCTAATTGCGTTGGATCAACTTTTGGTGTCAATAAAATGTGGCGAACATCAACTTGTTGTCCTCTAATTTTATCTACTGTTACAATATGCCATCCAAAATCAGACTTAAAAGGTTTGGATATTTCTCCCTCTTCAATACTAAAAGCAGCATCTCTAAATTCTTTTACCATACGCGGGCGTTTTCTGTGCAGCGTATATTTACCACCTGTAGATCGAGAACCGGGATCTTGTGAGTACAAAATAGCTTTTGAGGCAAAACTCAAACCCTTTTCTTCGACATCGTTTTTAAAATCTTTTAGCTTCTCAACAACGCGTTGAGTTTCTTCATCCGTAACCTTAGGCTCTATTACAATTTGTGCTAATTCTATTTCAGTACCAAAAACAGGTAATTCCTCTTTTGGAATTTCATCGAAGAAGCTACGAACTTCTTCAGGAGTAATTTCAATTTTAGAAACAATATCAGATTGCATTAAAGAGGCTAGTTTTTGAAGCTTGTTGATTTCAAAAAGCTGCTCTCTAAAAGAAAGTTCGTCAGGTTTATTATAAAATTCAAGAACTTTTTCTATGCTCCCTAATTGTTCAGTGAAATATTCAATACTTTGGTCTACGTAGCTGTACACCTCAGAATCACTAATCTCTAAACTGTCTTGTACTGCATGATGAGCATAAAGCTTATCTTCCATTAGTTTTCCAAGAAGCTGGCAACGCTCAATGCCATCTGTAGGAATTCCTTGCGATTTCATATCGACTAAAGTTTTATCTATATCGGAATCTAAAATTACATAGTCGCCAACAACTGCAGAGACTCCGTCAATCTTAGTTCGTTTAAAACTACTCTTTATTTCCAGAGGCCCTTGGGCAAAAGTCTGAAAACTAAAAACAAAAGCTACTAGAAGTAGTATTGTAGTTTTAACGGTAGAGTTGAAATTTCTTTGTTCGTATTGCATCTTGTAGTATTTCTTTATCAAATTGTTTAATAAAATCAAGCTTTCTTTTGTTGAAAACAATTTTACGGATTGTGTTTTCTATGGAAACCAAAGGGGCTACTTCGTTTCGTAACATATAATTATTCACAAAAAGCAAATATACCTCGAAAGCATCCTCAACAAGAAAAAATTGTGATTTTTTTAAGTAGTTCTCAAAGTTATTTTCATTGATTATAGGAAGTGTACGAATTAATTCTCTCTTTGTAAGCCACAATGAGTCTTTCAGTCCATATGAATTGAATTGAAAGGTAAGAGAATCTAAAAAACGAATGTCTTCTTCTTGAAAACGAATTAGTTTATTTTTAATCTCTAATAAATCTATGTTTTCTGAAGGTAAAGCAATGTAACGAAGGTTGACCATAGCTTCATTCAATCTGAAATTATTTTGATTTTCTCTGTAATACGTTTCAATTTCTGTTTTACTTATTAGCGTATCAATATTCGACTTTACAATGAATTCTTTATAACTCCTACTCCAAAGATCTGAACGATATGAATTTACTAATTCATCCATTTCCTTCTGGGCTTCAACATCAAGATTAATTATTGCTTGGTCAAAAAGTAATTGTTTTCTTGCCCAGTTGTTGATGTAGTTTTCTGACTGAATTATACTATCCGTTTTGGAAGAAAAAACGGTGATATTATCTCTAAGTTCTGAGCGATATAAATAGGAATTACCAGCTCGTGCCACAACCACATCTTGCTTTACATTATAGAACTGATCACAGCCAATAACTAAAAAGAAAAGTAAGGTAATTGGACCTGTCCAATGTAAAAGTAGAGACTGTACTTTGCTTCGGATAAATTGGCTTGTTTTTTGCATAAATTTGTTAAATGGTAACAACGAGAAAAAATAAATTTATTGTGTTATTTGACGCCTTTTTATGTTAAATTTCTTAATAACTTTATTAGACTGCTAATAAACAGCATTTTAATTGTTAATAAATCCTTTTTTATTAACAACAATATCTATAACTTGCAAGTATATTTAAGGGGATGAAAATTAGTGTGTATTCTTTATTGTTATTTTTACTTCTCGCTTTCCCCAAAGCGTATAGTAATTCCTCTCCTATAAACACTTCTGCTAGCTCTATTTCAAGTCAAGATATTGTAAAATTATTTTACAGCAATGGACAAATCCAAATAGATGGATTAATGGGCACAGGATCAATACAAATTTACAGCATCATAGGTAATGAGATCACTCGATTCTCTAACGAAACTTTAGCAAATTTCAAAAAACCTATTGGATTAGAATCTGGTAATATGTATATCGTACGTATCGAAACCGAAACCAATGTCAAAACGTACAAGTTAATCGCAAACTAGTCGATTAAGATTCCTGTTAAACCTAATAAATATTATGGACTGTAGTTTGGAGCCTCCTTGGTAATTTGAATATTATGCGGGTGGCTTTCTCTAATCCCCGAAGCGGTTAGTTGTACAAACTTACCTTGATCTCTGAGTTCATCTACGTTAGCGGTGCCACAATATCCCATCCCTGCTTTTAAACCTCCTAAAAACTGATGTATACTTTCTACAAGCTCTCCTTTGTAGGGGACTCGTCCAACAATACCTTCTGGGACTAATTTTTTGATATCATCTTCAACATCTTGAAAATAACGATCCTTACTCCCTTTATTCATTGCTTCAACAGATCCCATCCCACGATACGATTTAAATTTTCGACCTTCGAAAATAATAGTCTCTCCTGGCGATTCTTTTGTACCAGCCAATAAGCTCCCTAACATCACACAAGATGCTCCTGCAGCAATTGCCTTAGGAATATCACCAGTATATCGTATACCACCATCGGCGATAATAGGTACTCCACTACCCTTGATCGCTTCTGCCACTTGAAGTACAGCTGACAGTTGCGGGTATCCAACGCCGGCTATGATACGCGTAGTACAAATAGATCCTGGTCCAATACCAACTTTAACAGCATCAGCACCTAGATCTACTAAATATTTTGCTGCTGCTCCTGTAGCTATATTACCAACTACAACGTCTAGATCTGGGAATGAAGCTTTAACTTCTTTCAAAACTGAAGCAACACCTTTGGTATGACCGTGAGCCGTATCAATTACAATTGCATCAACTCCTGCGTTCACAAGGGCTTGTGTTCGCTCAACTGCGTCAGCAGTTACACCAACAGCAGCAGCAACACGAAGTCTTCCAAAAGCATCTTTATTCGCTATTGGTTTAGTGGTATGTTTTGTTATATCTCTGAATGTAATCAAACCAACTAAGTTTTGATTGTCATCGATTACAGGTAATTTTTCTATTTTGTGTTTTTGTAGAATCTCTTCAGCATCGGACAACGAAGTTCCTTCCTTAACCGTAATCAGGTTTTTAGAAGTCATAACCTCCGTTATTGGGCGTTGATCGTTTTTCTCGAAACGCAAATCTCGGTTCGTAACAATCCCACTCAATTTACCATGCTCATCAACAATTGGAATTCCGCCAATCTTGTACTTTGTCATGTTTTCATTTGCATCTGCAACTATTGCAGTCAATGGAAGAACAACAGGGTCTAAAATCATTCCAGACTCTGAACGTTTCACCATCCGTACTTTGGCAGCCTGCTCTGCAATTGTCATGTTCTTATGAAGGACACCAATCCCACCTTCTCGTGCCATAGCAATCGCCATTTGGCTTTCTGTTACCGTATCCATGGCTGCAGAAACTATAGGAATGTTTAGAGGAATGTTTCTAGAAAACTTAGAATTGATTTTTACATCACGTGGTAAAACATCTGAATATGCAGGTACGAGTAGCACATCATCGTATGTTAGACCTTGTTCGACAAATTTTGGATTGTTTGAAATCATAGCAACTGCTTAGAAATTAGTTGCGAGCAAAATTATGGAATAATACGCGTTAAACAGTACTATTATGAGGTTTTTATTTAAAAATATCCTTCAAAACAACCAAAACACCTAAGACATAACTTAGTGTCATTAAAATTCCAGAAAATATGACAACATAAGAAAAGAATGAATGACCAAGCCACAGCATATAAATTCCACCGAAAGTAAGTAAGACAGAAACAAAAGGCTCAATGGTTAAAAAAGTCTTGAGTTTGATGGATTGATCTGTTCCCCAAACGAGAATTCCTAACATGAAAAAAATAAATGAAATGGAAAGGATGTGGGTATGAATGATGGTCAACATCTCCCGTTTTCCTTTTTTAAACTTCATGGTTTCAGCTTCAGGTTTATCTTCATTCCCATTGTAATTCTCTATAACCCCCTGAGGAGTTGCGCTATCGGTTTGTCTGACAAAATTAAGTCCTGTGAAATAACCAACTGATAAGGCAACTAAAAACGCAAACAAAAACATTTTGATTGGCTTTGGAAGCGTCGCGATGTAGTTTGGAAACATCATTTAGGAAGGAGTTTCATTATTAAACTCTTTTAAAGAATACAGAAAGTGGTTGATGGATGCAGTCATTGATTTAACAGAAATTGTAGCTCCCGAAATTGCTGTGATCTCTTCTCCATAACCAAGAATTGAATCCCTATTCTTCGATATGAATTGGGAAAGCCAACGCTTACTGCCTATTTCTCCGCCATAATCTTCACGATAAACCAATACTTTCGCTTTTACAATTACAAGGTCTTTATCAAGTAAAACGAGGTACTCAAAACTGTCTGTTTTGCTGGGAGCTGTTCCAATAAAAGCATAACCTTGAAGTACATTTTGTGCATGTATTTCTTGAAAAGTACTGGCTTGCAGGAAATTATTAGCTGGGATTTTAAAAGAGTTTTCTTCCAAATTAAAAGTTTCAACTTTAAAAACACTCTTGATTTCTTTCTGCACTTTCTTCTGAATCCTTTTAGATACAGCGTCGCTATGAGACACATGCGAAGCACTCATTAAAAAAGTAATAGAAAGGCTCAAAAATGAAAGAAAACGGATCATGACTGCAAATATATTTCAGTTCTTACGAAGGAACAATTTTATTTAGATTAATTTTAAATAAACTTTAAAACCAAACTCCTACTCCCATATTAAATTGGCCGTATGTGGAACCTGATACAGCTGTTGATTTTGATTGATAATCTACTTTGAAAACTGATCCAGGTGATAAATGGTAAGACAAACCAGTAGTCCATTCTTTTCTATGAAAGGCTGGATTTTGAACTAAAGCGCCTGCAGTTGCTGCATGTGTATTGTAGTCTTCGTAACGAACGAAGCCTTCTAATCGCTGAATATTTGAAGAAGGAAGTAAATTATACGCAGCTTCAAGATAATATCCAGAAATTTCTTTTCCAAGATCCCTGCCTGTTAGTGTGTTGTATTGATCCGAATCCGAAAGATTTGCTTGAATGAATTGACCTCGCGCAGAAAACTTTCTTAATCTGTATCGCGCATCCAATCCAACCATTGAAACCCCTACCGTACTTCCAAGTATACCCGACTGGTCATCTACAGCTTGTGTTCTTCCGAAGTATCCAGAAAGCCCTAATCGAAGTCCAGGAATACCATAATAATCAACCTTTGAAGAAAAATTAAATTGATCTACAGTAGACTTTGCTCCTTTTTGACGGCCACTTCTTAGTCCATTACTTCCTTTCAGTTTACCGCCTGTTCCATCATGAGATAAAAATCCATTGAAAATATAAGCTTGATATCGCAAGGCTAGTCCATCCCATCGTCCCGAAGCTCCAATTCCTATTTCTCTCCATGTAGTTGGGACAATTGCATTGTCAAGACTTGGACGCTCAACACCATTAAAGGTTGTGGGTTCGTGAAATTCGTTTATAATTCCCATTGGAACAAGCATTAATCCAGCTCTAAGATTGAGCCCGTCTGTAAGGTTATAATTAATAAAGGCTTGCTCTACATATACTTCTTTCACGTGTTCAAATTCAATTTCTGTGATGAACTGTACGCGTTCATTAAACTTATAACCGAATAAAAGAACCAAACGTTGTACATCTAATTCTCCATTAGCATTATCGGGTTGATTGTATAAAATTTCGCCGTAACCTCCGAGTGTAACTCCCTGAGGAATTGCTTCAAGATTAGACATGATTCGTTGGTATCCGTTGATCTGAATTGGAGTCTTTGGAATACTATCTTGTTGTGTATTTAGTGCTTGTGTTTGCTGTGCAAAACCAACTGTAGTAATTAAAGTAATTACTGTTAAAAAAAATGCTCTCATTGTGTTTATTTAGATTCATTAAAAATAATAATGCAAATATATAATGCAAAGAACAATCTACAAAGCTTATTTAGATTAAATTTAAATAAAGATAGTAAGTGACTGATTATAGGCGTATTCAAATTTAATTGGATCGATTTTCAATGGAATTTTTTGTTGATTGAAGAAAGAAAGCAACTTCTCTGTCGGTAAATTTCCAGTCAAATCATCGGCCGCCATAGGACAACCGCCAAATCCTTTTATTGCACCATCAAATCGAATACAGCCAGCTTCATAAGCTGCCTTTATTTTATTAAAAGCATTCTGAGGCTGGGTGTGAAAATGAGCACCGATTTCAATTTCTGGATACTGTAAAATCGACGCTTTAAAGATGTGGCTTATGTCGTCAGTTTTTGCTGTTCCTACAGTATCGGAAAGAGAAATGATTTGCACTCCTTTCTCAACCAAAAGATCAACCCAATTCATTAGAATGGGAACTGACCAGGGATCTCCGTAAGGATTTCCAAACCCCATTGATAAATAAACCACAAGTTTTTTGCCAGAACTTGCACAAACCTTTAGTAATTCGTCCAACAACACAAGTGCTTCTTGTTGGGTTTTATGGGTATTTCGCATTTGAAAATTCTCTGAAACTGAAAGCGGAAAACCTATATATGAAATTGAATCGAATTGTGCCGCTTCTAGCGCACCTCGAAGGTTCGCTACAATAACCAACAATTCCGACTTAGTCTCTGTGGTATCAATATTACGAAGAACCTCAGCAGTATCTCGCATTTGAGGAATTGCTTTGGGGGACACAAAACTACCTACATCTATGACATCAAAACCAACTGTCAATAACGATTGTACATACTTGATTTTTGCCTCAGTAGGTATCCACTTCTTAATGCCTTGCATGGCATCGCGTGGACATTCAATAAGAATAGGCCTTTTCATTGGCTAAAGATACGTTTTTGTCTAGAATAGAAGGTAGATGGCGATGCCTATCAAAAGAATTCCTTGTCCAAAATTCATCCAATAAAAGCTTTTAGGGTTATTTAGTATTGGAGCAATAAGGGTAGCGGCTGCAAATGAAACGAATGTAAAAACTACTGCTGCTTGGAGCATAAACAACCCACCTAAAATAGCGTATTGAGTTCCGTGGGGAAGTGAATCATGAAACAAAAAACTAGGAAAGAAAAGCCAGAAAAACAAACTGACTTTAGGGTTTAATAAATTCATTAAAAGCCCTTTTTTGAAAATTGTAAAGGATTCCTTTTCGATTAATTCTGTCTTATGAACTTCTATCTTTAAGTTGTTAAAAGTTTGGATCGCGAGGTAGAGAAAATAGAGTGCTCCGCAAATTTTAATCACTACAATCAAATTGGGGTAAAAACCGATGAATGGACCCCATCCCAATACAAGGACTAAAGTGTGAAAAGGTAATCCACAAACCAAACCAGCGGCTAACATTAATGCAGATTTTGATCCTTTAGTCAAACTTTCACTAAGCACCAAAAGAATGTCAGGCCCAGGTGCTAAGGTCAGCAATATAGATGCCAATAAAAAAGAAAAAAGTTCTTCCATAATAATTGAATTCAAAGTTCGATATTATTTTCAAATAAAAGGATTACAACTATCTTTGCTTAAAATTATAGAAGAGCAAAATGATCGACCGAATTGAAAATGAAATTGAGACTCTAAAGGTACAGTTAATCAACCATCCTTTGTACAAAATGATGAAAAGCCAGGAAGACCTTCAAGTCTTTATGGAACATCATGTATACGCCGTTTGGGATTTTATGTCTTTAGTCAAAAAGTTACAAGTAGATCTTACAACAACGACCCTACCCTGGGTACCAAGTACCATGCCTTCCGCAGGAAGGTTGATTAATGAGATTGTTTGGGGAGAGGAAACGGACATCAACAAAGATGGTGTACCAATGAGTCATTTTGAAATGTATCTGGAGTCCATGGATCAAGTTGGTGCATCTACTTCGGCAATGAAACATTTCTTAAGCACACTTCATGAATCTCCATCCGTTCAACACCACATCGACTCAGCTGAACTTCCAAGCTATATAAAAGAGTTTTTGAAATTCACTTTTGAAGTTATAGAATCGAATAAAACGCATGTGGTAGCTGCAGTCTTCACTTTTGGAAGAGAGGATTTGATTCCTGACATGTTTATTGAGATGATCAAAAACATTAATAATGATTCGGACCTTGATTTAAGTCATTTGATTTATTACCTTGAACGACATATTGAAGTTGATGCTGGAGAACATGGCCCTATGGCTTTGAAGATGATTCAAGAATTGTGTGGAGATGACCAAGTAAAATGGGAGGAAGCTCTTGTAGCTTCTAAAACTGCACTCAACCATAGAATTGCTCTGTGGGACGGTATTGCTGACTTAATTTTAAAACCAATAACCAAATGAATACTATGAAGTCAATTTATTTATTAGCATTTCTCCTATGTACCAGCTTAGGATTTGCACAAACACCAGCATCGGATGCCTATGCATCGACCATTGAATCTGAAGATTTAAAACAATTATTATACGTTTATGCTTCTGACTTTTTTCAGGGAAGAGAAACAGGAACGCTAGGTCAGAAAAGAGCCGTTACTTTTCTAAAGGAGTTTTATGAATCTCGAGGGATTCAAGCTGGTGCTGGAAGTGAAGATTATTTTCAAAAAATGACCTTGACCATCAAAGGGGAAGAAATTGATACAGAAAATGTTATTGCTATCATTGAAGGTTCTGAAAAACCAGAAGAGTATCTTGTTATTTCTTCTCACCTAGATCATATTGGAACGCACGAAGGAGAGATTAACAACGGTGCTGATGATGATGGCTCTGGAACGGTAACCTTACTTGAAATTGCTGAAGCGTTTCAAAAAGCAGTTGCAGATGGAAAAGGTCCAAAAAGATCCATTATTTTCCTTCACGTTACTGGGGAAGAAAAAGGGCTTTTAGGTTCTGCTTACTATGCAAACAATCCTCTATATCCTTTAGTTAACACCATTGCGAATTTAAATATCGATATGGTAGGGCGTACAGATCCGAAACGAGTAAACGATAATCCTAATTACATTTACCTAATTGGTTCTGATCGATTGAGCACAGAGTTACACGAAATTTCTGAAGAAGTAAATAAAGCTACAGTAAACATTGATTTAGATTATACGTACAATGCGCACGATGATCCAAATCGTTTCTACTTCAGAAGTGATCACTATAATTTTGCAAAAAATAATATTCCTGTTATCTTTTATTTCAACGGTACACACGATGATTATCACAAGCCAACCGATACCGTTGAAAAGATCGAATTTGATTTGATGGAAACCAGAGCGCGCTTAATTTTTGCTACTGCATGGGAGCTAGCTAACAGAGAGGAACGCATAAAACTTATTGAGGAATAACATATTCCTACAAAACTATACTTATGAAATATTTTTTCCTATTGCCTTTATGCTTGATTAGTTTGCTCAGTTTTGGACAAGAAGTAGACAATCCTTCGAATGCTTTTGAAGTTGAAGACTTTCAAGTAACAGACTCTATTGATGTATATAGAGTAAAAAGACTTTCGGTTGGAATAAAATTAGGAATCCCAAACATTGCTGGCTTATCTTTAGAAGGTGTAACACCTTTTTTCGGAAACCGTATTGCTCCTTTTATTGATTATAGTTCTTTTCCTGTAAATACGGTTGATACAGACATTGACTTAAAGTACACAGAATTTGGCTCTAATTTTTACTTTGGAAACCAAGGAAAAGGAGTTTACGTTGGCATTGGTTTTGGAACCTTAAAACCGGAGATTACATTCAAAGATCAAGAGTTCGAAGAAAATGGGAATCGAGGTACAGGAACAGCGGTTGTTTCAACACAAATAAAAACTACCAATCTAAAATTGGGTGTCAAAACTGGAGGTCGTGTATACTTCCGTCTCGAACTAGGCTATGGAATTGGTACTATCCCAAAAACTATTGAATTGAATGGTACGTTTACTTATACAGACGGTGATGGGAGCACACAAACAGAAACAGGATCTGAAACTGAGGATTTTCCAGCTATCCCCGGGGTGAGTACCAACGGAGTTTTAGTATGTAATTTTGGTTTTGGTGTTTCCTTTTAATACGTAGCCTATTTAAATTATATCGCATTGAAAGCCCTTTTGAAAAGAAGGGCTTTTTTATTTTAAACCAATAATAAGTGCATATTATACAACAAAAAACCCTCTATATAATAGAGGGTTTTTCATGTTATAGTACTGTATAAGATGTGAGAAAATAAAAAAAAAAGTTGCCTATAAAGCAGCTTTTATAGAACTTATTACTCTTTATCTTTTGCTCTATCATAGACATATAATTGTTTGATTTTTCCATCAACAATATTAGCGTCCAAAATAGAATGTATTGTTATTTCAACACCATCTAGCGTATCGGTAACATCATTTCCAGTAGTTAGCCAGTTTTTATTCTCACCATCTTTTTGTTCAACAGTATTGGTTGCCATCCAATTAACTTTCCACATAGGGTTACTAGAACCAAACCAAGCACTTAGAGCTAACTTATGAGCATCTCTCCCTTTTATTAAAGTTCCATCAGAAGTATGAACTGTTACGTCTTCAGCATTCATTGCTGCAATTTTATCCAAATCTTTATCATTATGTGCCTGGATATACTCCATCCAAATTCCAGTGACACTTACGTCGCCAGCTATTAAATTTAATTTTTCGCCTTTATCATTAAATTCGTAACCGATAACCGTTGATTCTTTGGTTGTACTTGTAGTTTTTTCAGCAGCCGGTTGACACGATATCAAAGCCATTGAAAGTAGCGTAAATAAGATGAAATTTTTCATTTTTATTTTGATTTAAATTTATTTAAAAAGTTGAATAAATTAGAGTAAGCTCTTCAGCAGGTAACATTTCTCTTGACTCTAAAAGGGCGCTCCAAGCTTTTTGGCTTAAAAAATCTTCAGCTAGTTTCAATCCTGTAGAGTTTTCCTTTTTCGTTGGAAAGTTAAAAGCTATGTGTGTTGCAGTCGATTCTAAAGCTTTAGTCACATCATTTGAACCAATCAATTCACTTAATCCCCAATACTTGATATAACCATCAAGAATTTGCTGTTGAGCAATTGGTTTCCAAACTGCAGTTTCGTAAGCAACAAAGTCTTCATTTTTTTGAGTCATATAATGGAAGGATGATTTATCGCCTATCTCCCACTCCAAGCCTCTCCATCCAGTAGAACTAACTAATTTGTAGGTTCTACTTCTCATTTCTTTTACAATACCTTCATTAGAAAGCATTCTATTGATCGCTTTTGTGCTTTTTCCTTTAAACACTTTCTTTGCTACTTGCTCCCAATTATTTTGATCCATTTTGTCTTGTTCGGCATTTCTGCGAATCATTACAAAATATTGTGCCCAACCATCGTCACCTTCTCTTGGTGTTCTTTTCCATACGGACCATTGGGTTATGTATCCTTCGGAAACTAAGGCTTCATTTACCTTTTGCCAATTCTCTTCAAGTTTTAGGTAACTTTCTTCTTTTCCATCTTCTAAAAGCATCGCCAACATTGTTGTCGATTGTGCATAAGAAAATGTTGCAAGAAAAAATGCAATAATAAAAACAGTCTTTTTCATATAATAATAGTTTGTGATTTATAATAATCAAATATATAAAATGAATTGCAAAGCACAAGTTTAAAATGAAAATGAAAAATATTTCAAGTCAATGAAATGGTAAAAAAAAGTTAAAAGCGAATGATTAGGAGTAACAATCAGCTGAAAAAAAAAGAATCGAAATGCGCTAAAAACAAAAAGCTATATAAAAAACAACTTTCTGTAAATTCAGAAAACTGCTTCTTATATAGCTAATGTAAAATGAAACTCATTTCGAATCTCTTTCTAAAAAAACACCTTAGATATCAGTTGGATAAGAGTAAACACCATTGGTAGAAATAATATTATACCAGTTACTTTTAATAAATGGAATATCGGTATTAGACGGTCCGTATGTTCCTTGTCTTGCGCAATCTTGGAATAAACTTCCATCCATAACGTCAGATTCTTGTAGGTAACCCTTTAAGATCATAAGATGAATAGCTGCTGCTGATTTAGATGCGTTTCTACCTAATTCTGAAGCAGTGTCATCATTGTCAGCTAATTGTCCATTGTAATCTCCTAAAGCTGTTTCTAAAAAGTTTGATTTACTAGCACCTGGTATCCCTAAAGATTCTCCTACAGTGTGCGCAAAATATTCTGCACTACCTTCAACAAGCCATCCTGAGTTTGAACTAGCCGCTGGAGGTTCAGTATCTCTACAACTATCGGTTTCTAAATCTTGCTGAAAAGCATGATACGTTTCGTGAATAAAGGTTTTCTTTAAGCTTTGTGCTGCCATGTCATTTGGAACACCAATCATGACCAATCGAGCAGTTGGAGATACACCAAAATGAGAAGCTAAATCTCCACCTCCAGTGACGTACACCATATATTCATCAACTGCATCATCAAGAAAACTAGCAGGTATATTTGTATTGGCTGTAAACCATGTTGAAATACTAGTTCTAATTGTTGCAACCTCTGTTGCATTAAGAACGGTTTCGAAGGTATTGAATCCACCTTCCCAAGCGCCACCATCTCTAATGTAATCTCCAAGGGGGTAAACAATGGTTAATATGGTTGCTGATCTCGAGCTCATTCGTGCAGATGCACTACTAAAAATACTTTCGAATTCAGATTGAGCAATCCCTTTCACAACTGCTGGATACACCATTTCAAAGTTATCAATTGAGCTGGATATATTTTGTGTGAAATTAGCAGTCAACGTAACATCAGCGTTTATGGTTATCGTAACGCTCGTTTGAGTAGAT
>Ga0115005_10001015_pt1 | contig 22169 bp, 22 predicted proteins | sample ArcOceMetagenome_FD_87163 | JGI IMG/M metagenome (GOLD analysis project Ga0115005, IMG submission 87163) | Marine eukaryotic phytoplankton communities from Arctic Ocean - Arctic Ocean - Greenland ARC118M Metagenome | ecosystem: Environmental > Aquatic > Marine > Oceanic | place: Arctic Ocean...
GCCAAACCTTAAGGCAAACTTAAGTTACCTCAGATCAGATCACAGATTGATTGATTACTGCTCAGTTCAAAAACTTGAGGCTACGTAGGACTAAAGCCCGTCGCTTCAAAGAAGCTCATACAGAGCCATTAAGTCAATTACCTAGTGCTTATCTATGAAATAACCTAGACGCACTGTAGGGTGCCTTGCAGAGCCTCTCAGGGCCATCCTGATCCTTGATTTAACCTAAAGGTTAACTTCCAGCAACACAGATGCCTCTCACAGTCGATATTAGCCCCTCTGAGCGACTTCAAGGATTACTAGTGGGAAGCCAGTAAGCCTAGCGGCTCTTACAGGGCTTCTCAGGGGCTGTGAGAGCTTCTTCATTGTGACTGTTGCCTTAAGCTATGGCGCACACCAAGGTATCCACCGATTACTTTGATAAGCCCTTAGCGCTTGAATAAGCGATGGTCAGTTTTGCCTTCATATGGGATCAAGGATCGAATAGATTAGCTTTGAGGAATAAGATAAGTAGTTAGGACACCTACCCGCTCTACTTGCCGTCAAAGAGGTCCGTATCTTGAGTTTAATAACTACTAGCAATCAGTTTTGTTTGGTATCACCTTCCAAATTAGGGAAACTAATTTGTAATCATTATGTATCCCAATTTAATTGCCTAAATGGAACCTACCCAGTTTGGACCAATGGAACCTATCTCTCTCGTAACCCATTGATTTTAATAACATCGTGTAAACGAAGTGTTAACACCTACACAGACCTGACCTAAAAGACAGGTACGCGCCCAAACCTGCCCGATTTTGGCAAAATTCCGCTTTAAAAACGCCCCTAACAACAGGCCCAGACATGACCACATGGATTACAATTTGCGACACCTGCAAACGCAACGACTGGGATACATCCGGTAAAACCACAACCGACGGAGAAGCTTTGGCCGCTTTGATCGAAACCGCAGCCGCAGGTGTCACAGATGTGCGCACGCGGCGCGTTTCCTGCCTGATGGGTTGCAAACAGGGCTGCAACGTCGCGATCCAGAGCCACGGCAAACTGTCCTACACGATCGGCAACTTTGAACCGCTGGAAAACGCCGCCGCAGGCATCGTTGATTACGCGACCAAACACGCTGCATCTGAAAAGGGCCAAGTTCCCTACCGCGAATGGCCGCAAGAGATCAAAGGGCACTTTGTGACCCGCCACCCGCCAATTCCGAATGCAGACGCCTGATGCACACTAGCAAAAGAGATCACGGCGGCGGATTAGACGCAGCCATCGCGCAATTTGGTGGCACGCGTGCCGATTGGCTGGACCTGTCGACAGGAATCAACCCCGTGCCCTATCCCGCGCCCGTTCTGCCCGCCGACGCATGGACCGCCCTGCCCGACAAAGCGGCTTATGCGCGTTTAATCGGTTTTGCGCGCAGTTTCTGGAACGTTCCTGAAGGCGTAGCAATCCTGCCCACAGCCGGCGCCAGTGCGATCATCGCAGCCCTGCCCCGCCTGATCGGTGAGGGTGAAGTCGCCATTCCCGGCCCAACCTATAACGAACATGGTGCTGCTTTTAAGGCTGCCGGCTGGACATTGACCGCAGATGCGCGCGACGCAATCGTCGCCGTACACCCCAACAATCCGGACGGAATATTATGGAGCAAAGATCAGTTGACCGCGCCCATGCGCATCATCGACGAAAGCTTTTGTGATGTGATGCCTGACGCATCCCTGATGCACCTGTCAAAGCGCACAGGAACCGTGGTTTTGAAAAGCTTCGGCAAGTTTTGGGGGATGGCTGGTTTGCGTCTTGGCTTCGCAATCGGTGACCCCGACATCATCGCCGACCTCTCAGAGGTGCTGGGGCCTTGGAATGTCTCCGGCCCCGCGCTCAGCATCGGGGCAGAAGCCTTGGCAGACCCCGCATGGGCGGATGACACCCGCGCACGGCTTGCCGCAGACAGCGACCGGCTTGATGCGTTGATGGCTTCAAAAGGGGCACCGCTTGTCGGTGGCACAACCCTGTTCCGCCTGTACGAAGTCGCCGACGCAAAAGCCGCCCAAACGCAACTTGCGCAGAACCACGTCTGGAGCAGGACCTTCCCCTATGCGGATAACTGGCTGCGCCTCGGTCTGCCTGCACCAGACCGTTGGGAACAACTGGAATCCGCATTTTGACCCTCATGATCGCCATGATTCTCGACGCCATCTTTGGCGAACCCAAGGCACTCTGGGACCGTGCCCCGCACCCTGCGATCCTCATGGGACGGCTGATCGGGGCGATGGATAAACGGTTCAACACCGGACCCGCACGCCGCATTAAGGGGGGTGCCGTGATGCTGGCGCTCGCCCTTGGCGCGCTTGCGCTTGGAGGCATCCTGCACGGGCTTTTCGGCTGGGTGGCAGACATCATTATCTGCGCAATCCTTTTGGCACAAAAATCGCTGACCCAGCATGTCAAAGCCATCGGTGACGCACTGCGCTTATCCATCGGCGATGGGAGACAGTCAGTCGCAATGATCGTCGGACGCGATACCGGCGCAATGGACCAAGGCGCCGTTGCGCGCGGCGCAATTGAAAGCGCCGCCGAAAACCTGTCAGACGGCATCATTGCGCCCGCATTTTGGTTCGCAATCGGCGGCCTACCTGGCCTGCTGTTTTACAAAATTACAAACACCGCTGACAGCATGATCGGCTACAAAACACCGCGGCATCTCGAATTTGGCTGGGCAGCAGCGCGGCTTGATGATGTGGTCAACTGGATACCGGCACGGATCACTGGCCTGCTAATTTGGGCGCTGAACCCAAACACCCCGTTGTCCACAATCCAGTCAGAAGCAGCGCTCCACCGGTCCCCCAACGCGGGCTGGCCAGAGGCGGCAATGGCGTACAACCTCAACATCGCACTGTCAGGCCCACGCATGTACGACGGCCAACTGACCGACGACCCCTACGTGAACCCACTGGGCAACCACGATCTCGGACCTAGCCACGTCGACGGCGCCGTGCGCGTACTTTGGCAGACTTGGGCGGCAGCACTTTGCGTAGCCCTTGTCATCGGGTTTGTGCGCCTGTGATCGCCCTGCTAGGCTGTCCAAACACAACCTAAGGATCAGCCCCATGCGCCTCGCCCTCGCCCTTTCGCTTTTGACGACACCCGTGTTCGCGCAAAACTGCGGTGGACCCCTCCCCGCGTTCCTAGACGGGATCAGAGCCGAGGCAGCCTCCATGGGGTTTGATGCATCTGCGACCCAACGGCTTCTTCAGGGCGCCGAGATTGATCCGGCCGTGCTGCGAGCAGACAGATCACAAGGCGTATTTCAAAAAGATTTCATCAGCTTCTCGCGGGCGCTTATCAGCCAAAATCGGATGGACAACGGACGCGTCTATGGAAACCGCTTTGACCGCACATTTGATTCTATTGAGGCGAAATTCGGCATCCCGCGCGGGGTCATTCTAGCGTTCTGGGCGTTTGAGACCGATTTTGGCCAAGTGCAAGGCAACTTCAACACACGCAACGCGCTGGTGACATTGGCACATGACTGTCGGCGGCCGGAACTGTTCCGACCGCAACTGCTGGCGGCAATTGAACTCACGGCATTGGGCGGCATGAACCCAGCCACGACCACAGGTGCATGGGCTGGCGAAATCGGCCAAGTCCAAATGCTGCCAAAAGACATCATCGAAAACGGCATGGACGGCGACGGCGACGGGGTCGTGGACCTCAAAGGGTCATCACCCGACGCGCTGATGTCGGGGGCCAACGTGTTGTCGTCACTGGGCTGGCGACCAAACGAGCCGTGGCTGCAAGAAATCAATGTGCCAGCCAATCTGGACTGGGCGCAAACCGGCCTGAACACACGCAAATCGGGCGCACAATGGACGGCCTTAGGCGTCACCGCACGCAGCGGATCGATCGCATCCAACCTCAAGGCCGCGGTCTTGCTGCCCATGGGACGCAACGGTCCTGCGTTCCTCGCCTACCGCAATTTCGACGTCTACTTTGAGTGGAACAAAAGCTTTGTCTACGTGACCACAGCCGCCTATTTCGCAACACGGCTTGGCGGAGCACCAGGCTACGACGCAGGCAACCCGACACCGCCGTTGACCGGACCTCAAATGCAATCACTGCAAACCAAACTGACCTCACGTGGCCACGACGTGGGCGGGATTGACGGTATCTTAGGGGCAATGACCCGCGCCGCAGTGCAAGCCGAACAAACCCGCCTTGGGTTGCCCGCAGACGCTTGGCCGACCACCGCATTGCTCGGCGCGCTGTGATCCGCCCACAATACCACTTTCGAAAAGTGGGCGACGATACGCATATCTGGCGGGTTGAGCCCTTGCTCAAACGCAAATTCACCCCGTTTGATATGATGCTCAGCAAGATCAGCGAAATCTATGAACCATACTGGTATCATGACATGCCACCGACCTGCATCAGCGTGATGGAACACGCAGCCCAAGCAGCGCGCACCGACCTCAGCTATCCAATTCTAATCTGCGAAGACCATAAAATTATCGATGGGATGCACCGCGTGATGAAGGCCTATAGTGAAGGTAAATCCACCATTCGGGCACATCAAATTTATCTCCCAGAGCCAGATTACAAAAACGCGCACCCCGACGATTTACCGTACTAGTTGGGGCGTCAAGCCACCATCGCAGCTGCTTTCTTAAGATCAACAGACACCAACTGCGACACACCCTGCTCGCCCATCGTGACACCAAACAACCGGTCCATCCGGCTCATTGTGACAGCGTGGTGCGTGATGATCAGAAAACGGGTCTGCGTGCGGCGGGTCATCTCGTCCAGCAGATCACAGAACCGTGTCACATTGGCATCATCCAACGGGGCATCAACCTCATCAAGCACACAGATCGGCGCAGGGTTCGCTAAGAACACGGCAAAAATCAATGCAAGTGCGGTCAACGTCTGCTCGCCACCCGACAACAACGACAACGTCGACAACTTCTTACCCGGCGGTTGGCACATAATCTCCAAACCAGCCTCCAGCGGATCATCGCTTTCGACCAAAACCAGCTTCGCCTCGCCGCCACCAAACAGGTGACTGAACAACAGGCCAAAGCTCTCGTTGACCTGCTCAAACGCTGTCAGCAACCGCTCGCGGCCCTCTTTGTTCAAGCTGGCAATCCCGTGACGCAACGCCGCAATCGCAGCCTCAAGATCGGCCTTCTCAGACACCAAATTATCATGCTCAACCTGCACGTCTTTGCTGTCTTCCTCGGCGCGCAAATTGACAGCACCAAGACTATCGCGCTGACGTTTCAACGCATTGACCTGCCCCTCGACCACTTCGGACGCAGGCATCTTTTCCAGATCCGTACCAAGGCTTTCCAGCAATTGCGCAGGCGTGACCTCTTGGGCCTCCATAATCCGCTCTTGCGCGTAAGCCACCGTTTCGCGGGCAGCATCAGCGCGAGCCTCAGACCGGGCGCGCGCTTCACGGGCCTCGGATGCACCACGCTCGGCATCTCGCTCGCCGTCCGCTGCGTCGCGCAACGCAGTATCGGCTAACGACAGCTTGTCAGCAGACGCGCGACGGCGCACTTCCGCCTCGTCAATCGCATCCGCAAGCTCAGACCGCTTGGCAGCAATTTCTTCTGGTGCGGCCGTGGCCTCCACGAGCTCAACCTCTGACACATCCTTGCGCTCTGCCAATTCCGCGCTGCGCTTATTGGCAGTCTCTAATCGGTGCTTCCAACCAGACACTTCTTTGGTAATCTCTTGGCTTCGGCGCAAACGGGCCTCACCTTCGCGACGAACCTCGTCATGGCCAGACCGGCGCGACATCATCGTAATACGCGCAGCTTCAACCGTCATCTTGATGTCTTCAACTTGCGCACGCGCTGTGCCCAGATCACCCAAATCTGCAACCGCACGCTCAGCCTCAACCAGCGCACGGCGCGCATTCACAGCTTCTTCCTCGTGGCGTTTCACCGCCAGACCAGAGCTTTCCAGCTTACCCTCAGACAAATTACGATCCGCCTCGGCGCGACTGGCTGCACGGTTCGCCTCTGCGACCAGACGGTCAGCATCACGGCGCGCCTGACGGGCGGCCTGATCAGCAGCGGACAATTCCGCAAGAAACCGCGTCAACGTCTCATGGGCTTGGGCGGCACCCATTGCGGTGGCATTGACCTCTTCAAGATCACGCTTCAATTCAACCAAGCGGTTCAACTGCTGTAACCTTAACGCGGCGGCAGATGGCGCATCCTCTGACGCGGCACGGAACCCATCCCAACGCCAAACATCGCCCTCAAGCGACACAAGCCGTTGGCCCGGCTTCAATACCGCCTGCAACTGCGCACCCTCTTCGCGGCGCACAAGACCCACTTGGTTCATACGGCGGCCCAAAACCTCGGGTACATCCACAAACTTGGTCAGCGGAGCCACACCGTCAGGCAATTGCTGCGCGGTCAAATACGAAGGTAACGTCGCCCAACCCGACGCAGCGTCCGGCCCAATCGCGGGCGCACGTAAATCATCAGCAAGGGCGGCACCCAGCGCCTTTTCGTACCCGCTTTCAACGCGCAGCAAATCCAACACCTGCCCGCCCTCTGCAGTGTCGCGCTCCACCAGTCGGGCCAACGCGGCAACCTCGGCGCGCAACGCATTTGCCTCGCCCTCAGCTTCGGATCTTTTCACGCGGGCATCGCTTTCGCGGATTTGCGTCTGCGCACGAGCCTCCTCAGCCTCTGCCAATGTCACATCAGCCTTTTCAGCAGTGGCCACCGCCTGCGTTTCCGCGGAACCAGCAGCCGCAAAATCCACCTCGGCCTTTTTCAGCGCAACATCGGCCTCAGCCATCGACACTTTGGCCTTTTCAGCCTCGGCCTCTGACTTTGCCAGTGTCGTCTGGTTATCCGTCATCAACCGCCGAGCCGACTGGTGCCGAGCGGCCAATCGGGCCACATCCTCGGTCAATTGCGATAAATCTGCTTCGCGGGTCTGCAGTACGCCTGCAGACTCACGCGATGCAATCTGGGCTGCGTCCAAGCGGGCCTCATGGCCTTCACCTGCCTTGCCAATTTCGCGGGCTTCCCATTCGAGCCGCTCAATCGTTTCACCGGCATCCTTGTTCAGACCACCTTCGCGGTCCATATCGCGAGCAAGCTGATTAATACGCGCACGGAGCGTCTCAATCGTCTCTAACGCCCGCACCTCTTGGTCCTTCAACGTATCACGTTGGACCTGAAGCCGCTGCAAAACAGCCGCCGAGATCGCCTCTTCTTCGCGCAGTGCAGGCAACACACCCTCGGCATTCAAACGGGCCTTTGCCGCCTGACGGGCCGCTGTTTCAGACGCACCAGCAGCGGTCGTGCGCTCGCGCAATTGGGCGACAGCAGCCAACATCGCAGCGTCCGCCTCTGACCATCGGCGAAACAACAACATGCCTTCGGCACGGCGCAGATTTTCACCAATTTCACGGTACCGCGCCGCTTGCCTTGCCTGACGGGCTAATGTAGCCAATTGTGCGGCCAATTGCTCAACCACATCATCAACGCGGGTCAAATTTGTCTCGGCACCCTTTAGCTTCAGCTCCGCTTCATGGCGGCGCTGATACAGACCCGAAATGCCTGCGGCCTCTTCCAAGATCCGGCGGCGAGCCTTCGGCTTGGCATTGATCAATTCAGAAATCTGGCCCTGACGAACCAACGCTGGCGAATGGGCACCGGTCGACGCATCGGCAAACAACATCTGCACATCGCGGGCGCGCACGTCTTTGGAACTGACCTTAAACGCAGACCCCGCATCACGGGTAATCCGGCGGGTAATCTCAAGGGTATCATTGTCGTTGAACGCAGCAGGGGCCAGCCGTTCCGCGTTATCAATGATTAGGCTGACTTCGGCAAAATTACGCGCAGGTCGGGTCGACGCACCGGCAAAGATAACGTCCTCCATCGATCCACCGCGCATGGCCTTATGGCGGTTTTCGCCCATGACCCAGCGTAAAGCTTCCAGCAAATTCGACTTGCCACACCCATTAGGACCAACAACGCCTGTCAGCCCATCCGCGATAATCAAATCGGTTGGATCGACAAAGCTTTTAAAGCCATTAAGACGTAGTTTGCTAAAGCGCACCGATATTCAGCCCATTGATTCCTTAAGGTTCAAAATTGTCACCCACCGACACAGCCCGAGTCAACGAAAACGCCCCGCATATGGATAAAACCCGCGACTTATCCACAAGATATTGCGATTTTGGGCGCTGAACCGCTCTTTGGATTGCAAATATCCCGACCGAAGGCCCCCAAATCTTGTGAAATGTGACGGCGTTACGTGATAGCGCGTCGGTTTCTGACTTGACGATGCCTGCCCCAGACAGGCACAACAGAAAGGCACGGTTCCCCGCCGACGAAGCTCAGCTTTAGGGGGATGAAATGGGAATGTGGGAACGGCCGATCCAAATCGGGAGGCCAAAAACCACAGCCGCCCCCGCGACTGTAATGCGGAGAGTGCTTTGCGAACACGCCACTGGGTAACCGGGAAGGCAGCAAAGCATGATCGATCCGTAAGCCAGGAGACCAGCCATGCGCAATGAAACCATCCCGTCGGGTGTGACGGGAAACTGGAGACGATAACATGACAAAGACCATCGCAACCACTGCGCCGACGCAAACAAAAACATCCTCCAACGTGCTTTCGGTTCTTGCCGCAGGCATCCTTGGCTTGGGGATCATCACTGTTGCAGGCCATGTGCAAGCCGCCACATTGCATGACGCCGCACATGACGTGCGTCACACAACCGGCTTCCCCTGCCACTAAGCTGATGTTTCAGAAAATTGCCGTCAGCGCGTTGATCGCTGGCTTCAGTGCGGGCCTTGTGGCCGCGCTGTTGCAATTCGTGTTCGTGCAGCCGCTTTTGCTTCATGCCGAACTGTTTGAAATTGACCCACATACCGCACTTGATCTGGTGACAGTGCCACGCGGGCCGTTTGATGTTGCGCGTGAAGCACTGAACATCGTCTTTTCTGCGCTGATCTATACCGGATATGCATTTGTTCTGCTGGCAGCGATGGTCTGGGCCGAAGACCGCGGCGAACCAATTTCACCGCGCGCAGGTATCCTTTGGGGTATCGCTGGGTTCATCACGATGCACATGGCGCCTGCGTTCGGACTTGCCCCCGACATGCCCGGCTTGAACGGAGCAGACGTCGAAGCCCGCCAAATCTGGTGGTACGGCACAGTCACCTGCACCGGTATCGCCCTCTGGCTTATCGCGTTTGGTCAAAACTGGGCGATGTGGGGGGCAGCAATTGTCCTGCTCGCAGCCCCACATTTGATCGGCGCACCGATGCCCGACACGTTGACACAAGCTGCACCACCTGAACTGGCCGCATCGTTTGCGGCACGCACGTTGGGCGTCGCACTGGCAGTCTGGTCAACACTAGGCCTGCTGCTTGGGTCTGTTTGGCACAGCAAATTGGCAGAGGGCTAACCCATGCGATCCATCATCCTTTTTGTGATTGGTTTGGTTTTTGGGACCGGGTTTGGCTACATCTTCGGCACGCCGACCCAAGGCCATGACCATGCCGGCCACAGCGATACAGGACACGACCATTTATCCTTGACCGAATGGACCGGCCCCGCGCCAAGCCTTACCTTAATCGTTACCGATGACGCGGGCGACGCAAAGAGCCTGTTGATAGACGTCGCAGGCTTCGCTTTCACCCCTGAAACGGTGAACACCGCACCAGTCGCAGGCACCGGACATGCGCATATATATGTGAACGGGGTCAAAACCTTGCGCGCCTATGGCCCTTGGGTGCATCTAACAAACGCGCCGAGCGGTTCGGTGCTGCGGGTCACGTTAACCGCAAATGATCACACAGGCTGGGCTGCCTTCGGCCAACCGATCATGGCCGAAATCACTGTGCCATGACCTATAGCGCAGGCACCCGCGATTTCAGGCAAAACCGCAGCCGCCCCGCGGAGCGGGCATCTGCAATCCAACCTGCTGGGGCTGCATCATACAATGCAACAAACGCACGGACATCATCCGCGTCGCCGTCCGTCAGCCCTGCAAACACATATGTGGCCGACCCTTCGCCTTGCACAGCCATGGCCACGGGTTCGTCACACACCGAAAAACACGGGTGCATCACGACATCCCATCCATCCAGATCCCGTAACGCCGCAGCCAGCGCCGTTCCCGACCCCACACAAGTCTCACAGATTGTCACGCGCTTTGTCATGGCCTAAGCCTTAGCCAACGCCGCCCAGAATTGGAAACCATAAAATGCCAGCTAAAATCCCCGCCACCGTCGTCACAGGCTTTCTTGGGGCCGGTAAAACTACGCTGATCCGGCACATGCTGCAAAACGCATCCGGCAAACGGATCGCGCTTATCATCAATGAATTTGGCGATCTTGGTGTAGATGGCGATATCCTCAAAGGTTGCGGCGAGGAAACTTGCACCGAAGACGACATCGTGGAGCTGTCCAATGGCTGCATCTGCTGCACCGTCGCCGATGATTTTATCCCAACAATGGAACAGCTGCTTGCGCGCGATCCTCAGCCCGACCACATCGTGATTGAGACATCCGGCCTCGCGTTGCCGCAACCGTTAATCCGCGCGTTCAACTGGCCCGGTATTTCCACAAAAGTCACCGTGGACGGCGTTGTCACCGTCGTTGACGGGCGCGCCGTGCATGACGGGCAATTCGCACACAACATCGCTGCAGTTGACGCACAACGGGCCGAGGATGAAAACCTAGACCACGAAACACCGCTGTCAGAACTTTTCGAAGACCAGATCGCCTGCGCAGACATGATCGTCGTGAACAAATCCGACCTGCTGGATGCGACAGAAGTCGATACGCTCATGACCCGCCTGAAATCCGATGCGCGCGATGGCGTCCAAGTCGTTAAAGCCACCATGGGTGCCCTGCCCGTTGACGTGCTACTTGGCCAAGGCATCGGCGCAGAAAACGACCTCGAAGCGCGTCACGAGGTCCACCATCACCACCACGGTGATGATCACGACAACGATCATGATGACCACCATGTGCACGAACACGCACACGGCCATGACGAATTTGAAAGCTTCATCGTCACACGCGGCGAAGTCACCGATGCACCGTCATTTAAGGCCCAAGTCGGCGATGTAATCCGCGCCCACAACATCCTGCGCCTCAAGGGATTTGTGGCCATCACGGACAAACCAATGCGCATGACACTGCAAGCCGTGGGTCCACGCATCGACAGCTATTTCGACCAGCCATTTGAAGGCGCGCGCGAAACCAAACTGGTTGTGATAGGCGAAGCAGGGCTTGACCAAGCGGCAATCACGGCTGCACTGCAAGCATGATCATCGTCGGCCACACAAATCCGCACGACCCACAGGCAACCGCATTGCTGCAGCAAAGCCATGCGTTGATGACAAGCCTGTTTCCACCGGAGGATAACTTCTATCTGTCCATCGATGATCTGTGCGCCGACAACATCCACTTTTTCACTGCCCGCGAGGGGGACACTGTCCTTGGGACCGGCGCGCTGATGGTCAAAGACGGCTACGGCGAGATAAAATCAATGTTCGTATCCGAAGTCGCCCGCGGGCGTGGCGTCGCCGACGCGATCCTGCGGCAACTCGAAGATCACGCAAAAACCGAATTCCTGCGGATGCTAAAACTGGAAACGGGCAACGTGCTATACGCTGCCCACAGGCTTTATACGCGACACGAATTTGTCCCTTGCGGGCCATTTGGCGACTACATCGATGCGCCCTCCTCCATCTTCATGGAAAAGGCGCTGTGATCTTACTTTTCAGACTTAGCAGCTTCTGCTGCCGCCTTCATGCGCGCCAGCAATTCTTCCTTGCTCGGACGTGTGCCAAATGGCTTTTTCTTCGATCCAACGGCATTATGCTCGACATGTTTCGGTGCGTTCTTACCCAATTTCGGAGCTCCAGCTGCTTTGTAATTCATAACAGATTCCTTCAATTTGGAGCGTCACTAACACGGGGTCAAACCTTATGCACCTGCTAGCTGCCACCCCCGGCGCAATCTCTGACGGGGACGAACCGTTTGACCTTGGGCAAACACCCGCAGACGTAATCTTCATCTCGGCAGCCGACACCGAATTGGCGGCATTGTCCGAAGCACGCAGTGAAATGACCGCTCCGCCGACACTGCGGCTAGCCAATATGATGCACTTGCAGCACCCAATGTCAGTTGACCTGCACATCGACAACTGCGCGTCGAAATCCAAGCTCGTCGTGGCCCGCGTGCTTGGCGGCATGGGTTATTGGAAATACGGGCTGACACAATACGCTGCATCGCTGCACGATGCAGGCATCCCCTTCGCGGCCCTGCCCGGTGACGACAAACCAGACGCAGAACTGCGCGGGCTCTCCACCGTATCCGACCAAGACTACGATGCACTCTGGTCTTACCTCGTTGAAGGTGGACCGCAAAATTGCACAAAATTACTATCCTATTGTGATGCAATTATCAAAAATACAAACAAACCAACGCCAGCCGCACCGCTTCTACGCGCAGGAGTCTACTGGCCCGGATCAGGCATCGCCGACCTCGACACTGCCAAATCAGCATGGTCCCAAGACGCGCCCATCGTGCCAATCATCTTCTACCGCGCCCTTGTCCAAGGCGGCGGCCTAAACCCGATCAACCGTTTGGTACGCAGCCTGACGCGGCGCGGCCTCAACCCGCTGCCAATCTTCGTGGCCTCGCTCAAAGACCCGCTCAGCACCGCGACATTGCAGCATTTATTCCAGTCCGCACAGCCAAGCGTGATCCTCAACTGCACTGCCTTCGCAGTCGGCTCGCCACATGACGGCGACGACAGCCCCCAAAACCCGCTCACAATGGACGCCGCAAACAAATCACCCGTTTTCCAAGTCATCCTGTCCAGCGCATCCGAATCCGCATGGGCCGACAGCATCCAAGGGCTTTCTGCGCGTGACATCGCCATGAACGTGGCCCTCCCCGAAGTCGACGGGCGCATCCTATCGCGTACAGTCTCGTTCAAAGGCGAGGCATTCTTTGACGACGCCACCGAATGCGCGATTGCGACCTACCAAGGGCACGGAAATCGGATCGATTTTGTGGCCGACCTGACGGCAAAATGGGCAAGCCTGCGCAGCACGCCAACCGAAGACCGCAAAGTCGCCCTGATCCTCGCCAACTACCCAAACAAAAACGGACGACTCGCAAATGGGGTCGGCCTCGACACTCCCGCCGCAACAGTTCACACACTCAATTTGTTGCGCGAAAACGGCTATACCACAACCGCGCCCAAAAACGCCCAAGCACTCATGGACCAAATGATGGCGGGCCCAACAAACTGGCTAATCGACCGCGCAAACACAGAAGGCGGCGTCACACTCCCGCTCAGCATCTACAAAAAACACTTCGATTTGCTGCCATGGGACATAAAAAACGATATAACCACACGTTGGGGCCAACCCGAAGATGATCCCTTCCTCGCTTTTTCCGAATTACTCCCGCCAGAGGCGGCAAAAGGCTTCAAACTTTCGATCCATGAATTCGGAAACGCTGTGGTCGGGCTACAGCCAGCACGCGGCTACAACATCGACCCAACGGACACCTACCACTCACCCGACCTCGTCCCGCCACACAACTATCTGGCGTTCTACTTTTACCTGCGACACCACTGGGGCGCGGACGCGATCGTACATATGGGCAAGCACGGAAATCTCGAATGGCTTCCGGGCAAAGCACTCGCATTATCCGAAAATTGCTGGCCCGAGGCAGTGTTCGGGGCGACCCCGCACGTCTATCCGTTCATAGTGAATGATCCGGGCGAAGGAACACAAGCCAAACGGCGCACATCGGCCGTAATCATCGACCACCTGACGCCGCCGCTGACACGTGCCGAAAGCTATGGGCCAATGCGTGACCTCGAAGCCCTTGTAGATGAATACTACGAAGCAGCAGGCGTTGATCCACGCAGGATCAAACTCCTACGCGAAGAAATCCTCTCACTTTCCGACGCCACTGGTTTTGGAAAAGACGCAGGCTTTAACGGGGACGCCGACGGCGATCTCGCAAAGCTCGATGCCTATCTGTGCGAGCTCAAAGAATCGCAAATACGCGATGGTCTGCACATCTTTGGACAATCCCCAACAGGCGATCTTGCGCGCGATCTGACGATTGCATTGGCGCGGGTGCCACGAGGTGACGGAAAAGAACACAACGCATCAATTTTGCGGGCGATTGCAAGCGATCTCGGCATCTCTTTTGACCCGCTTGATTGCGATCTAGGTCAATCCACAACCGAAAAACCCGTTCAACTAGACAGCCTGAGCGATGACATCTGGCGGACCCAAGGGGACACTGTTGAGCGGTTGGAACTGCTTAGTCAAATCCTGCTGCGGGATGGAGGGTGGGGCGACGTGGGCTTTAGCACACCAGCGTCACAACCCGTCCTAAACGAGATATTCGACCGGATCATCCCAACAGTTGCGCAATGCGGTCATGACGAAGGCGCGGGCCTCCTCACCGCCCTTGCAGGGCACTTCGTCGCCCCGGCGCCATCCGGCGCTCCCACCCGCGGGCGGCTTGATGTCCTACCAACGGGGCGCAATTTCTATTCAGTCGATAGCCGCGCAGTACCCACGCCCACAGCATGGAAACTCGGTTGGAAATCCGCGAACTTACTGATCGAAAAACACCTGCAAGACCACGGAGACTGGCCGCGCACTATGTTGATCACCGCATGGGGTACAGCAAACATGCGCACCGGTGGCGACGATGTCGCCCAAGCGCTCGCTCTCATGGGCGTGAAACCGACATGGGACAGCGCCAACCGGCGGGTCACTGGCTTTGAAGTCCTGCCACAAGGCGTGCTTGGGCGCCCCCGCGTCGACGTCACCCTACGCATCTCAGGTTTCTTCCGCGACGCATTCCCGCAACTTATCGCATTGGTCGATAGCGCCGCACGCGCGGTCCAAGCCCTTGATGAACCCGCCGACCTGAATCCTGCCGCTGCGCGCACCAAATCAGGCGAAGACACTGCGCGGGTCTTTGGGTCCAAACCCGGTTCATACGGGGCTGGCTTGCAGGCAATGATCGACGAAAAACTCTGGGCAGACAAAGCCGACCTTGCCGACACATACCTGTCTTGGGGGTCCTACGCCTATGACGCAAAGGCCGATGGACGGGCTGCTCGCGACGCTTTTGAACAGCGCCTAACTCAAACCGAGGCCATCGTTCAAAATCAAGACAACCGAGAACACGACATCTTAGACAGCGACGATTACTACCAATTTGAAGGTGGAGCAGCAGCGGCGATCAGCACGCTTCAGGGCCGCGACCGACCGATCTATCACAACGACCATTCCCGCCCCGAAAGACCTGTCATTCGCACGCTAGAGGATGAAATTGGACGGGTCGTGCGGTCACGCGTCGTCAACCCCAAATGGATCGACGGCGTCAAGCGACACGGCTACAAAGGGGCGTTCGAAATGGCCGCAACAGTCGACTATCTTTTTGCCTTTGCAGCGACAACAGGCGCCGTGAAAAACCACCACTTTGACCTGGTTGAAGACGCGTTCCTAGCAGACGACGATACACGTGACTTCATCGCAGACGTCAACGCCCCAGCCCTTGCGGAAATCGCAGCACGGCTGCAAGAGGCAATCGACCGCGACCTGTGGCAACCCAAATCAAATTCGGCGCGCGCAAGGATCGCAGGGTTACTGGCCTAAATTCCAACAACCGCAGCAGAAACGCCCAAATATCCGATTAACAGGCAAATTGAAAAAAGTCTCATGGTCCACACCTATGTTTAGTTAACCGCTAGCTAGGCTGGCCAAAATAGAAATGCGCAGGGAAATTTCGCTGTTGTCGCCCATAAGTCTGGGAATACAGGCCCCGCCCACATATGCTGCGAATTATGATTATTCACTTAGCGACGCTTTTGGCGTTTCAATTGTTGGGCGAGGTCACATCACGTGGCTTAGACCTGCCCTTGCCCGGACCAGTGATCGGCATGGCACTGTTATTTGTAACCTGTGTGATATGGCCGAGATTGGCGGAAACCATCGCGCCGACCACAACAGTCTTATTGGGCCACCTCTCACTCCTGTTCGTACCTGCAGGGGTCGGCGTGGTGGGCCATTTGGACAAATTTGGATCAGACGGTGCAGCCCTTGGGGTCGCGATCATCGGATCAACAGTTGTGGCCATCACTGTCGGCGCGCTGACCTTTGTCGGGCTGCGCAAATTGACGGGCACCAGCCATGACTGAGTTTGCCGAAATATGGACCTACCTGTCCACCGATCCGCTCCTATGGCTCACCCTGACGCTTGCGGCTTACGGCGCGGGTGATGCACTATTCAAGGCATCTGGCCGCAAGCCAATGGTCAATCCGGTCCTGATCGCGGTCGCATTTCTGGCCGTTTTGCTGCAACTCACAGGGACCAGCTACGCGACATATTTCGCAGGTGCGCAGTTCGTACATTTCATGCTTGGACCAGCAACCGTCGCCTTAGCAATCCCGCTTTACGCAAACCTGAACCACATCAAAAAAGCAGCACTGCCCATGATCGCAGCCTTGGTCGCGGGATCGCTTGCGGCCATGCTCAGCGCGGTTGGTATTGGCGTAGCACTTGGACTAGACACCAACATATTGCTGGCACTCATCCCAAAATCAGCCACCGCCCCCGTCGCACTCGGCGTGTCCGAAGCCATCGGCGGATCACCGTCCCTCACAGCCGTTTTCGTCATCACAACAGGAATCACAGGGGCGATCATCGCGACACCACTGTTAAACCTACTGCGGATCACCGACTGGCGGGCGCGCGGTTTTGCCGTTGGCCTGGCCAGTCACGGCATCGGGACGGCACGTGCATTTCAAGTCAATGAAACCGCAGGCGCGTTTTCCGGTGTTGGCATGGGGCTCAACGCGCTTCTAACAGCCCTCATCGCGCCGATCATCGCGCAATGGCTGCTGGGATGATGCGCAAATTATCAGCAAAATTGCACGCAACACACGACTATGCATTGCACGACAGACCCGTTGCCTCCAGATTAAACCAAACGTAAAGGATTCCGCACCATGACCGATGAAACCACAACCGCAGGTGACGAACGTCACGCAATGAAAATGGCGAAAAAGAAAGCCGCGCGCGATAAGATCATGGCCACCAAGACCGACAAAAAGGGCTTGATCATCGTGCATACAGGCAAGGGCAAGGGTAAATCATCTGCCGCTTTTGGGATGATTTTTCGCTGCATCGCGCATGACATGAAATGCGCCGTGGTCCAGTTCATCAAAGGCGGCATGTCGACCGGTGAACGCGATCTAATCTTGTCCAAATTTGCCGACGAATGCGCGTTCCACACGATGGGCGAAGGCTTCACTTGGGAAACCCAAGACAAATCCCGCGACACGGAAATGGCCCAAGCCGCTTGGGCAAAAGCCAAGGAGCTCATCTTGGACGAGACCAACACAATGGTCCTGCTCGACGAAATCAACATCGCGATCCGCTACGATTACGTGGACATCAACGAAGTCGTCGAATTCCTAGCCACGCAAAAACCCGACATGACCCACGTGGTGCTGACAGGGCGTAACGCACACGTAGACCTGATCGAAATCGCAGACCTCGTGACCGAAATGGAGCTCATCAAACACCCGTTCCGCTCCGGCGTAAAAGCACAAATCGGCGTGGAATTCTAATCCATGCCCAAACACCGCATCCTCACTGAATTTGGCATGGGCACCAGCCTACGCCGCCAAAATTATACCCAAGCCGCTCACCGCGCATTGCAAGACGCGCTGTGGCACAATTCGATCAACATGGCCGAAATGTTTGGATTCCCCAAAGAGGCGATGATCATCGACGTGGAAATTGCCGTGCAAAACCCCGATGCAGTCGACACATCCAAGCTGCTCGAAATTTTTCCTTACGGCCAACCAAACGTCACAGTCACCCACGGTGGCCTTGATATTCCGCGCCCCGACGGTTTGTCCACGGTCATCGCCAACGCCGCAATCAACGTCAGCTTTGATATGGAGCGTACGTAATGGAAAATCGAATGATTATCGAAATGGGCATGGGCAACGACCTGCACGGCATGGACTATCAAAAGGCCGCTCGCCGCGCGATTGAAGATGCCTTTCGCCATTCGACCCTGCCGATATTTGCGACCCTCGACATCCCAACTGACGCGATGCGTGTCCAAGTCACCGTCGGCGTGCAAGAGCCAGACAAGCTCGACACTGACGCCCTAATTGCGATGCTGCCACGCGGGCGGGCAACCGTGACAGCCGTCAAAGGCGGGCAAAACGTGGCCAATCCTGCCACAGGCGACACCGCCGTGATCGCGACCGCAGCAGTCGAGGCATTCTTGCCCAGCCAAGCTGCCAATTGGAAACTTGTGTGAAGCTCGACCAATCCCACCGCGACGCCCTCCAAGACGTTCTTGAATGGCGCCGTGACGTACGGAACTTCAAACCCGACCCGATTGCAGACGACCGACTTGCAAACTTGCGCGCCGCAATGGACCTCGCGCCCTCTGTGGGCAACGCGCGCCCTTGGCGAGTTGTGCAGGTACAAAGTCCCGATAAACGCGCCGCCGTCATCGCTGACTTTGAAGACGCCAACGCCAAAGCCGCCGCCAATTACAGCGGATCAAAACGCAACGCCTATATGAAACTCAAACTCGCAGGGCTGCACGACGCGCCCGTGCATCTGGCCGTCTTCACCGACCACACCCCTGCCGAAGGGCACGGGTTGGGGCGGAAAACCATGCCTGAAATGCTCAACTATTCGACCGTCGCCGCGATCCACACGCTTTGGCTGGCCGCGCGTGCCGACAACATCGGCATGGGCTGGGTATCCATCGTGAATCCTGCCAAAATATGCGCGATATTAGATGCACCCACCACATGGTCACTGACGGCTTACCTTTGCCTTGGCATCGCAGAAACCCAAGACGACACGCCACTGTTGCACCGCAAAGATTGGCAAGAAAATACGCCTACACGCTGGGACACGGTGTAACTACCCACCGGCCGCCTTACGCACAGCGGATAATGTTGCCCCCGTCGACAACGCCTCGTCATCCACCTTGCAAGCAATGACCGCAAATGTCCCCGACGCGCGGGCACGCGCAAATGCATCCGCAAAATCCGCCGACTTTGTGACATGCTCACCGTACCCACCATATGCGCGGGCCAACGCCGCAAAATCAGGGTTCGCCAAAGCCGTCCCCGACACCCGTCCCGGATAGGTCTTTTCCTGATGCATCCGGATCGTGCCATAGCGGCCATTGTCCATCACCACGACAATCGGCGTCGCACCATGCTGGGCGGCGGTCGACAACTCGTTACCGGTCATCTGAAAACACCCGTCACCCGCCAGACAAACCACAACCTTTTCTGGGTGGTGCAAGGACGCCGAAATCGCCGCAGGAAATCCGTAACCCATTGAGCCAGATGTCGGGGCCAACTGGGTGCCATAGCCTTTGTAGACAAAATACCGATGCAACCAAGCGGCATAATTCCCTGCACCATTCGTCAGCACCGCATCCTCGGGCAGATTATCTGACAACCAGCCAATAACATCCTCTTGCTTTAGATCGCCCGGGCTGACGATCGGCACCAACCAAGCCTCGTAATCCGCGCGGGCGTCAGCGGTCCAAGCGGACCAATTCGCCCCACACGACGGCAATGCAGCAAGCGCCGCAATCATCGCAGGTGCGTCAGCCACAACACCCATCTGGGCCGGATATACCGTGCCAATCTCATCCGCATCGCCGTGCACATGGATCATCGGCACCGCGTCATTTGGATCAGGGTTTGTATAGCCTTGGGTCTCAATATCGCCAAACCGAGACCCGATAACGACCAACAAATCAGCCACCTTCATGCGCGCCCCAAGACGCGGGTTGATACCCACATTCAGGTCACCCGCATAACAACAATGACGGTTATCAAGGTAATCCTGACGGCGAAAACCTAGCGCTACAGGCAACCCCTGCATTTCAGCAAAACGGGCCAAATCAGCTTCAGCTTGGTCCGACCAATGCGGGCCGCCAATTACCACCAACGGGCGTTCGGCCCCCGCGATTCGCGCCATCATATCAGCCGCAACACCCGACAAATCAGGCGCTTTCATATCCGGCGATGCAGGGCGATCAGGCGCATCAGTTACAGCGCTCAGCATGTTTTCCGGCAATGCCAAAACCACCGGACCGGGGCGACCGGACATGGCCACCTGAAACGCACGGCTGATATATTCGGTAATCCGGTCGGTATGATCAATCTGGGCCACCCATTTGGCAACGCCGCCAAACATCGCACGGTAATCGACCTCTTGAAACGTCTCACGATCAGTCAGGCGATTGTCAATCTGACCGACAAACAGCACCATCGGCGTGCTATCTTGCTGAGCGATATGCACCCCCGCGCTTGCATTCGTAGCCCCCGGTCCGCGCGTCACAAAACACACGCCCGGCTGGCCCGTCATCTTTCCATAAGCCTCGGCCATCATCGCAGCACCGCCCTCTTGGCGACACACGATGTTTGGGATACCATTGTCGTAAAGACCATCCAGCGCGGCAAGAAAGCTTTCACCCGGTACGGAAAACACACGTTCCACACCCAACGCCTGCAAATGATCGCTTAGGATTTTCCCGCCGTGCCGCTGCATATCTGTCTGCCCTTGGTCTGCCAAATTTGAACACAGCATGTGTCAGGCCATGCCAAACGGCAACCGCGTATCGACCGCATCCTAGATTGCGCGGCACATATATTTCGCGGTAACGTCATTACATGACAACCCAGCCCCCAAGCTTACAATCACAAGTCGACATGATGGATGCGGCAAGGGCACAAGCGCTTCAGGCGGCCTTGGGGCAAACACCATCAATTGCGATGGGCGATACGTTGCCGCCTTTTGCGCATCACATATATTTTTGGGACCCGCAAACGCCAGACGTGTTGGGCCAAGACGGGCATCCAGCGACCGGACAATTCATCCCTGATATGGGTGGCGCGCGGCGCATGTGGGCGGCAGGGAAACTGGTATTCCACCGGCCCCTGCTGGCAGGCATCCGCGCCGAAAAAACCTCAACCATTGAGGGCGTGACCCGCAAAGATGGGCGCAGCGGACCGCTGGCATTTGTGCGCGTACGCCATGATATCCGGCAACGACAAACCCTCGCGCTTACCGAATGGCAAGAACTGGTGTACCGCGTCCCAAACCCCACAAACACCGCTCCGCCACCAATCGCCAGCACCGATGAAATCCTCGCCGAACAGGTCACGTTCGACAGCACGCTGCTGTTTCGCTATTCCGCGCTCACGTTCAACGGGCACCGTATTCACTACGATGAAACCTATGCCCGCGATATCGAAGGCTACGACGGCCTCGTCGTGCATGGCCCGCTTTTGGCACATCTTTTGATGGGGCTTGCGCAACGCCAACTCGGCGGGCTTCAAACCTTTTCATACCGCGCAACATCGACGCTGATGCATCACGAGGCTGCGACGTTATGCTGGAAAGACGGGCGTGCATGGGTGCGCGGCCCCGATGGCAGGCAATGCATGGCCGCCGAGGCAACATAGGCTACAGGCTTCGACCTGGCTTAAAATCATCCGGTATTGTGTCGCGATCATCCAAGATCAAATCAGCCATGACCTCGCCTGCCTTCGGGGCCATTCCAAATCCAATTTTAAACCCGCCATTGGCCACATAGGCATCCTTGATAAACGGATGAACACCCAACATCGGGGCGCGTGACCTGCTGCGCGGACGCAATCCTGCCCAGCGCTCAATGATCGGCGCATCAGCCAAAACCGGCACGGCACGGCGGACGCGCGCGATAATATCTTCCAGCTGCGCGTCCGTACCGAAGGGGTCGTCAAATTCACGTTCAGTCGTGCCACCAACAGCGACCGTGCCGTCGTTGTGCGGAATGATATGCAGCGTATCGGCATATAGCTGCGGCAACCCGCGCGCATCAAAATCCAACAACGCTCCCTGCCCTTTGATGCCACTCCCGATCAAGCGGTGGTGCTGCGTAGTCATATCGTCCAATCCGGCCCAACCCGTTGCCCAAACAACCTTGCCTTGCGGCGCACCTTCAAGATCGATCCGACCACCAAGGGCCGTCACCGCTGCCGCCAAAGCCAGCGTCGCTTGGCGCGGATGTATCAAGGCCGACAA
>Ga0115005_10001018_pt1 | contig 22139 bp, 20 predicted proteins | sample ArcOceMetagenome_FD_87163 | JGI IMG/M metagenome (GOLD analysis project Ga0115005, IMG submission 87163) | Marine eukaryotic phytoplankton communities from Arctic Ocean - Arctic Ocean - Greenland ARC118M Metagenome | ecosystem: Environmental > Aquatic > Marine > Oceanic | place: Arctic Ocean...
AAAAAAAATGAAGATGACTTCCTTCAAGATTGTCTCCGCATTATCTGCCTTTGTACTACTAGTAGGATTGCCACTTACGAATAATGGGCCACCAAACGAATCTAATTTGAGCACAAACAGCAACAGTCGTAAACTTGATGTACCCTTCGCAGACCAATTGCCTGACAGAGAGATCTCTTCCAATCTCATGAAACTGAGTCTTGTGATCAGCAAAAGTGACGAGGAGATACAGAATGCGTTACCACCTAATTTTACCCTTCAGTCTTACTTGGATGTAGTATATACTGGTACTCAAGCTGCTCTTGTAACCAACGAAGTTGATGGGTATGCAGCGATTGTGTTCCGCAGCTCTGAAGTTGACGGATTGAATGACTGGCTTACCAACTTTTCTGTCAAACAAGTCAGTCCTCAGCAGCTTCCTGGTGCCGCCGGCTCGGAGGTCAAAGTCCATCATGGCTTTCAAAGGGCTGTGATTTCGAATGGAGTTGCAGAAGACTTTGCTGAACAAGTGATGGAACTTTTGAACGATAGTTCTTTGGGATTAACAAAGGTTTACATTACAGGGCATAGTTTGGGTGGTGAGTTTAAAAAAAAGTCATTTACCTTTGCGTCAAATCAAATGTTTGAATGTGTAAGCACTCCTGTCTCATTTGCGATATTTTGCTGTCGTACAGGAGCACTCTCTCATATTATGGGCGTGTATCTTGCATCAAATTATAGCGATAATGAGTTCAACGTCGTAAACTTTGGTGCACCAAGAGTTGGCAATGAAGCCTTCAAGACGTGGACAGAGCAAAGTTTGTCCAACCTTTCGGTTTGGCGCTTTGTCTTCCGTGCTGATATCGTTCCTCGAGTATTAATGCATGATTATGACCACGCCGGCCATTTATTCCAGGTTTGGAGCAAAAAATCCGAGATGTTTTATAGTCAAGTTGGAGAAGACGATTATAAGGGTGTGCCCGGTTCTTGGCATTGTACGTACGATCTTTTGCTTTTTGGATTTGTTTATCTCAACGTTATACTACTAACACTTCTATCCGGTCACTCATTTAAAGATGGTCACAACACGAATCATCATCAAGAATCAAAATACAACAACTTCTTTCAAAACAAAGCTCATCAGTCACAGTTTTGGCCGACATCTTTCGCAATGGTTCCAGAATGTAAATGGTGGCAAGCGTGGTGCTAGATTGGCACCATTGCCTCAGTTCTCTGCTTGTTATCTCTTTTCCAATATTATAATCAACTGCGAAAGTTAATGTTCCTAACATGATTACATACTGTCATTAAAAGCGCAAACATATCAGTAACCAATGATAAATCTACTGTCCACCACGCTTTCTCTTGCCAAACATGTTACCAAAAATCTTCTTGCTGACATCCCCAAACTCATACTCGTCTTTTCCAGTAAAGCTTGACATTGCCTTTTTCGTGATATCTCCGAACTCATAATTAGCAGCAGCATCCTCTCCCAGAACTCCCTTCACCCATTCTACACGACGGCTCTCAACTTCTTTGCTAATGTCTCCAAATTCATACTCCTTTTTTGGCGATAGAGCTTTTAGATACAGAAAATGGGTAGATTTAACAGAACAACAAATTATCTTCACTAACTCAGTCTTACCTCCTTCCCAATGAAGTCGAACACTTTGGCACGAGATCTTTTGTCAATTTCAGAACTGAGATCACCAACTTCATATTCGTCTTTACCGCAAAAGTCAGCGACGGAGTTCTTTACCCTACTGTCGATCTCCTTGCTCAAGTCACCAGCTGAAATCCAATGGAGAATCATAAAGTAAGTTCCAACCACAGCAGTGCAGTCACAAAATATTTGATGAGATGTGCGTTGACGTACCTTCGTAATCATCCTTTCCTGTAAGTTCGCAAGTCATGTCCTTTCCAATTTGGTCAAGGGCTACAGTCAAGTCACCAAGTTCGTATTCGTCCTTGCCTCTAATCTTTGCAACTTCATTCTACCGTGGTATCCCAATATTGCATAGCGCACAGAAATTATTAGCATTTGAGATTTACAATCATAAAGAATATAAGCACTTGGACACAAAACTCACCTTAACTCTGACATCAATCTCCTTCGTAATATCACCAACCTTGTAATCATCAGAACCAGTAAATTCAGCAGTGTTCTTCTTCGCTTCTTCAATCACAGCACAACGTACGATTTCAGATAGCTCCATTCCAAGACCCATCCATTCGTCGTCTGCGACCAAGTTTCCAACCTTCTCTACTTCATCATCAGTGAGCTTAGTATTATCCAAAATAGATTGCATTTCTTCATCGGTTGGTTCAGCAGCATTGAAAAGGGTTGTTGTGGATGGGGAGTTGAAGTTAGTACTGGACGCCAGCTTTGTGTTTGGTGAAACTACAGAGAAAGCAGATGATTGCGCGAAGGTCGCGATAATGATGACTTTGCTAAGGGAGATCTTCATGGTTGATGTTTATTAGGTACGTAGAAGAGAAGGTGATTGATTCTAGATTGAGTATTTGTATTCAAGTTGATGATGATTCATTCATTCGTTGGAGGGATGATTGATGAGTGTCGTTTTCTTCTCATCATTGATCTTTGATCCTCAAAAGATTATTCTCTTTTTCAAATACCATCCCAAAAAGGGAAACGAAGGGTATTGTTTGTTTGTTTGCCGGACAACCCCCTCTCTTTTCACCTCCGCCGTCCAATCTGAAATTTTATTAAAAATAAATTCTCACAAACAATGGCGACTTCAACGCCTTCAACACCGCCTTCTACCGCTGATTCTAACTTTCAATTTCTTGTCCATGCTGAAGATGGATCCTTTCCTTTCCTCACAGAATACCTCTTGCGAAAATATTTCAACCCAAAGGATGAAATTGTGAAAAACCACTTGGTTGTAGGCATTGCAGTCAAAGATACCTGCGTGGTTCCAGTCTACAAAGAAAAACAAAACAAGAAACTCAAGAGAAAGAGGTCAAATGGCAACCAAGAAGGAAGCGGAAATGAGGAAAATCCTCAAGGAAAGGAATTGCCTAATACCCTGAAACCCTCAGGATACACGTTTGATACTCAACCTATCGAACAACAAACTCGTCTTTTGCCAGGGTACCATACGATGTCCTTGCCTACCTTCGATTTGCTCGATGACGCACAAGCTGCATTGGAAAAGGACAAAGCCGCCAGAACTAAGAACGCACAAAAGAAATCTAAGAAATCGGGCAATAGCTCAAATGAAGAATCTACAGCGATGGTACCGTCGGTAACGAGCACAAGGGATAAACTTTCCTTGAACTCGCCCAATGGAATGCAGCAAATAACGCCAAAAATGTACACCGATGTTGCACTGAAGTTGCAGTGCACCTCAATGCTAGCCTTGTATGACCAGGTACACAAAGGAGATGGTAAAAATCGTAAATCTGCTGCTGCAGAGCGTACCAAGTTGTGGCTGGAGAATTGTCTGAGTGCACTCGGTTCTTCTTCACAAGAGAAAATCCCTATGTGGGCTTCATTATCCTGCTACGATACACAATGGAGTTACGCAAATTCTTCTAAATATCTGATGGAAAAGCGTGATTTATTAGCAGGTATTTCAATTGCAGGGTGGCATCGTATCCAGGCAAGGGATGAAAGGAACGAACTTCTAGGCAGAATAGCAAAGGAGTTCTACCCAGGAACCAAATTTTCCGTCCTTGCGGTTTCAAATATGGAACAAATCCTCGATGCCATCAAGCATGGTGTTAGTATCATAGGTTCAGACCTCCCTGCTATTTGGGCTAGATCAAACAAGGCATTGGCTTTGAACATTGATTCACCAGCGTCTTCATCTATCAGAACCCTCGATGACAATGGGTGTATTGACTTAGGAAGCGAGAAATATTGCCGTGACACCTCTCCCATTCTCCCAGGCTGTAGTTGTCTTTCTTGTCAAGATGGCAGATATACTGCATCATATTTGCATCATTTGATCAAAGCAAAAGAACTGCTATCCCAGATACTTTTATTTGGACACAACTTGCATCAAATGTTACTCCTATTCGAGAAGCTGTCAACCGGTGCAAAAGGAAATGAAGTTGGAGATTTATTGACGCACATTGAAGACCAACTACATCCAAAGCATTAGATCAATATACATCTAGTGTGATGAAAAATAACTGTTTTTAAAACTAACGTATCATCAAGACACGGTCAAAACACTCGGGTACGAAAGACTCCGGTCGACTAGGGACAACCCCGTAAAGAACATCATTGGTGGCCTTTGTGTTGTAGTTTTGTTACTTGTAGTACAAGTAACAGTTTTATAAAAGTGTATGAAATTAAAAAATCTAAATGTTGTTTGAGAAGAAGTATACGTTACGTGTAGTGTACTCGTACTTAGTATATATTTCAAAATTTTCGAGGTGTAGTAGATCCTGTCGATTCATACCAGTGTGTAGCTTTGATAGATATCTAAATTCATGTCTAAGGGTACATGAAAAAAATGTTGAAAATTCACCTCAAGTTGTTGTTTTAATAAACTCTCGATCTCCATTCGTAGGACTGGTCGTATTTGCGATCGTTTGTTGGGTTGTTTTGGTTACAGCAGTGCGATTACAGAGATCACTGACAGATGTACCAATCTTCAAAATGCCCTTCTTTCCACTTTGAGATGTACATTTAGTGGATAGCGAGACATTGTCAAAACCGTCATACACATTTTCCCTCCATTCCTTGTATTTCCTATGTTCGCGTCTTTTCTTTCCTTGAAACAAGCGTGAAACAGACTTCTTCGCGCTCTCAACTGCCTCTTCTATAGGCATGACAGATAAGTTATTCACAGTTTGGCGCCTATTTCTCTTCAGCTTGTAGTTTATCCGGACAGATCTAGCGATTTCTTTTTGATCAAATCCCAAATCAAGAAGCATTTCTGCTCTTTCTTCACGGGATAGAATCATCTCGCAGTCATCATGATAACCGCAATGGTAATATTCATAGTCGTCTATTGGAACGCGAACGGTGCGTTCTTCAAGATAATTCCATCCTATGGAGATAGGGGGGCCACAAGAAACTGCTGGGTTGTCACCTAGAATTCGTTCATATTGTCTCACCTCAACGTTTGAGAAAGAAACCTTTGTTTTATGAGATCTTGGCTTCACCAACATGGATTTATTAGAATTGACGGGTGGAGCGGCCTGGATATCGGCAGGAAGAAAGTTTGGTTCAGTGACTTCTACTTCGTTTCCTGATATTTGTAGTGTTCGTGCCATAACCTCAAGTTCAGCTGCGTTACCTGAGATACGCCGGGTCCGCCGAGCATATTGAGCGTATTGCTCGTATGGATTAATTTTACGGCCCGCCGACGGTGGCTTTCCGTCGTTGTTTCTATGAATATAGTGGAAATGACCATTCCTTGGGTTATGATCCTTTACGCTTGCATGTGATGATAACTGGACTGACCGCGAGAGCGAACCATTCCATTCCGCATTAGCTTTTGAATTCTTCTGTATCGATATTGAACTATTTGGACCAGCAGAATCATAACCGGATAAATTAGACCAGGATCTGCTCTTCGTCTGTTCAAGAAAAGCGTTCCTATCGCTACGGAATGAGGAATATTTATGACGAAAGTGCTTTCGAGTTTTTGACAGTGACTCTTCATCATCTGAGAGGGATGCGCAAGATTTGACCGAGTAGGAACCTCTCGTCCGCGAGGTTTGTCTCATTATCATGCCAGCTGACACGCGTGCCATCGATTCAGGCTTGGACTCAAGATCCCCGCCGGATTGAGGCAAACGTTTCCCACTCTCGGTGCAGCTCGAGATTGATGATTTTTTTTCAACCGCCTTATTCGGCATGGTAACGTGAGAGACGGGAGGCGGATGCTCATAATCAATTTCTAGGTCTTGAAGAGAATGCTGCGACTGATTCATCAGATTGTTAAAACTGTTATTTTTCATCATTCATTAATCTTGTTAGCTGCCTAAACAAGTTCTAATTTGAAGTTGAAGGGCGGGAGGCATCCAGACTGTACATACGGTACGTAACGTTACGTGCTGTACTGTAGGCCTTTAGGAACTGTACTGTTATGTAAGCTAAACTTCAAACTACTGTAGCTAAACTCGAATGCGAGCTTGTGAAAGCTAAACTCAAAGCGAGCTTGCACCGGTAGGTAAAAGCTAAACTCTTGTTTATTATTGGAACTTTCGTTTCTTTTGTGATTTCACATGAAAGTGCAATTGAAAAAGTCTGACGAGAAAGAGCCTTTTTGAGTGACAAGTGAAAAGTGTCAACGTCGAACAGATGCGATTTTGAGATTTTATTAGCTACCACGTACGAGAAAAGACTGAAGACGAGAGAACCCGGTTATTGTAGGGATTGGAAAAACCACACCAGCCAAGCTGAAAGTGTTGTTACAGTTAGTTCTTATACTAATTCATACTCTGCTCTGAAGAGGGGAGCTTGCAACTGGAAACTTGCTCCAATCAACTGGCAACTTACAACTGGCAACACGAAGGAGTGACCAGATGAGGAGATTGAAGATCTGAACCCCTCACAATTTATTAATTTCACACGACTGACATTGAAACGGACTCATTCAGACGGACGACGGACTGATGCATCAACATCAACACCTTGTGCCTCAGCAAACTATGATATCTACCCGCAGCCAGGTATGAATACAGTATCATAGTAACCTATCACTCGACTCACCTGCGTCCTGCGTCCTGCGTCACCTGCGTCCTGCGTCACCTGCGTCCTGCGTCACCTGCAACACTCCTGGAACTCCCATCGACTTTACTTCTGTCAATCAACAAGCAACAAGCAACGAGCAAGCGGAAATCTTCTACAAGACTACCAAACGTAGTAACCATCGAGATCATGTCGAACAACAAGAGAAGGACAGGTATAGCCGACCATCAATCACTCTTTGTGCGCCAAAGCCATATCCTGCGGAAAAATATCTACGAATGGGATCAAATGCTGCGGTCCTCAACAGGTGAAGACTGGCCTTCAATGCTTGGGCGCTTGAATGCTGCAATGGTTAGTAATATGAAATTTGCTACCCTTGTGTGCATTTTTGAAAAGCCTAACTTTTCACATATTCATTAGAACCAGACCAATAATATTGACCATAGCATTGAAGACGTGACGAATCATCTTGTGTATGAACCGAAAAAGAGCACTACTAATCCCCAGGATATTCCTTTCTTCTTGTCCGTCCGGTTGGTGGATGAAAATAATAACAAGGAACAGGACACGGAAAATACTGAAAGTAGAGTACAGAATGAATCAGAAATGAGTAACCCAGTAGATTTCTTAACGCGGTATGAAAAAAATGCGGCCGACCTTGCGAATGAATTTGAAGACAATATGGTGCGGTTTTAGAACTGCCTGCATAGTATGCTCGGTGCAGTGATGTACGATGTTGATAGATTGAATACAAAATGGTGCGGTTTGAGAACTGTCTGCAATTGCAATAGATCGGTGCAGTGTGATGGTCAATTTCGATGGCGATGCATCAATGCTCAGGTGAGACGAATTCAGTACATCTCCGCATGTATATCGTCTTTTGAAAAGCCGGCGCTAAAAAATACGCTCTACAGTGCTACATTAGGCAATCTTCTGAGTGCCCTCCTGGAACGAATTCGGAAAGAAGGCAAGCCATCGTTCATTCAAAAAGGAGTTTAGTCTATCCACTCAGATGAAAAAACATGATCCCATTAATAATTACCTCTGTATGTAACTTTAAATTATAATCGTTACCTGGTACGGTATCCAACTTCTTGGAGTTGTTATTGTTTTACTTTGAAGTTTGCTGCAAAAAGGAAGAAAGGGAAGGAAAGGGCAAAGGAAAACACTTACCAACGACGACTAACGAACAAAAAGGGAAAATTATATTATTATCATTGATTTCACATGTACTGGCTTTGCTTATCAACATCACAAGTGACCTAACTACACCAGCCTTTTGTCACGGTCGTAACAGCCAATTATGAGGAGCATGATGCAAGCGATCTTCAACGGCGTGAGCTTCTTTATTATATTGACCACTGTGCCCACTAGCGGTCAATCTATTGAAGTTCAAGTAGATGAAACTGGAACTATAGAGGACGCCAGACCTATCGATTTTGGATATAAATTCGGTCCAACCACATCAAGAGCTTCCGTCTCGCCGAAACCTTGGTCTATCCTCGACGAAATCTTTCCTGATGCAACGGAATCCCTTTCTAATTTCTGGGGAAAACATCCAGTTCACCTGCCCAGATCTGATGCCCCTACTAGTGATTCTACATTTGCTCAAATCGTTCCAAGTTCAAACAAACTATCAAATCGTTTCTCCAATCTCTTCAAAGCTGACGATAGTCTTACTGTACTTCGAAACAACCCTAACCTTGTCCACGGCAAAGACTATTATATTCTCAAATATCTTCTTCGAGATGGCGAGGAATGGAATGGCCAATTGCCGTATAAAACAATACCAGTCAACGAAATCCCTTCACTTCTTAACCGAAAGGCATTCTCTCTCGTAATCAATTATCTTGACTATTATTGGAACCCAGTCAAAGATTTCGCTAGATCCTTGGAATTGGAGACATCCGCTCATGTCTCTTGCAATTTATACCTTACACCACCTAAATTGGCAAGAGCATTTGAAAGCCACATGGATTGGATGGACGTTCTTGTTTTACAACTTGAAGGAGAGAAAAAATGGAGTGTCGCTAGGGATCCTATGATAAAATTGTTGCCACCGGATCGAAAAAGAAAACCAACCACGGAAGAACTAAAATCGGCTCCTTTTGAGAATGTTCTACTTCGACCAGGTGATGCACTTTATATCCCTAGAGGTCACTTGCACAACGCTACGACTACAATGAATGGCGGCCATTCTCTACATTTGACATTTGGAATTCAATATGGACCTGCAGCTACATATGAGGCCTTGGTACACCATACATTAGAATTATACAAAGAGGATCACAATAATGAATACATTAGAAATGCAGCAGTTTCACCACATTCGTGCGAACACGGTCACACCTTGACATGGGTGAAGTTGCTCCATTATTCAATAAGCGAACTAGCTAGACAAACGGATTGTGGAGGATTTGGAGAATCTGGTGGGAAGAAGAGCAATGAAAATGATGCAATATGTTCCCTTAGAGAAAGTATCCCAATCCACCCCCAATTCCAAAGATTAAACCAACAATCGGACGATGCTGTGAATAAGAAGTATCAAAAAGCAGTAGAAGCAATTTTTCATCAGGTCAACGCAGTAGATGCATTAAATTTCATGAACGCACTGACACTTCAAAACGATCAAGGCAACCGTGAGCTTGGATCGGCCACGTTTCAATATATTGGAATCGAAAAGCACGAACCATTCAGTTGCAAACCGATCTCACAATCATTGGAAATCAGCCAAGATACTTTGGTGTCACTCGCGGAAGATTTTTACACTTATGCGAAAGATAGGTTCCACGATGCTCGACAAAGATTAATAGACCACACCGAAAGTGATCGCATTTCACGATGGCAAAATGTGGAGGAAGGGATCCGAAATTTATAGGTGATGATTGCAATACCTTTACATAGAGATTCAAGGACTTCGACCCTAAACACATTCGACACTTAACCTCAAGATGCGAGGAACATGTGAGCTGTACGGATGATTTTGAACAATAATTAATGGCATCCTATTTCATATTTTATAAACCTCGCCTAATAGTAGTAGTATTAGTAGTAGCAGCCGCTGACATTTAAAAGCTTCGGTATAGCATCAATCTTCCGTTCTAATACGGTCGTTGAGGTTGTTATTACTAACGCCTTTCATCAATTATTATTAAATCCTCTAAACTGGTCTTGCGAGCCTTTTCTTCTTGAATAAAATATTTCATCTGTGCAAGAAAAGGATGCTTGATATTCTCTGGATCTTTCTGGAGTTCTTCCTGCCATTGTTTCGGGTGAATCGAATCATGTTCATTCTCATTGAAAAATTTGCGGTACACTGCGTTAATCTCGGGCTGTTTGTGTTTCACCTTACAAGTTCCACCGACATCTCCATTTTCCAAAACTTCTGACCAATTCGTTAGAGAAGTAGCAAGTGCATCTTGTTTCAAGAACTCATGAGACTTGCCGTCCCAGCCACCACTCTCAGCAAGCAAGGCATCTAATACAGGTAAGCTAGAATTGCAATGAGGCTTTACCAAATCAAAAATGCAATTATTTGCCCATTGCGTTGCAATTCGTTTAAACTTCTGAAACGATGCATCTGTCTTCACACTAGTTTTGCGCGTAGAACTATCATAGCTTTCACTAAGTACCATCAAATACTTTAACAAAATGCGAAGAAGCTGTTTTATAAGCATTGGCGACCTATCATATTTCCTACTCAAGCCAGAACTCTCTTTCATTATCCGATTTATCAGGCCCGGTATATAATCAAGCTTCCTATTCTACTGGTGCGCAGTTGAGAAAAAAATTGAAGCTGGTTCAAGAAAGTCAACGAGAGAGAACAATCTCGAGATGTTCCTTACCTGGTTCATATGCATTGATTGATTTTCATCAGAATCCTCCAAAAGCATTTTCAAAGCTTTGTCAAGCGCATCCATGGCGCGTTGGTGATCGTTGTCATCTGAAACGGAAGCATTCACGTATGGCAGTGTTTCCAGTCTACGACGTTTACGGCTTCCCCGAGGAGCGTCATTTTTCTTCTGTGCAGACATTATTAGTTGTGGCGACGAGCGACAATGGCAACAAGCACAGCGGGACGCAGTCGAGTTGTGGTCTAGCAGTATGATATTTCCGTTGGTTGTTGGTTGGCAGTGGGGTTTGAACACTTCGTATCTCCTCTGCCGTGCCGCGGGTGGTGTTGGTGTTGGTGTTGGTGTTGGTGTTTGGTGTTTGGTGTTTGCAGAGTATTATTTGCGCAGCACGATGATATTTGAAAATGCGCGAACAAGCAAGCAGAGAAAAGACAAACCTTTCTCACAAAGCAAAGTGATCACTGATCACTGATCACTGATCAGTGATCTTTACTGTAGTACCTTCTACTTGTTCATCATTTGAAAGCAAAACACACTTCACAAGGCAATGCATCCTATTCTTATAGCCCTTTTGCTATCAAACACATGTACAGTTGATAGCTTTACGTTGAATCATAGAAGGAGCAAAAGGACGCTTTCTCTGGCTCACATTCATGGAAGAAAAGATAAAGAAGTGGAAGAATTGTTGATACCACTAGACAACCCTACCATCGATCCAATTACAAAGTCAATTTCAGGAGTAACTTACGGATCAGTTTTAGCAGGGTTGGATAACATTTATCCTCCCAATGAATTATCAAAACGGAATGCAATCAGCAGAACTGACGGATATTGGAGTTTCATTGAAGCAGGCGAGAAACCTCCTCAGCATTTTACTTACGGGGAGTTTGATTTCTTATTCTTTGCAGAGCTGCTGGATAATTCATTTGACCATTATAAAAGTTATGACCTCGATGATAATACAAGCACAGGCAAGAATCATTGTACAGGGACAACATTCTTGGACATTGGCTCGGGTGCAGGCCGCCTTGTGATGGGGGCTGCGGCACTGCATCCTACACTAAAAGAATCAAGAGGTTTAGAAATCTTACCTGGCATCCATGAAGCCTCATTGAAAAATCTAGAGAGATGCAAATTAAGCTCAAATCAGGAACTCGCTGATGAAGAAATCACAGAAGTTGAAGAAGTTGCAGAAGACGAAGAAGAGTACGGGGAGCCTCTATGTCGAGACATGAACGAAATGCAGAAGGCGTTGCAAGGAATGACTGCTGAAGAATGGAAAGCTATTCTAGGAGATTTAGAACTCGACGAAGACCTTTTTGACGATAATGCTAGTAAGGACGACGAAAATGATGGCGATAATAATGACACATGCACAACTGATGAGGATGGTGAAACATATAGCCATGATGATGCAAATGTGGAACATATTCTAGATGACGAGGAAGAAGAAAGTTCCAAAACAGCAATTGAACAAGAGCGAACACAAGAACATCGTATTACTCCAAATTTCATTCTCTCACCGGATGATAGAATTGTCCACAATGTAGAAAACGAACATCACGACAAAAAAGGACAATATTTCGCATCGTACGATGAATTCATGGAGTGCACACAGCTAGAATGGAACGAGATTCTTGTTAATTACACTGAGGGAAATGATCCCAATCCAACCGATTCAACAGCATTGACAGAGAGTGAAAACTCCACTAATGTTGCAAATTTGCAAGAGGAATTCATTCTTTCTTATTCTAACGAAGGATCGACAGAAGAACTACCCCTTGCTCCAATCCGTTTCTCCTGTGGTTCATTCCAGGATCCATATGAATATATTGGTGATGCAAATATTATTTTTGTGTTTTCAAGCTGTATGACGATTGGTATGATGAGCGATTTAAGTGACTGTCTGGGAAGGTGCAGGCCAGGAACAATTATAATCACAACCGACTTTATGCTAGAGAAAACAGGTTACATTTCCCCTCTCGAGAATGATCCTGAAATGCCATATGGGGACTACGAAATCGAGCTTCTTGAAAGTGTGGCAGGCTTTAATTGGGTAATGGATAACTCCACAGCTTTTATTCAAAGAGTTACGAACAGTGTTTGGGACGGATCAGGCCCACGAGAAAAGCCAAGACTGAAACCAGAAGAAGAAGCTTTTCAAGTCATCCGTGATATGGAAGGAGGCAACCTAACAGATACTGATAAATTTCTGAGACGGGTCCGCAACAATATGGTCTTCAATGGCGTCTCAGACATTATTCTAACTATCGAAGAGGATGACACTGAGAGTGATTCATCTACAAATGACGGACTCGTACCATTAAAATAATTTTAGGCTACGTGTACGCTATCTTAATAAAATCTATTCTCCTTCATCAATAAGACCTCTACTTTTCAAGGAGTTCATTACTTTCGCCACTTCATTGCCCTTTGGCTTCCATAATTCATCAGCCAAACCCAAGACATGGACAGTATCGGATCTCGCAGCAGCTATCCGCCTTCCATCCGTGGACCATTTAATTCTATTAATACCATGAGATGGTAAATCTGGATTTTTGTCATCTTCATCCAATAAGAGACCTTGCAATCCAGTTATTGGCTCATCGAGCGAAGTAGCAAGATTCCAGAGGCCTAGAGTGCCATTACTTGATGCAGTCGCAAATACTGAGGGATGAATTGGACTCCTGTTTCAGAAAAGATGAGGAAAAAATTGTTCATCAGCAATATAATAGTGTAGGAAAATATTGCTTGAGACGTCACATACCATTTTGCATCACTCATGTAATCATACGAATGGCTGAGGAAGTTGAGTAAGGGCTTGTCGGTGTAAGCAGGCGCCCAAAGTATTGTTTGCCAATCAACCCCACTCGATAGCACCAAACCATGTGCTCCACGAGCAAACCCCTTAGATATTCCGACGCTACTGTCTTTCTTTAATGGTGGCTTCGTAGATAGCCCAGTGACATTTCCATAGTGCCCAGATGAATCAATGCCATCTTTCGCATCACTGTTAAGCTTAACTATGGTTCTCTTCGACGAAGAGGAAGTTGAAGGCAAAATTGCATGCATGGATCCACTCTCATCTCCTACCAAAAGAGTTTCACTCCCTGGGGCAACTGCGAGTGAAGAAATATTTACACCAGGGACAACAAGGGTCTCGGCAGGCTCCATCAGATTTGCAGGGCTCCAAAAGTTAACAGTCCCATCCGAAGCAGCGCTCACAAACCCAGACTGTAAAATATACACAAGTATGTGTGAGTTTAGAATGGGATAGTGCATTTCCAAAAGAATAGCATCATTTATTTAGTAGAGAGTTGTTTTTGTACTCACATCCAAAGTCTCCAAACCAACTACAGGATGAACATGTCCTCCAGATCCCCCGAGAAGATTCAAGGAAGATTTCTGAACAGGTAGCCGCCCACCTGTTCGAACATCCCATACAACAACCTGTCCCGAATAACAAGCTCCAACAACTAGAGAACCTTCAGTTGGATGGAATTTTGCATTCAAAACAGGCGAGCCGCATGTAAAGATATGTTCAGGCCGAGAAGGCATCGTCAGGGACCAAAGTACGGTCAAACCATCAGCCCCAGTCATTTCAGTTTTTGAACGGGGAAATAAAGACGAAGAATTTGTTCCATTTGGAGCAACTGCTGATATGGCTGTCGCTCCAGTTGCAGACTTTGAAGAAGATGGCATATGGTATGATGCAAGCATCAGTTCTCCTCGATGATGAGGAGACCAATCCAACGACGTAACATCGCGATTTGCGGTCCACTTTGGAAACGAGAAAGATACTTGAGCCGAGATGAGCGAATGCTCTTTTTCCCGTGTAGATGTTGCAGCATCCCGTTTGGATTCCTTGTCTGCGTAATACAGAGTATCGTCAACTAGCAAATCAGACAGCAATGGAGCGCCAAGAAGCCTTTCAACCTTTTTCGAGGCAGAGTTAAAAAATGACGAGAATGGAGCAGAGGAAAGCGTTTCATTCACTTCTTCCTCTGTAAGCAGGGAGAGTTCCTTTCTTTCGCTTTCTTTTTTTCCTTCTGCACTTTCTTCATCCGCAGTTACCTGCATTTCAGTCGACTTCTCCAAAGAATCACCTTCGTCATCACTAGTTTGAAGAGGCGGCATTGGAAAATCATCTTCGCCTGTCTGAGTTGACATGGTAAAGGTTTCAACCAATTTCACAGGAGAAGGAGGGGCCATAACCGCAGCCGGAGAACTAAGAGCCGAAACTGACTTTTGATTCAACTGATCAATTTTGGAGACTTTCTTTGGAGTCTGTACCGGAGTTGAAGAAGCCGCAACCGGTGCTGACATTGCTGGGACCACGGGGGCTGCACTGTTCAGCAGACCGTCAATGTATTCATCAAGATTTCCAGTTTTTGATGCCGATACAGCAGATGATGAATTACTGCCGACTGATCTTTGACTTCTTCGTGCTTTGAGTTCATCAAGGCGACGTCTCTTCTCTTCCAGAGCCGCTGCCCGTTTTGCCTTGATCTGGTCCATCTTCCTCCTATTAAAAATATATCAACACGAAGTGCAAACACTATGTAATCTCTTGATTAGTTGCTCAAGTTGGAGTGTGTTTGATGTTTGAGATGAAAATGGCGATGTTTGAATTCAAGCATCATGCATCATTGTCCCAGAGGTTCGTTGTTGTCTTGTTTTTGCTTGTGGATTTTTGGGGGTAGAAATGAGTTCTTGGGTCATCCCCTCACATTTTGAAATTTGTTTGAATTATTTGATCATCATCCGACTTTCCACTTTCAACTTGCTTTGGAAACACGCGATGAGCGATGAATGGCATGGTTTTCATGCATCTTAACCTTCCTCAACCTATCCTATTCCCTACATCAATGCACAAAACCGAATGATCTACGGGTAAAGGTAAAAGGGAGTACACTTCTCTCTCGTGTAGCATACATGTACACGTATTATCTGTGCACAATGCCATACCAGGTCTTATTCATTATAATCATAGAATTCTTTCGCAATGCTCATTTGTAACTCAATTCCTAAATCATTCCGAGGAATTTCCTTTGTAATATTGATGAGTTCAACCTTTGTCAACTTCCCTAAGCCACACCTTCTAATCAACATTATCGCGATCTCTCTTACTTTCTCAGCTTCATTGACGTTCGCAGTGAAGGTGTCAAATAATACTGGAATCACAACCGTCAAAAGATGCTGACCTAATGACTTTGATGGGCATGTTAAAACCAACCTACAGATAACGCAGCAACAAGGTAGAACACCTCCGTCGACTAGCAGCCGATTGTTTTCTTCGCATGATTGAATCATCATGAATTCGTGAGATGGCAGCAGTTCCATCCATTCCTTTGTAGAAAGATTCATGAGGTCTTTTTTCATTGCCGATGCATCTATTTGACTTCCGCGAGAATTGGTTTCTTGTTCCTGCGCTATACTTGAAATGAAGACATTGAAATCTTTCTTCAATTCTGACATTTCTTTATCTGCACTTTCGTCACTAAAATTAGCCTTTTCATCATTGCATTCATCACAATCATTCTTACCGTGGACATCGCCATAGGTTGTTGATACATTCTGACCAGGAAGCCACTCAGAATGGAGCGCAGGATCAAACAACTTCGTCAAATCTACATTGACTTTGGGCTCGCAAAATAAACCATTACCGTCATCACCAGAATCAAGAATGCCAGTTGGTAAAATAATATTGCTCGGGAAATTTGTAGTACGTGAATCCTCTTCACGCGGCCTTTTCCTGCTTTCCCTTTGGGCATATACATTCACAAGATTCGATGCTTGAACTGAAATTTTAGACGAGGAGGTCTCTGCGGAAGCTTGCAATAAAAGAGCGGGGTGAGTTCTCATCCATTGAAAATTGACTTGTGTCATTTCGTCCTGGGATATACTCAAAGATTCGTGCAATGCTCTAGCGCCTTTGGGGTGTTTTGCACTGTTGATGTGATCCTCCTCCTCCTCCTCCTCCTCCTTTCTCGTTGACGATTCCAAAGCCTGTTCAACGGAATGAAGATGGTTTTCTTCGTCGATAGGATCATTCTTTTCATTGGTGCTCAAGGCTGTGTAAGACGTCCATGATGTTATGCTGTCCAGACGGGATTCCATTCTTATGAGTAAAAGTGGAGGTCAATTCAATGTTGTTGATGATTGATGATTGTGTTTTTACTGGATGATGACTGATGACAGGCGATGGACGCCATTTTGATAACATTTGTTGCGATCAGTCAGATTGACAATAGGGATCCCCTAAGCCAATACGGCTTGTTCGCCGGCTTCGCTTGCAATTGGGATCTCTTCGTGGATACCGGCGCGGCGGTATGCATGTATGTATGTACCGTACAGACAACAGTACCCGGTATGTATCATCAAACTGTATGTACACAGCAGTGCTGTTGAAACAAAAACAAACCAAAGATATTTCACTTATTGCAATTCAGTTCTTCCGGTAATGCAAGCGGAGAATGAAGGGGGACAGCATGCAGGCATCGCAAAAGAAAAATGTGATGGAGAGATAAACGTAGACAACTGATTTTCGCAATTTGTGGGGCAAGTTTGTCCCCTGCCAGAAGTACGCACCATCCATTCATTCATAAAATAGAAAGCATTGTGAGAAGTTATTAATATGGGCAAAATACTTGAGAAAATGCTGGGAGTATGGCACTTAAAATTTTTTATGTAGGCCTGTATAGATTTAACAATTCCCCAAAAGCCATTCGATTAAAAATGTTATACGCCATAATATCATTGTACAAACTTCAGAGACATCCAGGGATGCATGAGTACTTGTCGAATGCTCAGACGTTCTGAAGGTTCTGGATTGAGCATTGCTACAATGATATCCTTACTCTCAGGGCTGGTTTTCGAAGGAAAAAACCATTCTGGGCCAAGATCTTGAAGATTCGTTTCATCATTTATCTTTTTCAGTGCAGCCTTGGAATTTGCACGCCTTCCACCTATTTTCCTAGCTTCTTTATACCATTTCGTAAAAGATTCATACCGAGGACAACGAAGGAGATCTTCTCCAAATGGTAAAGAACGGAAAAGCATGGCATAAAGAATCACACCTGCACTCCACACATCAGCCTTTGTCCCGTCATACCCCCTTATCTCGTAAGACGCACTAGAAATACTCATCTTATCATCCGATTGTGATATTATTTCAGGCGCAACATAGTGAGGTGAGCCTACTATTGAAGTCATCCGGTTCAATGCTGCTGCTGATCGAGGCTCTTTATGATACGGTACAAAGCATTCATTGATTTGTTCAACGCCTCCACAGGTTAGAAGAGATAAAGCTGATTGCCCAAGAGATTGAAAGGTGAACCGCTCTCTGAATAGAGGCGACAAGCCACTTATCGGTGAATTCGAGTCTGGTCTAATTTTCCTGGGAGTATTCAAACCTCCTTCCAAAGTGTTTGTTTGCGTTAGACCAAATGTTGCCGAGAGACCGAAATCTGCTATTTTCAATGTACATTCCCCGCTAGCATCATTGTGGATAAGTAGATTCTCTGGTTTCAGATCGCGGTGAGCGATGCCATTGACATGACAGTATGCAATCCCAGCAGAGAGTTCTTTGAAGTATTTGAGCATGGCGTATTCATTTCTTTCAGACTCGCTCAGGTGATTTACATCCTCGTTGTTTAGATTCATCATCGCAGTATTGGAGCTTATGAGATCGAATAGCTCTCCACCTCTAACAAGTTCCAAGACCAAGAACATTGTAGATTTTGAGTCTTGAACTAGTTCCAATACTTCAAATAAATGAACAACATTTTTGTGACGGCCAATTCGCATCATATTTCTAATTTCTTTGGTGACAGCTCTTCTCTGGCGAAGCCACCGGATGTAACGCGGAGGAACAGCTGGCACATTAACATATGCATTGAGTTCTTTACAAAATTGGACTGTTTTCTTTGCATTGGAAGCACGATACAAGCCAGACTTTTGAACCAATTTCTGTTCCTTTTCCTTTTCATCTTGAGAACTGGCAGCAGACATTCTAGTTTCTGCACCTCCGTCAAAAGCATGACCACCATTGACTCGTTCAATTGCATCCATCATTCGTTCAAATTCTTCTTCAGAGGATCCAAATGGAGCATGTCCCCAAATTTCAATACATTTCACAAGTGGAAGTTCTGAAATGATTTTTTTCTTGGGGTCAATATATGCCGCAATCAGGCTCAACTTAATGCCATGCTGTTTCGAACCTTGTGCCGGACGATTTGCCTGATCATTTGCACTAACAAGATTCTTCAAGGATTTGCTAGTCCTACTGGCGGGATTTACTAACCACCAAACGTGTTTCTCAGTCATTGGCTTGTTGCCTCTCATGACATCGGCACTCATCTCAGCACCCTCGCGTACGACTATTGCAGATGCACATTGAGAGCCAGAAGCCAATCGAAAACCGACTGGATTAAGAATTTTGATTGCGACAGTTTCGTATTTCATTAAATCATAGTCTGGCGCCGTCTTCAGTGGCGTCATCTCAGCATCAACCTCCAGTCGAAGATCGTCCACAAGTCTATCGTTCAAATCATCATGCGATGGACCGCAAAAGATTCCCGCACAGCCTCCATTGACGTCATCACTAGAGGATTCGTTGATGGTCGCCTCGAGAATACTGTTATTATCTCTCTTTATTCCGTACTCCGCAAATGCAGGCCTCTCAGGATACTCCGAAGGCGGGCGCATACGACGACCTTTGTACACAACTCCTGCAACGCCTCCACCTAGATAGTTCCCGACATTATACGTCGGAACGCCATCAACTTTAATGGTTGTGCCGTCGTAGTAATCGACTCTACGGCAGAATCCATCCCTTTCTGATTCATGATGTATTTTTTTGGCGCTTGTGTCGGCTCTGTTAGCCTTCGCCTGTGGCACTTCGGGTTCTTCAAGGGCTTCAGTGGAATTCGACGAAACAGGTTTCGGGTCCGCGGGTTTATCGCTGCTCTTGGTCTTGGGATTTACGACAACATTTTCAGTATCGGAATTAGAAGCCGAAGATAATTTCTTAGCACCCGGGACAGGGCTAGGACTTGCCGGAATCTTCTGTCTACCCTTATTAGTCGGTAAGAGCTTCTTGAATTTAAAGTTTCGCTTACTGGGGGTCGCGGACCGCTGATTATCTCCTTTTGAGGGAGTGGCATTTCTACCTCTAGAGGAACTTCGTCCTCTGATTCCCTGAAATCGCCGTTGTGTAGTTCTTTCACCGTCGCGTGCCATTTTGGGCTGGGCAACCTTTATAGAATATTATTGCACGCTATGAACAGAACACTCCTATCCTGCTCGATGCCAATGTTTATGGAGTCAAATGAGGGCCTCACTGACTCTAGATTGGATGATTATAAGATGTAAGACGTGGAAGAAAGTACTCTGGTGCTTGAACGTTTGATGTTTGAGCGTTTGAACGTATGGCCTCAAAACGTACTGTAGTCTGTTGTCGCACTTATATAATAATTAGGTGAAAGAAAGCAAGAGTCAATGGCGGGATGCGTTGATGCGTTCCATCAATCAATCTTGTGTATTTGATACGAATAAATCCATACAGTAAAATCAAACAGCGAGGAACAGCGGAACAGCTCTGAAGGTTTGAACAATGCGCTAGGCCCTTTATAACCGTTGGAGATAGTCCGTTCAATTAGAGAATGGTCCCTCGCTAGCTTGTTCTCTCAGGACTTCGCAGGCGACCATGGCTATTTTTTTAAATTTTTACGGGATAATTGAAAATTTGATCCCATGTAATTCCAGGCTCACGTTTTTTAACTACGAGTATGGGATACAAGTTCGAAGTAGGATGCTGTCCCGCTGGTAATGATCACATGAATAATCAAAAAAACATTTGATCCAAGAAAAATTCACTATTAGCGCTTACAGTGCAAGTACACATATTCAATATAGTGATAACGTTCAATCTTCTTTAGTGACGTGTGCAATATCCCAAGGACCTGAAATCTTTTCCTTATAATTTCGTAACATGGATTTCCACATGGGTGCACCAATCAATATGCAAAATTGGACGAATGTAAAAATGCTTCTTTCGAGGCCATGATTGAGTAGAAAGAATGAAGAAACTGATGTACCAATCATGATGATGAAGTTCACTGTCCAAGAACGGTGACATGGTTAGTTTCAAAATTAGTCTTCAAAACTAGAACAATACGCGCGTAGGACACTAATCCTCACCTATTCTACCATACTCAGTATGAGCAATAAAGTACCGTGTTTCTGGATAATACGCGAACAACACCACTGTCCACATAAAAAAAATATACGAAACTGTATCGGAGGGCAATCTCGATGCCAATAAAGCAGCCGAGAAGAAGACACAATTGATCGAAACTGTTCCCCCCAAAAATAGCGATCTCTTTTTCTCTGCATATGAATGAGATGCTTTCATTTGTTGCAGCTCCGCTTTTTCAGAATGTCCATTTGCATAGTTATAATCTGCCGATACAACATGCAGTATCATACCAGCAACGGCCAAAGCAGTTACTGTGTCAGAAGAGTACGAAGCTGTCAATGTTCGCAGAACCGAGGAGAGGAATCGCAAAATTCCAGCAATCAAAAGTGCATCGACTGATCTGCTATGAATGCGATCTCTTTTCCTTTTCCTTTGCGTGTTTACTTTTCCGTTCCGTCGCCGAGCAAATACTGTAGATGGAAATAATACCAGCAACGTCAGAGCGAATGCTTGCATTGACGCCGCCACCATTGCATCATTCAAGCAAGGCGCGCACGATTCTTCATCCAAATCATCAAAGCTTCGACAAATGACACATCGGTTCGCCACTAGGAACAAAGTACTTAGAGCAAATTGTTGCGCAATCACCAACGATCTTGATACGACTATTTTGAAGCGAACAGAAAATGTTTCATTGCTAGTTGTTGATGCAAATCTTAATCCCGACGATGGTAAAGATGTTTTCGGAACTGATCGCGCCCAATGAAAGGAATCTTCCGTTCCCGAAGGGATGTTACTAGGCATGTGTTTGCTGGGTCTATTTGTGTTGTTGCTAACATTTGAGGAGAAATCATCTTCTTCCTCCCAAAGCTTTGGATAGGATTTTCTAGCTTGTTTTGCGATAACGCTTTGGTTCGATGCGTTAATCATTATCTCAAGAGTGGTTGGTCTTCACTTTACTCGGTTAAAACAGTTAGTTACCAGGGTATTTCACGTTAGTGTCGGTGGACGCTTTTAAAAATAGCTGTAGTTGTGATAATAAAAGAGGTTAGAGGTGGTGATGGAATTTATGGGGACAAAAGTATAAAAATACATCAGCCGGGAATTGAACCCGGGACCTCAGCCGTGTTAAGGCCGCGTCATAACCAACTAGACCACCGATGCTTTGATGATTTTCTAGTTTCCATTAGAAAATATGATGTCGATCTATGCCACAGCTTATGATTTCAGAATCAAAGAAAGATTAATAACTGCAGCTACTCGGGGCAGCTTTTAAAGAGATATGAAATAAAAATGGAAACCGTCTGTCAAGCGTTGGTCAACAAAATGTCAAAAACGTGCACGATTCAACCTTTTTAGCCAGAAAATATTCGCGAAGCTTCGAGGAGGAGTAGAGATAAAAGCTATTATTGTCTGGCTAAAAAGGTTG
>Ga0115005_10001019_pt1 | contig 22133 bp, 17 predicted proteins | sample ArcOceMetagenome_FD_87163 | JGI IMG/M metagenome (GOLD analysis project Ga0115005, IMG submission 87163) | Marine eukaryotic phytoplankton communities from Arctic Ocean - Arctic Ocean - Greenland ARC118M Metagenome | ecosystem: Environmental > Aquatic > Marine > Oceanic | place: Arctic Ocean...
GTAACCAATTCTTCCTCTAATTGATCACTAAGTGGTGACTCTATAAAATCACTTCCTACTGGTAATAGATTCATAAAAAATGGTAAAGTCAACTCGGTTGCATCCAATAAGTTCTCCCGATCCAAGGCAAATGTATCTATTTGAAAACCTGGTTTAGAAAGGACAACTAAATAATTGACATGGTTCTTAATTCTAAATTTGACCTTATTGCCCGTTTCTATTTTTTTAGAAAAATTCCGAGTATTACTTTCTTTACTCTCTTCCAAAAACTCAATATTCACGCCTGACAATGGCTCCAAATCTAAGTCTAATACTTCCACTTCAAAAACTAAAGGGAAAACCTCTCTCGACAAATTTGCATCTAAATTATCATTAGCGGAAGCCGACGTATTTAGACTAGGTTCCTCATTGACCATCACCTCTTGCTCTTGCCCTTTAGAATTTAGTTGTGCTGAATTTGTTAGACTGTCCTCGTAATCATTAGTTGCAATAGTTAATGAATCATCGATTTTGGAATCACCCACAATAGTCTCCGTAACATCAGACTTTGACTCAGTTTCAATTTCTGTACTGATGATTACCCTAGGTTCATCTATTTCTTCCAAAACATACTCGGGTTCTTTTTCATTGATTATTGTAAAAAATTCCTCCTTCGTCAATTCGACTTTCTCCGGTTGAATATTTACTAAAAAAAGATCATTGCAACACGCCTCATTTTCTTCATCAATTTCCATCGCCTCAATTCTATTCGAAGCGAAGTACGATTTTTTTCCCTCCTCATTTAATGAAAAATAAAAATCATTATAACTTGAATTCACCGGATAAATCATGTGCGTGGGAGTCTGCCAACTTCGACCTATTCTTTTCACTTTGTAAATATCATAACCTCCCATTCCAGGGTAACCGTCAGAACTAAAATATAAAGTTTGAGTAGGAGAATGAAAGAAAGGAGTCACATCATTTTCACGCGAATTAACCACCGAATGATTGACTGGCCGAGTGAATTTTCCATTGGGCGCAACCGTTGAATACCAAATATCTAATTTGCCATTTCCGCCAGGACGATTGGAAGAGAAAAACAAAACTTCTCTTTTATTTATTTTATCATAACCAATGGCGGGATGGGTCGTAGTAAATCCAGGGAAATTGATAAAGCTAGGCAGTTCTTGAGCTTCTCCCCAAGCATCATTATATTTTCGATCTCGATAAACAATTTCACAATTAATATTGCCGGCCACATTATATTTACAGAGCGTATAATACAATCTATTTCCATCAAAACTGATCGAAGGATTAGCGGCAAATTGGTCATCGGTATTAAATTCCAAAACTTTAATTACTCCATTCTTTTCTCTTTTCATTAATTTGGAAAAGAACATTTTCGTTTTATCCTGAAATCTCATACTCGAAAAATAAACCGAACCACCTACTTCAATTGCTCCAAATTCTGAATAGGGTGTATTGATGCCATCTTTAATATGTTCCACTTTCAAATTTACATTTTGGCTTCCTATCATTTTTTTTGCCCAACGACAATCAATTATGTTTTTCTCAGCCATTCGAGAATATCTAGGATTGACCCTTTTATGTTTTTCCAAATAATTATTAAAAACTGCTTCAGCTTCATCATACTTTGCCAAATTCTTTTTCACCGTTCCCAACCAAAAAGTGGCCAAAGGAAATCTCATACTATCTTTGCTCAAGCTAATTTTATGGTAAGCATCTTCGGCAATTCGGTAGGCTTGAAACAGCCGTGCAGATTCAGCATATTTGAAATGAATCTCATTCCGCTCTGGTTCTACTTCAAATACTTTTTTGTAATATACGAGTGCCGTAAAATAATCTTTTTCAACAAATGCTTGGTCAGCAGCATTGATGTATGCACGCAGAGATTGTGCATTAATAGAACTGAATACTATAAATGAAAGTAAAATCAGGGCTAGTGTTTTTCTAAGGGTGTTTATCATGATCAAGTTTATCTGTATGCTTTTGAGATTTCTTTTCTTTAAAAAATAGAATTTATTCTAAATAAAAAATTCGCCTCTTTTCGTAAATGTCAAACGAATAACGTCTAATACAAAGGACATAATTTCTTTTCGCCAAGTGGCTTCACTTTATTAAAAGTATAAATAATTGAAAATTCAGGACTCCCCTTCCCTTGCGTTGCCTCATTAAATCCTGAGGTATTTACATCATAGCTAACTCCAACTCGAATCGTTTTCTTTATCTCAAATTCAAAAGTTGGAATCACCGCATCTCCAATTCTATAATTTAATCCAAATTGTATCGACAATTCTTTGGTCATCGTCTGATTCAAATGATACCTAAACCCAAGTCCAACAACCGATTCTGTATAAGGCGTTTGCCAAGACATCAATCCTTGAAAAGTTATATCCACCTTATCACCTACCATAAAACTTCCGATTCCGTGCAAGTGAATTCGTTTACTCAACTCGCTTTCTTTTTCGTTAAAAAAACTTTGACGGACTCCATTTAAATTAAAAATCGAACCACCAAAATCAAGTCGAGTTCGCTTGGCTGGATTTTGATAATGCCAATTTAATCCAACAGAAAAATTTAGATAAAAAAAACTAGGGTCATCAAAAACTTCTTGCCTAACGAGATCAGCATTAAATTTTTCGCCATCAAATTGGTCATTAAAAGTCAGTTGTCCCGGTTTAAACATTCTTTGATTGGCACTCACCTGGAAGCCTCCTGATAAAAAATTCCTTTCCGAAAGTCGATGAGTGTATCCAATATTTAAACCTAATTGTGACCAAGAACTTATCTTTAAATAAAATGTTTTCTAATTTGGATACTCCAAATTGGTTCTTTAAATTTTATGTAGATTATTTTCCAAACAGGATAGATGATTCAGAGGTCAAACAGAAAGGAACAATTAAAAAATAAACGAGATCCCATAAGCTAATTTAGAAAAACATTGTATTATTTCATTGCTGTAGGATAAGGAGTTTAGTTAGGCTTAGGGAAATATTCTTAGCTAAGTTAGCTATGAATTCTGCTTTTTTCCCTAACCATCGCATCAAAATTAAACATTTCTTTTATAAAAATTAAGTCTTTGAACTATTAAAATTTCTGGCAGTACTACAAATACGCACCTCTTATTTCTGAAAAAGCCCAATACCATTGAGTTCCTTTCAGTATATGGTGCGCATCTACAGCACTATCTTATTTATTTTTCAAACATGACAATTTTTACTCTACCCGATAATTTTTTTTGCCACGAATTCTCCCGAATTACTCGAAACCCCTATATGCCAAAATTTCCTCTAAGAATCTGATAAAGTCAGATTTTGAGAAATTCCACGAAACGAGAGCTTCACTAACTTCGTTTCGTGGAATTTCGCAAAATCTCTATTTATAGATATTAATTCGTGATTGAATTTTTTATTAAAACGATGAGGAGGTTCGTGTAATTATTGAGAATTCGTGGCAAAAAAAATTATCGGGTAGAATAGACAATTTTATATGATATTTATAAAAACCACTCAATAAAGCAACAAGTCACCAAATAAATAATATTTTTAACCCTAAAACGAAAATAAACTTACTTATGAAAAAATTAGCATTGCATTGGAAAATTTTAATTGGAATGGTTCTCGGGGTTCTTTTTGGCATGGGAATGACCCAATGGGATAGCCCTGCCACTCCTGAGATTCATGAAGGAGTCAGATTTGTGACCGATTGGATCGCTCCGATTGGAGTCATTTTTATCAATCTTTTGAAATTGATCGCCATCCCCTTAATCCTTGCCTCCTTAATTAAAGGAATCGCAGACTTGGGGGACATCACTAAATTTTCCCAAATTGGAGGGAGAACTATTGGTATTTATTTAGTCACTACAGTTATTGCAGTATCCATAGGATTAACTGTTGTAAATATTGTCCAACCTGGAGCTGATATTTCCCAAGAAACTTTAGATAGATTAATTGCAGCTCACAATAATGATGCTGCCGCGGTTGCTAATGTTACCAAAAAAATGGCAACAGCTCAAAGTCAAAAAGGAAGTGGCCCATTGGCTTTTATTGTAGATATAGTTCCTAGTAATATTTTCAAAGCTGCAACAGACAATGGAAAGATGCTTCAAGTAATTTTCTTTGCGCTGTTTTTTGGAATCAGTTTATTATTGATTGATAAAGAAAAATCCATTTACGTCAAAGGGTTTTTTGATGGTCTAAATGAAGTGATTCTTAAAATGGTGGATTTGATTATGTTAATCGCACCATATGCTGTTTTTGCACTTTTGGCTGGAGTAATTGTTTCAGCAGGAGATCCAGACATTTTGGTTGAGTTAGTAAAATATGCCTTTACCGTTTTGTTAGGCTTAGTTTCAATGATTGGATTTTACATGACCTTAGTCTATTTTTTCACCGGACGTTCACCAATCGGTTTTATCCAAGCATTAATTCCAGCTCAGTTAGTTGCATTTTCTACTAGTTCAAGTGCCGCAACTTTACCGGTAACGATGGAAAGAGTGGAAGAACATCTTGGAGTGGAGAAAGAAGTAACCGCATTTGTTTGTCCAGTTGGTGCAACGGTAAATATGGATGGAACGAGTTTATATCAAGCTGTTGCTGCCGTATTTATTTGTCTTGCCTTAAAACATGATCTTTCTTTTGCCGATCAATTAACTATAATCGCAACCGCAACTTTAGCTTCCATTGGATCTGCTGCAGTTCCAGGAGCAGGTATGGTTATGTTGGTGGTAGTTTTAGAAACAATTGGATTACCCGCGGAAAAATTAGCTATCGGACTTGCCTTAATTTTCGCAGTTGATCGACCTTTAGATATGTGCCGGACAGTTGTCAATGTAACGGGAGATGCTGCGGTTGCGATGCTAGTTGCCAAAAGTGTTGGTAAATTAGGACCACCAAAAGTGAAGAATTGGGATGATAATCTTGATGCAGTAAGATAAGAATTAAGTAATTAAAGTTAAGACCATCATAGAATTCTTGGCTTCCCTACTTTTTTTGCTACTTTTTTTCATTCAGGAAAAAAAGTAGGGGTATGGGAATCAATAAAGTACGTAACATCAGTTAAGTAATTATAACATAAAATTTAAAGCCAACCCTATTTCTTTCATAAAAAGGATTTGGTTGGCTTTTTTTTATAAAATCAAAACTCTTAACCTTTTTGGATAAAATAAAATCAAGCAAACTCAATACATCTACATTTTTAAAAAACAACTAGAAATGAAAAAAGTACTACCTATTTCCCTACTCGCAATTACACTTACTATCCTTTTTACTTTTTGGAAAAAAGCACCAACGCTACTTGAGAATTCAAAAAAAACTGCTACAGAATTAATTAAAGAAAGAAGCAATTTCCCTGCTCCAACTGAAATTGGTGGAGGAAATTCTGGTGATGAAAATATGGCAGAGGAAGCGGAAAGTCAAGCAAAAAGAGCAGCTTGGATTGAAATGATGCACTCCGCAGAACCAGGAACCGACTGGAAAGCGATCGAAGCAAGAACCCGATACACCAGACATCAAAAAAGAGTAGTTGCTAAAAAAATGACTCAAATTAGAGAAGATGAATTATTGGCAGATGGTAATCTTTTTGGAGAGTGGGTAGAACGGGGAAGTAATAATCAAGCAGGACGAATTATAGCAACTGACTATGTTCCTGAATTAGATAAAATATTTATGCTTTCAGATGGAGGATCACTTTTCAAAGGAGACAAAGATGGTTCTAGTTGGGAAGTGGTTAATGATGACTTGCGTTTTAATAATAGTTTTCTAAAACATTTTAACCATAATGGTGGACGGCGATGGATTGCATTTGTAGAGGATACTCCATATTATTCGGATGATGATGGGGTGAGTTGGTCGGAATCATTTGGAATTTTTTATACTAATAATAATGGTGGATTTCATACGCCTGTAATTTTAGATGACTCGCTTAATACTATTTATGTTTTGAAAAAAAACTCCTACTGGGATGATATTGAATTATATAGATCCATCAATCAAGGAGAAGTTTTCATTCAAATAGCATCTTTCCCAACCTCTGATTTCAATGAATTCAGAATGGTTTCTCCTCATCATTCTGAATTTGCCTATCTCGCAAGAAGAGGTGCTGGAGAGATTTCAATTTTCAAAATCGAAGGATCACAAATTAATTTAGTCAAAGAAACTGGAATTGATTTGGGTAATGAACGGTTAAATTTTACTGCTACTATTTTCAATTCGGATACCATATTATACACTCATGATAAAAACATGGTTTCCTACTCAAGTAATGATGCCGGACAAACGTGGATCCAACAAGATACTATTCCTGATAAACCATGGGGTGTTGGAATTTATGTTTTAAAATCCAACCCAAATATCATATATTCAGGAAGTCAAGATTGTTATATTTCTACCAACGGAGGAACTACTTGGGTTCAAATGTCAAACTGGGGAGCATATTATAATAATGTAGAATATAGATTACACGCTGATATGATGTCTTTCAACGAATATGAAACTCTCAATGGCGATCCATTTCTACTCATTGGAAATGATGGAGGAATTTCGATTAATAATAATGACTACTCCAATTTTCAATTAGGTTATCAAAATATTGGATTAGAAAATTTGAATGTCAGTCAATATTATGATGTTCGATCTGATCTAGATCCTACTCATTATTACATTTATGCAGGCTCGCAAGACCAAGGATTTCAGAGAGCTTTTACTAATTTTTCTAACGAAGGCTCCTTGGAATTTGAGCAAGTAATCTCTGGAGACTATGGACATATTTCTTTTAGTCTAAATGGAGAAAGGATGTGGAACGTGTACCCAGGCGGATGGTGCACTCATTATTTTAATCCGCAAAGTAGTGGAGTTACCGCATCATTCGAAATTGATTCTCAAGACGAATCTGTTTGGATTCCACCCATGATGGATGCTCCAAATATGGATGATAATTTAGTTTACGTAGCAGGCGGAAGTGCAGAAGTAGATGGTGAAGGATCATTCTTAATTAAGTTAGAATATTCTGCAGGAGACATTATTGCGACCAATTTACCTTATAATTTTAAAGCTAGTGGAGCAGGTATTTTATCAGCTATTGCTTCTTCCAGAATGAACTTTGAGCGATTCTATGTGGCAACAAATGATGGTGCTTTTTTCAAATCTGACGACGCTGGAATGACTTGGACGGAAGGAAATCAAAATGTACCCAATGGGCATTACCTCTATGGGCAATCGATTCTTCCTTCCAAAATTGATGCGGAAACTGTTTACCTCGGCGGAAGTGGTTACAGTAATGCTGCCGTTTTAAAAAGTACAGATGGAGGTTTAAATTTTGTCGAAATGTCAAATGGATTACCGCAAACTATGGTTTTCGATTTGGCAGCAAATGCAGATGAAAGTTTGATTTTTGCAGCGACGGAAGCTGGCCCGTTTGTTTATGTTATTGCTGAAGAAATGTGGTACGATATGTCCGGCATGTATGCACCTGCACAAACTTATTGGTCGGTGGAATTTTTGGAAGAAGATAATCTTGTTCGATATGGAACATATGGACGAGGAATTTGGGATTTCCAAATCAAAGAAGAAGTTGGAAATAATAATCTTACCAAGGCTAATTTTGAATTTAAAACTTACCCAAATCCATCGAATGGAATTATTAATGTAGAGTGGAACGATTCTGAAAGTGGAAATGTTAATGCACAACTTTACGACCTATCAGGAAAATTAATTTTTGAAAAAACACTTAATTATAACAATACATTTACGAATAAAGAAGTCTTAGATTTAAGTCAATTAAGTGTTGGGAATTATTTTTTAAAAATAGAATCTGACCAAAAAGTGGGAACAGAAAAAATCATTTTGCAGAAGTAAAACGGCTTTCCAAGTCGTTCCACGTCCAACGATTTTCCAAAATCGAATTACTGTTCCCTACTCACAAGGTGACTCAAAATCACCTTGTGAGTATAGCGGCATAAAAGCTTTTATCTTTCTCAAAAGCTACCTTCTCTTTTTTAAGATAAAACCATAATTATTGAAAATCATATTTCAAATATTTTTAAATGTATTTATTAATTGTCCGTTTGATTCCAATTATCAGAAATTTCTCCACCCTATGCTCTTCACACTTGTGTATTTGGGACTCAAACCTCAGATGGCGCAAACGACCGATTCAGGTGCTGTCCGCATCGATCGAATTCTCAAATTAATTAAAGAATCAAAATATAGTATCCACGATCTTTCTAGAATCGTAGCTTCGAAAGCTGGCGAAATCGCACGTTTCAATATGCCGTTTGAACTTGGTTTAGATATTGGAATTCGCAGCGCATCGAAACGAAATCGATTATCGACCAAGCAAAATCTAATCATTGAGCAAGTCAGTTTTCGTTACCAAAAAGCATTATCTGATTTATCAGGAAATGATATTCAAGTTTATGGTGATAGTCCGGAGCGATTAGTTTTGATTATTAGAAATTGGTTCACCACTATTCTCCACCCAAAGCAACCCAGCGGATCCGTTATCTGGGAAGGCTACAATGAATTTCAAACCTATTTCAAGGCAGTAACTGTTGAGGAAGGTTATGATGAAAAAGATTTAGCAACGCTTCCAATCAATGAACTCATCTATTTTATGTCAAGATGGGTGAAGTCTATAAAAAGATAATTTCCAGTTCCAATTTTTAATCAAAATCAGTAAACAGTTGCGCAGTAATAGCTGTTTATTTGTCGTGTCTAAAGAAGATTATAAAACATTAAACTTTTTTGTAATTTTAAGCGTAAAAATACCTCACGTATTTTTCTAAACAATTAAAATCCTATTTACAATATGACAGATATAAACGCTCAAATTTTAGGGATCGGAAGTCGAGTTAATCATCCTACTCACGGCCAAGGCGTCGTTATTCGTTTACACAAAATTGCTTACGAAGTATGCTTTATCACTTCCGGTATTAAGAATGTCGGCAAGGAATACAACCTGTGGGAAATTATTGAAGCCTTGCCTCCAGATGCGGAAGTTTCATTCTCAGCAGCGGAAAAATCATTAGAGAAAATTTTACAGAAATGGTCAGGAATGACTGAAGTCTTAGAATTGGGAGACAAGTGGGATAATGGAACGTTGGTTTTAAAACCAGCCGACAGTAGTATGAAGCCTAAAGAAATGCCAATTGATACATTTTTTCATAAAATTGTGATGGTTAGAGATCGAGTAAGAGTGATGGAACAACGCATCAATAGTAGTAAACTAACCGATGAAGAAAAAGTAAATTTGCAACAATATATCACTAGAATTTATGGAAGCCTGACTTCCTTTAATGTTTTATTTAAATATAAGCACGATCACTTTGTAGGAGGTCGTGCTTAGAAATTTACCACTTAATTTGAAAAGAATTTCGCAGATTTTTTGAATAAAAACCCGCTGTGAAATTCTTTGATAACTTTGCACAAAATTTACGATAAAAAAATCAGATTAATCAACATACAATACATGAAAAATACATCAATTCTATTCCTTTGTTTATTTGTAAGTATACTGTTACAATCTTGCATCACAGTCGATACTGGCTTTAAAGGATTACCTCCTGGCAAATGGCGTGCAGTCCTCAGATTGGACAACCGACCAAAAGTAGTCAACAAAAAAGCAGAACCGCTTCCTGAATTAATGGGCCTTGAATTTGAAGAAGTTACGGATGGTGAGTTGCCATTTAACTTTGAAGTTATTCATGATTCGGAAACCGAATTTCACATCGAAATCATCAATGGTGAAGAACGAATTCGAGTAGATGACGTGACGATTGGTCTTGATCGATCAACCGCAAAAGATACCGTGGTAATTAATTTTCCATTGTACGAATCCTACATCAAAGCAATTTTTGAAGAAAGAGTAATGGAAGGAGTTTGGGTCTTGCCTTCTCGTGGAAATTATCAAATTCCGTTTATTGCCAAGCATGGGGAAGGTCATCGATTTTCAACTGTTCGAAAAAAACCGGTGATGGATATTAGTGGAAAATGGGAGGTCACTTTTCTCGATGAAACACCTTATAATGGCATCGGAGAATTTAAACAAAAAGGTAATGTCGTGACTGGAACTTTTATGACTGAAACTGGTGACTACCGGTTTTTGGAAGGAGAGGTGCAAGACAGCAAAGTTTACCTTTCTGTATTTGATGGCGCTCATGCTTTTTTATATGAGGCAAAAATTAATGCATCAGACAGCACTATGATTGGATCTTTTCGTTCTGGAAAACATTATAAAACAGTTTGGAAAGCTAAGAAAAATGATAACGCTAAATTAACCAATCCAAATGATTTGACATTTCTCAAAGAGGGATATGATAAAATTGAATTTGAATTTCCAAACACAGCAGGGGAAATGGTTTCCCTCAAAGATGATAAATTTAAAGGCAAAGCTAAGATCATCCAAATCTTTGGAACGTGGTGCCCCAACTGTCGAGACGAGACTAATTTCCTAAAAGAATATTTAGCTAACCATCAACACACGGATTTGGAAGTAGTCGCTTTAGCCTTCGAAAAACACCGAGCATTAGACAAAGCTACAGCTTCTGTAAAACGATATAAAGACAAATTAGACTTGCCTTACGAAATACTCATTGCAGGTTATTCCAATAAAAAAGAAGCTGCCGAATCGCTGCCGATGTTGAATCATATTTTGTCTTTCCCCACAATGATTTTTATTGATAAAAATGATCAAGTGACAAAAATTCATACTGGTTTTAATGGACCAGCAACCAGCGAATTCGAGAATTTCAAAAAAGAATTTGAGGAAAATGTTCAGGAGATTCTTAATTAGTTGAAAAAAGAGAATCGGTTGATCAGGTAATTAGGAAAACAGTTTACTGATTTCCTGATCAACCAATTATCAAAAAAATACCAATATTCAAACAAAATAAAAATGAATAATCATAAATTCCATCTTGCATACTCAAGTGATAATCAAGACATTGCGCAAGAAATAGACAATCATCTTACTAGAGTAGGAATCGAGTTAGATCATATCAATATAAGTCATCAAACAAGTGAAACCTCCTTGCAAGAGCGATTTAAAACTTCGCCTTATTTTGTTTTTATCCTGGTCAGTGCTAATTTTTTAAAGAATGTCAATTGTATGACCAGAAGCCTTTTTATGCTTCAAGAATTGACTATGGATAATCGAGTCCAACCAATTATTATTGATGGTCGTGAACAAATCGAAGGAACAAATTCTTTTGAAAATGTGCCAACTGAATTTGATCGAATGACTCATGTAATTAAGTATATGAATTTTTGGCAAGACCAGTATTTGGATTTAAGAAAAGAACGAAGGAAAACTCCTACCGACGAGTTAGACACATTCGATGAGCACCTAAAAGTGATTAGAAGTATCTCCTCTGAGATGAGTGACTTTTTGAAATTATTAAAAAATTCTAACTATTGGACGTTCCAGCAATTGACTCACAACGGCTATGAATTATTTTTCCAAGGCATTTTTAATCCAGGATTACATGATGCACTAAAGCAAGCAATTGCCAATGGTGAAATCCCACAAGTAAGCGCTCCCCTAGCCTCTCCAACGCCTGTTGCAATCACTCCAGCTCCACCAATTGAAGCTCCAGCTGAAGAAGAAGATTCACTTGTAAATATACTGTCACTAGATGATGAACCAGCAGAAATAATAGCAGAGCAGATAGAAAAAACGGTTGAAGAACCTCTTGAAGAATACTTTACAACGGAATCAATACCTGAAGAAACAACAGATACTAATCAACCTCACCCAATCGACACCCCTTCATTTACCCCACAAATAGTTCAAAATAATGATGACGAGTTACTTAGAATTTCCGAAGAAAACATAAAGAAAAAAGGGAAAGTACCCTTGCTAGATAAATTGATTGAACATCGAAAAAAAGATTTTCAATTGGAGGAACGACCGATTGAAATCGAAGAAAATATAGTTCCCAACGAAGAAATTCCTCCTGAAGATACAGTGCAAGAATTGAGTGATTTAACTCCTGTGGAAAGAGAAGATAAAGATGATGTTTTTGAAAATGCGATCAATAAAGTTATTGAAGAAGAAAATCAGATTGAAGTAAAAAATCAGAAAACAGAATCTACCAAAAGTAATGTTCGTTCTCATCCAATTTTAGATGAGATATTTCATGATGATGATGATGAATTAGATTCAGATGATATGATTGGGAGTTTTACTTTGTCCAATAGTTCAAGTCCAAAACCAGAGAAAAAAGAAGAGAAAAAAGAAGAGGTAAAGGAAGAAGTAAAACTCACTTGGCAAGAGCAACTAAAAAAAGCGAATAGCTTAATAGAGGATGGAAAACTGCATGCAGGGTTAAATCTTATGCGAGAAATTTCCGAGGAAAATGATGAGAATGTAATTTTGAAATATGAATATGCCTCAAAGCTTTTAGAAGGAGGAGAAAACAACAAAGCAGCTCGAAGAGAATTGGAAAAAATTATTACGCTTGATCCTAATCATCTTGATGCCTACCTTCAACTTTCTGCATTGGCCAATAAAAAAGGAGATTATTTATTAAGTAAAAGTTACTTGGAAAAAGTATTGGAATTAGATGAAAAAAATGCAGATTTACTATACCAATTAGGCGTTTTGACCACCACTAAATTTCCAGATTTACAAGATCAAGCAGCTCACTATTTTAAACTATCCATCAAAATTGACGATAGTAATCCCGATGTACATTACCGCTATGGGTTGATTTTAGATGAGCATTTGAAAAAGCCAAAAAAGGCATTGCGACAATTTGAAATAACTAAAGAGTTGCAAGATAATCATCGTTTTGTTAGCTACGATTTGGCATTGATGTACTACCGCTTTGGAGAATTTAAAAAGGCGGCAAAATACTATCACCAAGCTTGCAAAATTAATCCCGAGTTAAAAACGGAGACTAATGATCGTGCATTTTTAGGTGCGATTGAATCAAATGTTAATGCTAAAGCTACCTCAAACTTAGATGACCGTTTCCAGGATCTAAGCGAGCCTTCAATCAAAAAACAAGAAGCCGCAATATCAAAAAACCGAATTGAAAAGGATAACAGTACCATTACATTTACAGATGAAGCGCCCCAGCGAAATGAAAACTTCGATAAAGTAGTCTTAATTACAGGTGCTACCTCAGGCATTGGAAAAGCGACCGCAACTATTTTTGCTCGCAACGGATATCGGTTAATTTTGACCGGAAGACGAAGTGATCGATTATCCGATATCAAAGCTGATTTTGAAAAAAATTACCCAACAGAAGTTCAGACTTTAGAATTTGATGTTAGAAAAATTGATGACGCGCAAGCTGCCATCGCCTCACTTCCAGAAGAATTTAATTCGATTGATTTATTAATTAATAATGCTGGTTTGGCAAAAGGTTTTGAACCAATCCACGAAGGAAAATTGGAAGATTGGGAAACCATGATTGACACCAACATAAAAGGATTATTATACATGACTCGCATAGTTTCGCCAGGCATGGTTGCTCGACAAAAAGGGCACATTATCAACATATGTTCCACCGCTGGCCATGAAGTGTATCCAAAGGGAAATGTGTACTGCGCTAGCAAGCATGCCGTTGATGCTTTGACCAAAGGAATGCGTTTGGATTTATACAAGCATGGCTTGCGAGTGAGCCAAGTGAGTCCTGCGCATGTGGAAGAAACGGAATTTGCGAAAGTTCGATTTGATGGAGATGAGGAGCGCGCAAAAATTTATGAAGATTTCCAACCGTTGCGTGCAGAGGATGTTGCAAATACAATTTATTTTATCGCTACGCAGCCAGCACATGTGAATATTCAGGATGTGATGATGATGGGAAGGCAGCAGGCGAATAGTAGTAATTTGGATCGGTCAGGAAGGTGATTTTTTTTAAATTAACTATCAAATCAAAAGTTGAAATTTAATACTGACTATCAAGGACACACGTTTACTAAACTTTTAAAAGTTTAGTAAACGTATATCGTAACTCATTGACTTTTGATAGTTAATACTAAACCTCCACTTCCTTCTCAAAATTCACCTCAATCTGTTTCGCCGTCAAATCTTCCATGTTCTCTCTTTCTCGAATCAAGTAATCTTTCCCTTCAAAAATCATCACCTCCGCAGGTTTGTACCTTGAATTATAATTACTCGCCATCGACGAACAATATGCTCCAGCATTATGAAAAACTAGAATATCACCTTCCTGGATTTCATTAATCCTGCGATTAACTCCAAAGGTATCTGTCTCACAAATATACCCAACCACCGTATAAATTCGTGGTTTCGCCATTGGCTTCGAAACATTTTCAATTCGATGGAAAGAGTCATAAAACATCGGTCGAATCAGATGATTCAATCCAGAATCTACTCCTGCAAAAACGGTAGACAAAGTCTGTTTAACCACATTTACTTTTGTAAAAAAATAGCCAGACTCGCTAACCAAAAATTTCCCTGGCTCAAACATCAAAGTCAAATCTCTTCCATACTCAGCACAAAATTGATTGAAGCGTTCCGAAATTTTCACGCCTAAATCTTCAATATCCGTTTCAATATCATGCTCTTTATAAGGCACTTTAAATCCACTTCCAAAATCAATATATTTTAAATCTGGAAAATCCTTGGCAAGATTAAATAGGATTTCTGCACCCATCAAGAATACATTTGAATCCATAATATCTGAACCTGTATGCATGTGCACTCCTTCCACTTTTAAGCCCGTCGCTTCCAATACTCTTTTGACCAAAGGCATTTGATGAAAAGAAATTCCAAACTTAGAATCAATATGTCCAACCGAAATCTTCGAACTTCCTCCTGCCATAATATGCGGATTAACTCGAATACAAACGGGTACATCTTTAAACTCCTGACCGAACTGTTCCAAAATCGAAATATTATCAATGTTGATTTTTACGCCAAGTTCAGCCGCCATTTTTATTTCTTCGAGAGAAACTCCATTCGGCGTATAAATAATGTCTTCAGGAGCAAAACCAACCTGCAATCCCAAACGAACTTCTTGGATCGAAACTGTATCTAATCCAGAACCTAACCGTTTAAAAAACTTTAAGATGCTCAGATTAGTCAATGCCTTGCAAGCATAATTAATCTTAATCTGTTTGACATCAAATGCATTGACTAAGCGATTATATTGTCTCTTCATTATACCTGTGTCATACACATATAATGGACAATCATATTTTTTGCAAAGTTCCAGAGGATCAATACCTCCGTCAAAAAGATAACGGTTACCTTCGAGATTCATTTCTGATTATTTATAGATTAAAAAATGTAAAATTTATTTGGCAAGGCTAAAGAAGCCCAAAGATAGAATCTAATCTTATTTTTTTATAAAAAAAGAAAAAGAAAAAAATTGGAAGTGATACACCAAAAAATGAAATGGTTACATCTTTATAAGTAGAAAAACAATGATGATGAGACAGCTATTCGTTTTACTATTTATAATTTTTCCGACCTTACAAAATAAGGCAGAATTGATTCCCACTTCCGTATCGGAAATGGCAGAAAAAGCAGAATTGATTTTTCATGGAAAAATTACAAAGGTTTTAAATAAAAAAATGGAAGTTTCCATCATTCAAAATATAAAAGGGGAATGCAAAGAAAAAAAAATCACTGTAGAAAAGTTCATGGACTGGATGTGTGCTTCAAGATACAAAGCTTATAAAGTAGGACAACAGGAACTTTTTTTTTCTACAAAAAAACAGAAAAAATAATACTTGGAAAATAATGGGCGGTGGAGATGAAGGTGAGATTCCAATTATTAATAATACACTTTATTTTAAATCTGCTTTTTCCGCTTGCTGTCAATTAACTGGAGTTGGTGTTCATAAACTTAATCATGGAGAAAAGATGTACAGATATGCTTTTGACTTAAAGGAAGCGGCAAAAGGAATTTCATTATATTTACAACAAGAAAAAGAAATTAAAAAGAAGTTATTGGATTTATCTATTCTTGATTATTATCCTAAAAATATATTTTTTCTTCAAATAATTAATGAAATGATTTGTGACATTAGCAGAGGTTTTACCGAAGAAGAAATTACAAATAGAAAATTTGATTTGTAAGTTTTACAAATAGAAAAACCACATCGTTGAAACCAAAATTAGTTCACTCGAAAACTACCAATGTGACTGAACAAGAAATTATACAAGGCTGTCGCAGACAACATCGTCACGCCCAACAAGCGCTCTACGAAAAGTATTCTCCAAAGATGTTTGGAGTCTGCAAGCGATATTTAAGAAACCATGAGGACGCAGAGGACGTTTTGGTGGAAGGACTTTTTAAGGCCATGTCGAAAATTGATATGTTCAAAGGAGCCGGAAGTTTCGAAGGTTGGATCCGACGAATTGTGGTGAATGAGGCTTTGATGCATCTTAGAAAAAATAATAATTTTAAGCTGACGGTAGAGATTAGTAATATCGAAATTCAATCTTTTATCACCATCCAAGATGAATTAGAAGCGCAAGACATTTTGAACCTTTTGGATAAATTACCTACTGGCTATCGAACAATATTCAACTTGTACGTGGTCGAAGGTTTCAAACATCGAGAGATTGCCGAGCAATTAGGAATTAGTATTAATACTTCAAAATCTCAATTAATTTTAGCGAAAAAACGATTACGAAAATTAGTTAGAGAAAATCAAATTCCTGGAGTTGGCGGCGTTTTATTATTAATTGTAAGTTCATTGTTATATATTTTTTAAAATATAGAATATTATGAAAAAAACCTTATTTCCTTTTCTGTTATTTTTCATTTTGAACTCATGTTCAAATCAAAAAATTGAAATTACGGAACAAGATTTATTTGAAGATTTTTTAACCTCAGAAAAATTAAAAAATCACTTTAGAGACAAAAATGAAATCTACATTTTAAGAGATAAAAAATTATGCAAAAAAATCGATTGTGATAAATCATACTTAATTGATGGTAAAAAAGTAAATATTTGGGAAAGAGCTAATTACTTTTCTAGAGCAATGAGGGATTATGCAATCATCAATAATTTTGATAAAAAAAATAATAACGTGAATTTCTATTTACACAAATAAAAATTTAGAGAAAACACAATTTCAAAATAATGAAAAATAAAAAAGATATATCCGATTTAATCCGCGACAACGAACACAAGTTAGAGGAGCGTCCTTCTGCCCGAACTTGGGAGAGATTGGAAGGCAAGTTGGACAACCGCCGAAGTCGTGGCAACACCTTCTTGTATCGTCAAATTGCGATGGCTGCAGCAGTTGTTGCTTTGGTTGCCGTGATCTCACTCATCACGGTTTTGTCCGATAAACAAAGTTCTCAATTCGCGAAAGCAGACGTGTCCAATTCAATAGAAGATTGGATCGTGCAAGATTTAGAAACTGTTTATACCGATGCAAATACCAACGTTAGACTGGTCATAGAATTCCAAAAAGAACTCAAAGCGCGCTACGCTAATCCAATTCAGGAAGGAGATCAAACGAAAAAGCTAGTAGCTTCTAACAAGACATTTACGGGAAGTGTAAATCGACCTGAAGAACTTATCAAGAAAATGCTTACCGTCAAAAACAGTAAAAATCAAGTAGAAGCGGATGTGATTGCAATGGAAGAAAATGAGTCAGCATCAATCGAAGCAATCTCCAATAATTCAAAACTTTCTCCGTCAAACGCTAGAGTTTCAGAAGCAAAAAAATCTGATGACCTTGTTAAACAATATTTGACGGTAACTCAACAAATGGAATGGATTATTGGCGCATGGAGAGAAAATGATACCCTCGTGGAATGGCAAAAGGTAAATAAATCCACCATTCTTTGCGATGAATTTCTTTTAAAAGAAAAACGAAATATTGGTCTTCAGTTGATCGATTCTAGATCACAACAATCATATGATTTAGTTTCAGAAGAAGGTGACAAAAAAATTTTTTCCAATAAAGATTCAGACCGAGTCATTTTGAAAAATGTAAATCCTAATAAATTCACGATGACTTTCCTTCCTGCTCAGGGAGTTAAAAAGGTGAGGACATTTACTAAGTAAATAATCAAAATCAAAAAGCTCCCATGGTGTGAATACACCATGGGAGCTTTTTGATTTTGATTGAAATTTTGATTATTCTGATTCCTTCGCTTGATCTTTAAAAGGCCTCCGTTGCACCCAGTCATCTTTTGGATTTAGATAATCCACAATCTGCGAGAGGAATCGATTAGAAATCTTATTTCGATGACGCAAATACCAATACATTTCATGCGGCTCCGCTCCCACCGAACTCTTAATTTCCAAAGCAGTTCGGGCAAAAACAATACTTTTACATTTTTGTTCAAAACCAATTTTGATGATATCATAAAGAATATTCAAATACATCTGATGCGCTCGATTGAATATTTCGTCATAACCTAAGAAGTGTGCTTCCAGCTCATGATAATTTTTTATGGTCGTAAAAAATGCAGCTAATTCTCCCTCAATATAATATCCCATCATCCTAAAATCGTCCCCCAAACTTTCTTTCAGCGCTACAAAATATCGTGGATTTAATTTCACTAAATTAAAAACGGAACCCTCTGCAATCCTCAAATACAAATCATAAATACGATCTAAATTTTCTTCAATATCTTGAATACTTAATTCTCTTTTCTCTATCTCCAACCCTTTTTTAAACGCTCTTTTTACCCGCACTCGATACTTCGAAGACATGGCTGCGAGATAATCATCAAAGTTATTCCAATCCTCTCTAAAATCTAAAATCATATTTGGTTGAGCCGTAAATTCATGAAATCTATTTTTCTCCACCAATAATTTTTGAGCTTGAGGTCGTTGTCGATGATGATATTCCTTGAGATAAGTTAAACTAATGTGGATACCTTTTTTGTCTAATTCTTTTTGGACAAACTTCATTGTATCATTCAAAATATGATATTCCTCCTCTTCCGAAACTTCTCCTTCTCGAAAACAAATATTATGACTTTCTCCAGTCAACAATGCATTCCCGCAGACGAAAGCAGTAATGTCCACCTTCTTTGCAACAAAACTTTTGATAAAATTCGTGATGACTGAAAATGGACAAGGATTCTTTTTTTCCTCTGGTTCATTACTATCATTAATACTTTTATCCGCACTAAAATTTCCAACCTGACCAATCGCAACCCCTACAGGTTTCGATTTTTTATAATACAACATATATACAAAGTGTACACTTGCAGGTGGATTATCCTCTAAAATTTGAAGGTATTTTTTTTTTAAAAAAAGATTATGTTCAGGTGCAGCAGCGTCCCAATCTCCATTCACCTCATGAATAGAGTGGTAGATTACAACACTAATATCTTTTTGTGGTAATAAGTATCCGTTGGTCATTCCTTTCAGCAAAACGTTAGTTGATTCTTTACACTCCATTTAATTTGATTTGTGCACCAAAATTAACACTTATTGGTAAGAATTGTTTTCAATTATTGCAACTTAACAAGTTCTTGTCAATTTCAAATAAAGCATGAATGGAGTAAAATTTAGTTAATTGTTGAAATAGCTTAATCCTGAGATTAATTTTTATTTTTTTCGACGAAGTCATCGATTTATTCTAACTTCTCTCAATCCCTATTCTTTCACCATCCATTTTTCAATCTCCTGCTTCGCATAATTATCATTTCTCCAACCAATCAATTCAGTAACTCCAAGACCTTTGTAATTTAAAAACCAATTTTCAATAATTTTTTGAGCCATGTTATATTTTACGGTAAAAGTCTGATAATCCGTCGCTTGAATAACTTGTTTCGTGGGGTCAGCAGGAACCGCGATAATCTTAGTATCTAATTCTCCTGAATCATTTAGCAACAAAGTACCAATTGGAATTACTGAAATCGTATCGCCAGTTTTCAAACTTTCAGCAATGATTAAAATATCTAAAGCATCTCCATCTCCTCCCCGTTCTTTATCCATCAAGGTGGAAGGAATAAATCCATAATTACCTGGATAAGCCAAAAAATCAATCACTCTTTCTTTTCCGTTTTTTATATCAATCTCGAATTGTTGCGCAGAATAATTATATTCAATTTTCCGATTAGTTCCAGCAGGAATTTCGATGACAGCCATAATTCCTTTGGTGGTCATTGCAGGTAAACTTTTAAAATCTGTTTTAGTTTCGTTACAACTAAAAAAGAAAAGGATGGAAATGGAAATGATAAAACTTAATTTAATTTTGATTGTCATCTTTAAAATTCTTTCTTTGTTTTTGAATTAGAGCTTATTAGAGAATTATATTTTGAACTAAAAATAGCCCATTTTCCTGATAAAATAATACGAAAAAACTGGGATATAATCTACGCTCTTTGACTGTTTTTTCAAAGAAGTGTCTTCAAAAAAACCGAACTTATTAAAATATAGGTAAATACAATTTCGTGCTAAGCTAATTGATAAATGTCCCTAGGAAAACAGTTAGAACAAAAAAACTGAATTAAATTTACAATACCTTAAACATTAGTATAAAAAATCGCATTTTAAATTTTTAAAATAAATCTAACATGAATAAAGACAGTTATTTCAACCCAGATGATCTTAAAAAATTTGGAGATATTACGGAATGGCAAGAAGAATATGGGAAAAAATTCTTTGATTATTATGGATCGGTTTTTCAAGAAGGAGCTTTGACACAACGGGAAAAATCTTTGATCGCATTGGCCGTTGCTCATACTGTAAAATGCCCATATTGCATTGATGCCTACTCTTCTGATTGTTTAGAAAAAGGAGCTGATGAAGAACAAATGATGGAAGCCGTGCATGTGGCAGCAGCTATTCAAAGTGGAGCAACTTTAGTTTACGGAGTCCAGATGATGAATAAAGTTAAAAAAATAACCATGTAAAAGTTATTTCCCAAAAATCTAAAACTAATTGATTTTCAATCAGTTACATGAGACTAACGTATAAAAAATAGAAATTAAATAATAAAATGGCAATTAAACAAAAAGGTAAAACTTTAAAAAGAACGGGTAGTAATTTGTCTGATTCATTTTTCCAATTAAAGGTTTTGAATGGAAAAGAGATCGTAGATTCTAAGTTCCCTAATTTTTCAGAGAAATTAAGTGATCATGGTTTTCCAGTTTTAACTCCTTCGACTTTAGAAATTTTCCAACTCAATATTGGAAAATTATGCAACCAAACTTGTGGGCATTGCCATGTCGATGCTGGTCCAGATCGGAAGGAAGAAAACATGGACAAAGCTACCCTTGAGAGATGCTTAGAAATCATTGCAAGTATCCCTAGTATTCATACCGTTGACATTACAGGTGGTGCTCCAGAGATGAATCCGCACTTCAGATGGTTCGTCGAAGAGTGCACTAAATTGGGCAAGCAAGTAATCGATCGATGTAATTTGACCATTATCATGGCGCATAAAAAATATAGCGACCTTCCTGAATTTTTAGCGAAACATAAGGTTCATCTCGTTTCCTCTCTTCCATATTTTAGTAAAACTAGAACGGATAGTCAACGAGGAGATGGCGTGTTCGAGGACTCGATCGCCGCACTTAAAAAGTTGAACGAGATTGGATATGGAAAAGAAGGAACAGGCTTAAAATTGGATTTAGTTTTTAATCCAACAGGTGCATTTTTACCTGGATCACAAGAAACTTTGGAGGCTGAATTTAAGCGGCAATTGAAAAGAAAATACGATATCGTTTTTAATAATTTATTTGCGATTACGAATCTACCCATTGCTCGATTTTTAGATTACCTTTTAGAATCTGGAAATTATGAAGAGTACATGCAAAAATTAGTGGACGCATTTAACCCAAGTACGATTATGGGATTGATGTGTCGAAATACCATTTCGATCAGTTGGGAAGGATTTGTTTATGATTGTGATTTTAACCAAATGCTAGATTTAAAAGTAGCAACAACAAAATCTCAACATATTGATGATTTTGATTTGGAAGCTTTGAAAGAAAGAAATGTAGTATTGAATCAACATTGCTATGGCTGTACTGCTGGAGCTGGGTCGAGTTGTGGTGGTGAAATATCTTAAGATAACAAACTGATAATCAGTAAATTAAAACAATTATATATAGTAGCGGTGTTAGGGCTTAAAGCACCTAACACCGCTTTTATTTTAAAACTCCCAAAACATTTTTTTTAAAAGTAAAAATTGCCTTTCTTGAGTTTTCAAAACAAACAACTTAAATTTCA
>Ga0115005_10001021_pt1 | contig 22109 bp, 19 predicted proteins | sample ArcOceMetagenome_FD_87163 | JGI IMG/M metagenome (GOLD analysis project Ga0115005, IMG submission 87163) | Marine eukaryotic phytoplankton communities from Arctic Ocean - Arctic Ocean - Greenland ARC118M Metagenome | ecosystem: Environmental > Aquatic > Marine > Oceanic | place: Arctic Ocean...
AGCAGTACAAAGCCCTCGCGGCTTGTATTAGCAGTGAATATCACGCCTTGTTCACTTTCTACTTTTTGGAGTGTACTTGCTTCGTTCTTACTTGAAGCAAATAGTTTTTCTAGTTCATCAGTTCCAAAAAACTCACGAAGCAATGTTTGCGTATTGCTGTTTTTAGCTGCGTCAGACGAAATAAAATAGCCATTATAGCGAGGCGTGTCGTCTACTATATCGACTTTGGAAAAGACGCCATATTTATTGAGTTGCGCCAGAGATTGGTTACCCGCATCGGCATTGGTAAGTAATAACAGCTTGCTTGCATGTCGAGTCACATAGCCTGTCGCCCACGTTTTACCCTTGTTGTCACAATGGGCAAAATGCCTCGCTGTCATCTTGTCCAGCTTGTTAATATTCACGGTGATTTGACCGTGCAGGTAGCTGTCGGCTTGCTCACCTTCCAAAGAAATAATCATTGAGCTGGAAAGCTTAACCATAAATTCGTTAGGTAGGTCGTTTAACGATGCGATAGAGGTCATAGTCACCACTTATAAAATTTCGAGTCTGTTTCCAAAGTATGGCATAACCACCATTATTCAAGGGCAAGGCTACTAATTCTGTATAGATTAAGTTCTATTTAGTTTTCGCATCAGACCAAAAGAGCAGTGATCCCCACACTCTCGCCATGGTATTATTGTCAGTAAATAATAAGTGGTAAGGATGACAAATGTTTGAACCAAAAAGATTAGCGAGATTAAAATGGGCTTGCCGTCGGGGTATGCTGGAACTAGATGTGCTGCTACTACCTTTCGTTGAAGAGGCGTTTGAATCTCTTAGCTACGATGAGCAAGAAACATTTGAGCGGTTACTTACAAGCGATGACCCAGACCTATTTGCATGGATAATGGGTCATCAAAAGTGCGAAGATCCCGAGTTAGCCGCTATGGTCGCGACCATCGTAAATCGTGTCAAAGTATAGAATAAACATAACCTCTAACAAATATAGACCTTTATTGGGGGAGGCATGTGTAGTGCTTGTTTTTTGCGCAGCATTGTTTAGTCTCCCTTACAATATCTCAACTTGGGTTAACCTTACTGCTACTTTTGCAATTACCGCTGTAGCGACGCTTATTTGGTTGTCATGGCGTCTTTGGTATGCGCTTAGTAATAACAATAATCCTGTTCAATACGCTATCTCGCTTACGAACGAAGGCGTTATTCGGGTTATCGATGACGAGAGGACTACATTACCAGGCGCCGCTCACCAAACCTTCGATAACGCGGGAACTGACGGTATTTCGATGAAAATTCATCATACTTCACAGCTTTTCTCTTGGGGGCTCTGTATTAAGGTACTTCGTCGTAAGCGTAAGTGGTTTGAAAAAGACTACAGTCACTTAGGTTGGATATTGAAAGGAGAATGCTGCGAAGCAGATTACAGGCGCTTAGCAAGAGCTATTATTTTTGCTAGAAAAGCAACGAATTCAAGGAATTAATAGATGTTTCGTGAGTATACAAAAGCGTTGTTTAAACGCGTGGATGCACGACAGTTAATGCAATTTAAGCCGCCAACGCTGCCACAGCGTATCTACACCAATACTCTTAAGATAGATAATGCGCATTACTGTGCGTTTTGCCAAGAGGTAGACTGGCCGGCGAGTGAACATCCTCACCCCCTCTACTTGCAGATGTTGTCGCTGCCGTTGCAAATGCAGTGCTTATTAGACAAAAAAAGTCCATTTCCTTTGCTAGGCCTCATTCATGCGGCTAATAAAGTGTCAATTATCGAGCACGTCGATTTAAGCGAGCCTGTTGAATGTCGCGTACGCTTTCATGACGTAAGGCCGCATAATCGCGGATGGGAAGTCGACGTTATGCTTGAGGCGCTCCAATCTGGGCAACTTGTGTATAGGTCCATAAGCAGTTATTTAGTCAAAATCAAAGCAGTCCACGTTGCGCCCTTGGTCGCTAGAAAAGAAGTACATGAAGACTGTGACATGCAAGATAGAGAGCTTATCGAAGCGCTTAGCGTAAATGTGAATACAGGTCGTCGATACGCTAAATTATCAGGTGATTATAATCCCATTCATTTATCCCGTATTTCAGCAAAAGTATTCGGGTTTAAACAGCCTATAGCACATGGTATGTGGACATTGTCTCGTGCAATATCGTCGTTCGTTAGTCATCAAGAAGACGCAGAATCTCTACAAGTGGAAGAGGTGACCTGCCGCTTTAAAAAACCTGTTTTCTTACCAAACGAAATTCATATTCATCAGCATTGTAGAACCCAAACTCACGCGTTGCTTGATGTTACAGACCGCGATGATAACAACACACATTTATCGGCAAGTGTAAGTTTCTCTGCCAAGTCTTAGCTGTTCGTCGGACAAGGCACTTGGTAAAGCGTGTTGAAGACGTGTGTCGTGTTTAGAGATACCGACAACCGCCTCTTACCATGAAAACAAACGTAAATGGGCTTATCGGGCGCAAATAAAAAGAGAGCACTATTTTGTGCTCTCTAGGGCCTGAATACGCGGGCATATAGCCTTAGCGCCACGTCTTAAACTTTGTGTTTTTCATTCAGCGTCATTAAAGCTGTCTTGAGTAATTAACGAACCTACATCACTACCTGAAAGCTGCTTTCTTGGAGTCAGAACAGTAGGCTTGGGATTATCCAGTTGTTCAGGATGGTCTAGATTGAAGTGTAGTCCACGACTTTCTTTTCTCTCCATGGCGCATCGCACAATGAGCTCTGCGACAGTAACAAGATTGCGCAGCTCTAGTAGGTTATTGCTTACTCTAAAGTGAGAGTAGTATTCGGTAATTTCTTGCTCTAACAGTTTAATTCGTCGCATAGCGCGTTCAAGGCGCTTGTCTGTACGCACAATGCCAACGTAATCCCACATAAATAGCCTTAGTTCGTGCCAGTTATGTTGAATAATGACTTCTTCGTCAGAGTTAGATACCTGACTTTCGTCCCAAGGCGCGATGGATTCCTCGCAGTCAGCGCTTGGTAACTTCTTTAAAATGTCTTCAGCAGCGGCGCTGGCAAACACCACGCACTCTAACAGAGAGTTAGATGCCATGCGGTTTGCTCCGTGCAGCCCTGTGTAGGCTACTTCACCAATTGCATAAACATTGTTTAAGTCTGTTTTAGCGTTAAAGTCTGTCATAACGCCGCCGCAACTATAGTGGGCTGCTGGGACAACGGGGATGGGTTCGCGGGTAATATCTATGCCAAGTGAACGGCACTTCCGATAGATATTGGGGAAATGTTTAACGATAAAGTCAGCGGGCTTATGACTGATATCTAAGTACATGCAGTCAGCGCCCAATCGCTTCATTTCATAATCTATGGCCCGGGCTACTACATCACGAGGGGCAAGGTCGCCGCGCTCATCAAATTTGTGCATAAAGCGCGTGCCATCAGCGTGACAAAGGTTAGCACCCTCGCCCCGTAAGGCCTCGGTAATCAAAAAGTTGCGAGCTTGCGGATGATATAAACATGTAGGATGGAACTGATTGAATTCCATATTGGCAACGCGACAACCTGCGCGCCACGCCATTGCGATGCCATCGCCACTAGAAACATCTGGATTAGACGTATATTGGTAAACCTTACTGCCACCGCCCGTTGCTAATGCAACAAATGGCGCGCGAATAACCTCTACATGCTCTTGTTGCCTGTTCCAAACGTACGCGCCCACAACACTATTTTTCTCTTCTCTGGAAGGGATGAGGTCAATTGCATTATAGCGTTCGAATACGTGAATATTTGGATGTGTGGATACCGCATCATTCAAGGTGATTTGAAGTGCTTCACCGGTCGCATCTGCGGCGTGAAGAATTCGTCTGTGGCTATGACCCCCTTCACGGGTTAAGTGAAAGCGCTCTTCACCCGACTCGTTTTTCTCTGTGTCAAACGGTACGCCATAACCAATCAGCCATTCAAGAGAAGACTTGGCTCGCTCTGCGGTAAATCGCACTGCCGGCTCCTCGCAAAGGCCTGCACCGGCTGCTAGGGTATCAGTAACGTGGGCATCGATGGAATCTTGCTCATCAAATACTGCCGCAATGCCACCTTGGGCATAACGTGTAGAGCCTTCGTTTCTGTCACTCTTACTCAGCACGATAACCTGACAATGGTCAGCAAGCTTGAGTGCAAGGCTTAATCCTGCCGCGCCGCTCCCAATAATCAATACGTCACAACGGTGTTCTATTGCATTTGATGTGGAAGTTAGTGAAGACGATACAGATTTCATGTATTTTTATATCAATCCAAACGAGCAAAGGTTCGGCAAGTCTAAAGGATGAAAAGCAAAACACAATCATTCTTGGCCTCTGTCTTAAGCATTTTTTCAAATATTTAATACTTTTACCGAACTTTTAAGAAAAGAACGCGTCTACACCCATGCTTGTTAGAGCTATGTGTAGTTGAAGTAGGGAGTAATGGCTCGAATGAGCGAGCAGATAACCGACCAGCAACTGGTTGAAAAAGTACAGCGTGGCGATAAAAATGCGTTTAATTTGTTGGTAACTCGTTACCAGCACAAAGTAATGCATCTCGTCTCTCGCTATGTGAAAAATACCGGTGACGTGGCAGATGTAACGCAAGAAGCGTTCATTAAAGCCTATCGTGCCTTACCTAACTTTCGTGGCGACAGTGCATTTTACACTTGGCTTTATCGCATCGCGGTAAATAGCGCCAAGAATTATCTTGTATCTCAAGGTCGTAAGCCACCGGCCAGTGATGTTGATGCCGATGAGGCTGACTTCTATGAAGGTAGTGACGCACTTAAAGAGCAGTCGACACCGGAGAGAAGTTTACTCTCTGAAGAATTAGAGGAAACGCTCTTTAAAGTCGTGGAGAAGCTGCCTGACGATTTACGTATGGCAATTACACTTCGCGAAATTGAAGGGCTTAGTTACGAAGAAATTGCAAATGTAATGTCGTGCCCTGTTGGAACCGTGAGATCGCGTATTTTCAGGGCTCGTGAAGCGATAGATAAAGTTATTCAGCCGTTGTTAGAGAATTAAAGAAAAAGAAAATCAAAAAAAGATGAACTTTCTTTTTTACGAGATGACTAACAGCTGTGTTAGGGTAGTTAATGATCAAATTGATCTGGAAATGAATATATGACGCAACAGCAAGAAAAATTGTCCGCATTCATGGATGGTGAGATAGAAGGCAATGAAATCATCGATGCAATAAAGCATGATGAGGCGCTTCAAGCCAAATGGAAACGTTACCATGTATATCGCGGTGCAATGCGTAAAGAAGCAAGCGTTGCTCCACAACTTGATATTACAGCAAGCGTAGCCGCGGCACTTGAAAACGAGCCAGCTATAGTGGCACCAAAACGCTCCCGTTGGGCATCAATACCTTTGATTGGAAACGTTGTTCCATTTGCAAAGCAATCTGGCCAATTTGCGGTAGCGGCTTCGGTAGCTGTAGCGGTTATCTTTGGTGTTCAATACTCCAATCAGGATGCACCAACAGAGCCGTTCATGACGGCGCCGACAATCGCCCCTCAAGGCGGTTTGGCACCAGTCAGCCTGGAGCAAACTCGTGCATTGCCGCGCAACGACATGAATGAAGTCCTTGAGAAAAAGCGTAAGATAAATGCGCTAATTGCTGACCATGAACAGCAAATAAAACTCAAGCAAGCGCAAGAAGACGAGAACGAAAGTAACGCAAGCGGCCCGAAGCGACCTCAATAAGTTAAATTGGTAAGCTAAATTGTGCATCATGTTTTTGATGCCGTTGCTTCTCGACTAGCGAGTCAGTCATAGTATTTGGAAAAACGCGCTGTTGCGAGAGCTTGACTGACCGCAATACGGTTTTATATTTTAATCATACCAGCATATACTGCTGGTATGTTTGTTTTAAGGCGGGAAAAAATGCGCTTTAGTTCCATCCTTGCACTTTTTTTCATTTCGGGCGTTGTTATTCAACCAGCATTTGCCCAATCGGTTTCTTCCAACCAAGGAACTCAGTCATCTGATACTGTTACTCAACCTTCTCCATCGGAAATACTCGGTGAAGAGCCTAATAAGCAAAGCCTTCAAAACGACGAAGCGGATAACGGACGTGAAGAACGTCAACCTGATGAGCAAACCGAGTCAGTGAGGCGAGCAGACGTGCCACAATCGGCAAGCCAATGGCTCGCTGAGCTGCAGAACATCATCACTAATGCCAACTTTCAGGTGTCATTTGTTCAAACAGTTGCGGGTAAGGAAACCATTCCTTATCTGTGGCGCCATGGAATTATGGAAGACGGTTCAGAACTAGAACAGTTAAATCTTCAAAATGGTCCGGGTAGAGAGTTAATTCGCGTCAATGACGTGGTAAGCGTGTTTGAACCTGACGTGCAACCATACAGTTTGCGGTCTAAACATATTAACGGTCCCATACCTAGTGCGCTTCTTTATCACCCAGAACAGCTGTCAGACGCTTATGAATTTGTGGCGGTGGGAAGAGCAAGGGTCGCAGGTCGTTCGGCTCAGCAAATTCGTATAGTGAGTCGAGACAACACTCGCTTTGGCTATCAACTATGGCTAGACGAATCGTCAGGTATGTTGTTGAAGCTAAATATGCTCGATTTGCAGGGTGGGCTTTTGGAGCAAATTCAAGTTACTGCATTTGCTATATCACCGTCGCCCGCAGAGTATTTTTCACGAATTAACTCTGCGTCTTTACCCCCACCGATGGCCCTAAGCAACACGCCCATGCGTCCACACAGTTGGGATGTGACCTACTTGCCAGCGGGAATGAGAGAGATTAAGCAAGATACAAGACGACTGGCATTAACGGGGCAGGTGGTAGAGTATAAACTTTTCTCAGATGGTCTGGTCGATGTGTCTGTATATGTTCAGCCGGCCGATGACGCATTAGGTGAAACGTTGGCATTACGTAATGAAGTTAGTACGTTTCTAACGCTTACAGATGGCAAGGCGCAAGTGACTGTAGTGGGTGAGATACCCCTTCAAACAGCTAACGCTATTGCAAATTCTTTAAGACCAGTCACAAATTAGCACCAGTATTAATGATTAAAGAAACAGCTATGGTAATTGCGATCGATGGAGATAGTGTTACCGTTGAAGCAGCAATTAAATCTACTTGCAACGCTTGCCAAGCGCAAAGTGACTGTGGCACGGGAGTTATCTCTCGCGCCATTGCGCCGAAAACTCAACAGTTGACATTACGAACCCCGATGACGGTACATGTGGGGCAAAAAGTTATTGTCGGTATACCTGAAGCCGGTATCTTAAGTGCGTCGGCGTGGTTATATTTATTACCATTGATAACTTTTATGGGCGCATATTCAGCCTTTATGTCAGTGCTAAGCAGTACAGCTATCGCTCATGAATTGTGGGCGACTATTCCTAGTGCCTTCACCACCTTCGTAGTTTATAAGCTTATCGCATACAAGCTAAAACGGGTTGAAAGCACCAAGTATCAACCCGTATTGCTTGGAACATCAGACGTTTAATTGTTTATATGCTTTTTTTATATCAGGGTACATCGGTCTGGAATCTGTGCATTTAGCAAGATGCTTGTTACTAAGAAAATGAGTGTTGTGTAGCGCAGTGTCATACCTTTTTGGGTAAGTAACGCAGGCAGTTGCTATCTTTGGTGTTTGTTAATTTACGCATTCTTTAACCGTAGCCTACTAATTTTCTACATGGTGATTCGCTTTTCGCTTGAGAAATGGGTAAAATCCGCACGCGCTGCGTATAACCCTTGAAGCAAGGCAAGCAGCATTTTTTGTTTAATGAATTTTTCTGCAGGTAATTTCCAGCATTATGCAACAATCGCACATTCGTAATTTCAGTATTATCGCCCACATTGACCACGGTAAGTCTACGCTGTCAGACCGTTTAATCCAGCACTGTGGAGGGCTAACAGATCGCGAAATGGCTGAGCAGGTCCTCGACTCTATGGACCTGGAAAAAGAGCGCGGTATTACTATCAAAGCGCAAAGCGTGACACTGAACTATGAAGCCCGTGATGGTGAAACTTATCAGCTGAACTTCATCGATACTCCTGGGCACGTCGACTTCACCTATGAAGTTTCTCGTTCACTTGCCGCTTGTGAAGGTGCGCTTTTGGTGGTTGATGCGGGTCAGGGCGTAGAAGCACAAACATTGGCAAACTGCTATACCGCAATCGAGATGGATATGGAAGTAGTGCCGGTGTTAAATAAAATCGACCTGCCACAGGCCGAGCCAGACCGTGTTGCAGAAGAAATTGAAGATATTGTTGGTATCGATGCTCTTGACGCTGTGCGCTGCTCAGCGAAAACCGGTATCGGTATTGAAGATGTACTTGAAGTTATTGTAAATAAGATCCCACCGCCAGGGGGCGATCGCGAAGCGCCGCTTAAAGCACTTATTATCGATTCTTGGTTTGACAACTATCAGGGTGTTGTCTCGTTGGTACGCATTATGGAAGGACAGCTGACCAAAAAAGATAAGATTCAAATCATGTCGAACGGGCAGACACACCAAGTTGATAAAATTGGTGTATTTACGCCTAAGCCTCTGGATACAGGTGTATTGAGAGCAGGTGAAGTAGGCTTCATTATTGCCGGGATTAAAGATATTCAAGGTGCGCCGGTGGGCGACACCATTACATTGGCTCGCGATCCCGCTGATGCCATGTTACCCGGGTTTAAAAAGGTCAAGCCTCAGGTTTACGCCGGTATTTTCCCAATAAGCTCGGATGACTACGAAGATTTTCGTGACGCCCTCGCGAAGCTTAGCCTAAACGATGCATCGCTTTTTTATGAGCCAGAAAGCTCTGCGGCGCTCGGCTTTGGTTTCCGTATTGGATTCCTTGGCATGCTACACATGGAAATTATTCAAGAACGCTTAGAACGTGAGTATGACTTAGGCCTCATCACTACTGCGCCTACGGTAATCTACGAAGTAGAAACGACAAAAGGCGAAATACTTACCGTTGATAGTCCAGCAAAGCTGCCGCCGGTTAATGATATCGCTGAAATTCGAGAGCCTATGGTTGAAGCTAATATTCTTGTACCGCAAGAATATTTAGGTAACGTCATTACCCTTTGTATTGAAAAGCGCGGTATGCAAACCAACATGACATACCACGGTAAACAAGTAGCAGTAACTTACGAACTGCCTATGGCTGAAGTGGTACTTGATTTCTTTGACCGCTTAAAATCGACCAGCCGTGGCTTCGCGTCATTAGATTACAATTTCAAGCGCTTCCAGACATCAGACATGGTGCGTGTAGATATTCTTATCAACGGTGAGCGCGTAGACGCACTCGCAGTGATTACCCATAGAGAAAACTCTCAAGGCCGTGGACGTGAGTTAGTTGAAAAGCTTCGTGAGCTTATTCCACGTCAGATGTTCGATATCGCTATTCAAGCGGCTATTGGTAACCACATTGTTGCAAGAAGTACAGTAAAGCAGTTGCGTAAGAACGTTATCGCGAAGTGTTATGGCGGTGACGTAAGCCGTAAGAAGAAGCTACTTCAAAAGCAGAAAGAAGGTAAAAAGCGAATGAAGCAAGTGGGTAATGTTGAATTGCCACAAGATGCGTTCCTTGCAGTTCTTAAGGTAGGTAAATAATGGCAAATTACTTCTCTTTGATTTTGGTGGCACTCACCTTAATAACAGGATTAATCTGGCTAGTGGATAGCCTGGTGTTTGCGCCAAAGCGAAAAGCACGTTTACAGGCTGCGGCTACCGCAGAAGGAGCGGGCTATGGAGAAGACCCTCAACTGCCGTACTTAGTTGATACCTCACAACAGATTTTCCCTGTTATCGCGTTCGTTTTGGTATTGCGCTCATTTTTGTATGAACCGTTTCAAATCCCTTCAGGCTCAATGATGCCCACGCTATTGGTGGGTGACTTTATTTTGGTTGAAAAGTTTGCCTACGGCGTGAAAGACCCGGTTTTCAGAAGCAAGCTTATTGAAACCGGTGTGCCAGAACGCGGCGATGTAGTGGTTTTTAAATACCCTGAAGACCCGTCAATTGACTACATCAAGCGAGTAATTGGCCTACCAGGTGATACCGTGGTTTACCAAAATAAACAGGTTTATATCAAACCTAAATGCGAGTCTGGTAACAACTGTGCGAAACTTAAGGCAGTACCGCTTACGTTCCAAGAACGAGGTGAGTTTGTACAAGATATGGCGCAGTTAATGCGTTACACCGAAGATTTAGGCACAGTAGAACACGACATTTTACGCCACCCGGTGCGCGAGATATCACCGGTTAATTTTTACACTCAGCCGGGCACGCGGAGCAACGAGTGGATTGTGCCAGAAGGTCAATATTTCGTGCTGGGTGACAATCGCGACAATAGCCGTGACAGTCGTTTCTGGGGGTTTGTACCCGATGCGAATTTGGTCGGAAAAGCGGTAGCGATCTGGATTTCATTTGAATTTGAGCGTAACCCTGCAGATTTCTTACCGACGTGGGTGCCCACAGGTATTCGATTTGAGCGAGCAGGTGGCATTCATTAATGCAGGGAATTGATAAATATCGTCGTCTATATAAGGCGATAGGCTATACGTTTAACAATGAAGCTTTACTGGAGCAGGCGCTCACTCATCGAAGTGCGGCAAAGCAGCACAACGAACGTTTAGAGTTTCTGGGCGATGCCATCCTAGGTATGATTGTTGGGGAAACCTTGTTCAAACGTTTTCCAGCGGTGCCTGAAGGAAAGCTTACCAGAATGCGTTCAACCTTGGTCAAAGGGGAAACGCTAGCGGAGTTAGCTAAAGAAGCGAGCGTGGGAGAGTTGCTGAACCTTGGTCCTGGCGAGCTTAAAAGTGGTGGGCATCGCAGAAGTTCAATATTAGCCGATGCCGTTGAAGCCATTTTAGGGGCAATTTACTTGGACTCTGGTATGGATGAAGTCCGTTGCGTCATTGACAGACTGTGGGAAAGTCGTATCAACAAATTAGACCCGAACGCGCACCCTAAAGACAGCAAGACACGCCTTCAAGAGTTTTTGCAAGGGCGTAAGCAGTCGCTACCGACCTATGAGGTGCTGTCAATTTCGGGCAAAGATCACGCGCAAACATTTGAAGTGAGCTGCAAAGTAGAAAGCCTTTCTGAAGCAGTCGTGGCGTCTGGCAATAGCCGTCGTAAAGCAGAACAAGAAGCTGCTCGTTTAACATTGGAGAAGCTTGATGACAACGCATAATGAATCAGATTTGCCAGAAATGCCAGATATCCAAACACGCTGTGGTTTAGTGGCTATTGCTGGTCGGCCAAGTGTGGGTAAGTCAACCTTGCTTAATCGTTTGCTGGGCCAAAAAGTAAGTATTACTTCTCGCAAACCGCAAACTACCCGACATCGTATTTTGGGTATCGACACTGACGGTGAGTATCAAGCGATATATGTTGATACGCCAGGCCTTCATCAAGACGAAAAACGCGCCATTAATCGCTATATGAATCGTGCGGCATCCAGTTCACTTGCCGAAGTTGGTCTTGTATTATTCGTCGTAGAAGGCGACCGTTTTACTGCCGACGATGAAATGGTGTTAAACAAAGTGAAGCAATCAAACCTTCCTTGCTATCTTATCGTAAATAAAATGGACAAGGTGGAAGATAAAGAAAACTTCATGCTCCATCTTAAAAAACTCGGCGAAAAGCACGGGTTTGAGCATATGATCCCGATTAGTGCAAAACAGAATAAAATGGTCGACGAAATAAGAGAGCTTGTTGCCAAATCTCTGCCAAAAAGCGAGTTCTTTTTTCCTGAAGACTACATCACCGACCGTTCTAGTCGCTTTATGGCGGCTGAAATAATCCGTGAAAAACTCATGCGGTTTACGGGCGACGAATTGCCATACTCAACTACCGTTGAGATAGAACAATTTAAGATGGCTGAAAATGGGGTGTACCGCATAAGTGGCCTTATTCTGGTTGAGCGTGAAACGCAAAAACGCATGATTATCGGAAAAGGCGGAAAGCATTTGAAAACCATTGGTGAGCATGCCCGTAAAGACATGGAAAACTTGTTTGACAACAAAGTGTTCCTAGAGCTCTGGGTTAAGGTTAAGCAAGGTTGGGCAGACGATGAGCGTGCATTACGCTCGCTTGGTTACGGCGACGACAGCAACTTTTAGTTTAAGATTATACTGTCTTTATAACGCTAGTTAGCTGTAACTGGCGTTGTATTAGAAATTATAGTCAGTCAGCATTTTTGTTTAGCTGTTTAGCTGTTTAGCTGTTTAGCTGAATGGCTTTTGGCAACTACCTTAGTAAAATGCGCCGATGTAAGTATTTACACGGTTATTTACGTATTCGGTTTTAAAAGCACTCGCAGGCGAAATAACCTTTTTTCAGGAGCGGTATATGGCAATTTCAGATATGCGCAGGCAGTACTCAAAGGGCAGTTTGAGTGAGTCAGATATTACTTCAAATCCGTTTACCTTATTCGATAAATGGCTGAAAGATGCTATCGACGCGGGCATTCCCGATCCGACAGCAATGACGGTGGCCACCGTTGATGCCAGTGGTCAGCCTTCTCAACGTATTGTCCTTTTGAAAGATGTGAGCGAAAAAGGTTTTGTGTTTTTCACAAATTTAGGCAGCCGCAAAGCACAAGAGTTATCCGTCAATCCGAAAGTATCATGCCATTTTCCATGGTTTTTTATGGAACGGCAGGTAAGAGTATGCGGAAGCGTCGATAAGCTTTCTGTATCTGAGAACGCAGCGTACTTTTTCTCTCGGCCTAAAGACAGTCAGCTTGCCGCCTATGCTTCAAAACAAAGTAAGCCTATTGGCAGTAGAGAATTATTGCTTACCCAGTTCAAGCAGCTAAAAGATAAATTTGCCAATAAGGAGCTTCCTGTTCCTGATTTTTGGGGTGGCTTCAGAATTGTGCCTCACCAAATTGAATTCTGGCAGGGTGGGGAAGACAGGCTACACGATCGTTTTGAGTACAATAAAACTCAAGAAGGAACGTGGACTACACAGCGTTTAATGCCATAAGCGAGAAGTGCGTAAGGCTCAAGCGCTATGAGGCGTACCTTGAGGTATTCACGTTATGATAGATAGTCACTGTCACCTAGATCTACTCGCCTCGGGCAAAAATCTAGAAGTGGTGTTGGATAGCGCAGTATCCAATGGTCTATCGAGGATAATGGCGCCAAGTGTTCATCCTGAATCTTGGCGTGAGCTTCAAAATATAGCAGATCAATATCGAAACATTATCCCAATTGATAGTGCTCTTGGACTTCATCCTTATTTTCTTGACGCAAACGACGCTCTTCCGTCAGACAAGATTATATCTCATCAACTATCTTTACTTGAAGAAGCAGCGTTAGCTCGTCATGCATCGGTAAAAGCTATTGGTGAAACGGGGGTTGATGGACACATTGATACACCCGTAAAGCTTCAGCAGCGGGTCTTCAATGCGCACCTGGCCCTTGCCGAGCGCATATCCTTACCCATTATCGTCCATCACAGAAAGAGCCATCACTTACTGCTTGAATGCTTCAAGCAATCTAATTATCAAGGTATTGGCGTAATTCATGCGTTTTCTGGCAGTGTAGAAGTAGCAAAAGGCTATATCGAGCGCGGTTTTTATTTAGGCATAGGTGGCACTATTACCTATGAACGGGCGAAGAAAACGCGCGAAACGTTGGGCTATTTGCTGGAGCACCACATTGACAAACTACTTCTTGAGACAGATGCGCCGGATATGCCAATGTGCGGACGTCAGGGAGAGCCCAACGAACCTGGTTATCTCACAGACGTGTTAGACGCGATAAGCGAACTCTATAGCGTAGAAAAAAGTGAGGTAATAGCAGCTACAACACGCAATTATTTTCGCTTATTTGGATAGCACTTATTTGAAGAACACTTATTCCCTGATTTTCACATGCTTCTTTTTAGATTCTATGACTTGGATAAACCAAGGTCTGGATTTGTAAAAAGCCCTTGTAAGATAAACGCCTAATAGCAGCGCGAGAAACACTAAAATACCTGCGATAAGTGCCAGCTGATATCGCAATGTGAGCGGGCTTTCCAATACGGCCTGAGTATCGATATGGATATTTACATAGCCTAGCAAGTTACCTTCTTTATCTGTAATCATACCAATGTAAGTAAGCGGCGTAACGCGCTGAGATTGGCTTAATTCAACCACGCTGTTTATTTTAGGTAAGGGGGCAATATAACGTCCGTCCTTATCAAAAACAGCCAAGGCCAATATATGCGGCTCATCAACCAACACTGAGGCAACGGCCTCTATATAGTCTCTTTGGTTTTGAGAAGCACCGACAAGAGACGCAGAATTAGCCAGATCTTCAGCAATAAATGCCGGCTGTAAAAGTTTTGCATATTGTCTTGCTATACTTTCACCAGAGTAGCGGGTTTGAACGGTCAACCAGTCGCTTTGATATTGCTGAAACAACAGTAGCAATACAACAATTAGCGCAAACACTGTGCTTACTATCAACGTGTGAAAAAGTCTTTTTAGCGCGGTATATAATGAATGAGCGTCATTTTTATTATACGTTGCCGCTTTATTAAGCACATCGTCCAATTCGTATTTCCATAAAGTCTTTGCGTTTTCCTAACAGTAGGGGAATTCTAAATAATTTTAAAGATGATATTTTATTAGTTAGCCTAATTAGTTAGCATTGGGGTATCTTTTGCTTACTTTTGCAGTTTCTGTTTTCACCATGAAAAACACACTTTTCTCGACGCTCAATGACCACAACTCGCACACTGCCTCTTCGCTTTCACAGGTCGTTGGCTCTTCACACAATAACATGACGTTTACTCACACTCTAACTGTGATTGGTCAAGCCGTTACTCCTTACTTGATAGAGGGTGTGCTAAATAAACTGAAAGATGTGTTTACCCCCACAAGTTTAGCTTTTCATCATCTACATCAATGCTTAGGTGAAGACGTCATCGAAATTCGCGGTACGCTCCCTAGCACCGAACATGAAAATATCAATATTAAGCCACTTTTAGGTGACGTGTCCTCTTCCTACAATCTAGATATAGGTCTACAAGCATCTCGTCCATCTCTTTCTATCCCAGGTTTGTTAGTAATGGATATGGACAGCACAGTGATTGCGATTGAGTGTATTGATGAAATAGCGAAACTGGCTGGTGTAGGAGAACAGGTTGCGGAAGTGACCGCGAAAGCCATGCGCGGAGAAATTGCGTTTAATGACAGTTTGACACACCGCGTAGCGTGTTTAGAAGGGGTGGCGGTTTCCCACCTTGATCAAATCCGCGATAGCATTCCAATTATGCCTGGGATCCAAAGCTTGCTGACCGAGCTTAAGAAAAATCATTGGAAACTCGCTATTGCATCAGGAGGATTCACATTTTTCGCAGACCATTTAAAGCAAAGGCTCGGTCTCGACTTTGCAATCTCGAATACGCTTGCCATTGAGAATGAAAAGCTAACGGGTAAAGTAGAAGGCGAAATCGTTAACGCTGACGTAAAAGCCAGGACGGTTAAGACCTTGGCTGAAAAGTGGGAAATTCCAATTTCTCAAACCGTCGCTATGGGTGACGGCGCTAACGATTTAGTCATGATGGCTGAATCAGCGTTAGGTGTGGCTTGCCACGGAAAGCCGCTGGTTAACGAAAAAGCGGATGTGGCTATACGCATTGGCAGTTTACACAGTCTGCTTTACTTCCTAGATAAATAGGGCGCTGGTGATTTTTTGCTGGTTTTGCGTTTTTGTTCTACAGAGCCAGCTGTAGGACAAAATAGCAAACTACGGGTCCTTCAGTTGGAACAACTAGCGAGCACACAGCAGTTAAATAAAATAGCAAGCGTGCCCTTAGGCATTGCTCAAAATAACCTGCTCAGGAGTTACGCTCTTTAAGGTTTTATTTGCGGTAATGTCTTCTCTTGAGAAGCCATATCTAATTAGCACTTCGTCTGTTACATCGACAAGGTGAGAGCAGGCAGCAAAACTCCATAGCTTTTTCTCTAGTTCACGAGCGCGATGCACGGCATACATGGTGACATAGTTAATTTCAGTTTGAAGCAAACTCATATCAGGTTTCCCCGTAGTCGTTAACATCACGTGAATCGCTATGAACTGGCCACGGGTCATAGCATCTCGTATAAATGCACGACGCTGCTCGTTGCTTTCAAACTTATCAGAGTAGCGAGGAATTATTGCCATGCGAGGGTCTTTTTGGGATGCATCGAAGGAAATAAAGAGTTCCTGACGTAGCGGCATATTTTCAAGCTTAACGGCTTTAATCCCACTTTGTACGAAAGGCGAGTCTTGTTTTCTATCTCTGAACAAAAACTCTAAATTAACTTTACCTCGCTCGGCATATTGCGTGGTTAAATTTGTAACCCTCTCATCTTGCTTTCCAATTATGCAAGCCTGAGGTGTATAGCGAACGCCCTCTTTGCTCATCAAAAATGATAGAGAAGTCGCATTTCTAGCGTTGATGCAGCGAAGTGCTTGACCAATACCAGGCACTATTTCTTCATCACTCTCAACTTTTAAACTGGCTTTGTTCTTTTTAATGAGTTCTTCAAAAAAAGCGCGAGCGGATTTTCCTTCGTCGCCGGGCATGGTTTTTAAATGCAAAATGTTCTTATCTACGTTGTGATAAATAACTTCATATTGCAGGTGCATTACGTCGAAAGAGCTAGCAATTTCTTGGAGGCGAGGGAAGGCCACTTCTACCTTACCTTCTAAGTTTCCTTTATATTCTTTGCTCAGCTCAATTCTTAAACCTAAACCGTGAACTGAAATATCTTCACTGACACCATTGTGAACCGTATCTTCATCGTTAAAGCGAGCTTCAACTTGGGTTCTTAGTTGATATCGGCTTTCAATGCGTTGTTCTTCGTATTTAAACCGTACTATTTGAATATTAGATGGGGCGCGATTACGTGGATGACCGAAATGACGCAAATGAGTAAGATCGCTACGGTTAAACTTAAACTCATTGTAAGTTTCTTGACCGGTCACCGAAGTCACGTCCGTGATGTGAGCCAAATAACGTAAACTTTTAAGTTTTGACATCAATCTCGCCGAAGGCGGTGAGTTAAGTTTTTTAACTTTACTACCTACCGAATCCGGAATTGAAAGAGGAATATGAGCCTGTTCGGGATTCATGTCGGTCAGTGTAACTTTGAACACTCGCCAGCTCGCTTTCCTCGAGCCAAACCCCAGAAAAACGCGAAAAAGCATATCTTTTTGCATGAGCTCTTCAAAAGAGGCTGAGTAAAAATAAACTTTCTCGCTATGCAAATGGGTAAAGCTGAATATGAAAATTTCACGAGCTTCTTCAGACATGCTGAGAAGTCGAGCAAGGCGCTCTTGCGTTAAAAGAAAATTCAATCTGCAGACGCCTTCTTCATCTTGCCAGTACTGAACGGTTTCTCTATTCACTTCGTTGGCCATGGCAAAGCGTGGTATAAGCGAATTATTTATCGCATCTATGAATACAGGAAGCGTTGGACTGCGCGGAGAGAAAAATTGTTCACACGTTTTACTGGTGATCGCCTCAACGGTATTGTTCATATTCACTTTATATCGGCGTTTATTACCGTGAATAAAGCTTTCTAGAAATTTATCGAAAGCAGGGTTTGGAAGTTCTTTATCTCTTTGTAGCGCTAAATAGTTAATATCGTTTTTGGCTATTATTTTAACGAGCTTATAAGCAATGCCATTTTTCTTATCCATGGCAAACTCGTTTTCCAAACCTCTGAAATAGATAAAAAGCTTTTCGCCTGTTTTGAAAAACGCGTCTTTTGAAAGCTTTATTTGTAGCCCTTCAAGTGAAATATCAACACTCAAGCCTCGCATCGACTGATTTGCAGTGTTGAAAATTTCAACGGCCACAGCAAAGTTCATTCGCTCCGTGTTGCGCTGACTGTAATCTAGAAGATTGACGGTGGGGACTTTAAATTGTTCTAACACGGCAGAGCGTTTTTTGGCTGTAGGGTTATCTTTGTCTGCGATTTCCTGTGCTAACTCTTTTTCCCGCAACAATCGAAAGTTGTTTTCAGTATTCTGGACCGCCTCGTAAACGCCATAAGTGTAGCGACCAAACACGCGCAGTTGCTCTTCGAACTTATCGACAGCAAGATCATCCATGTAGTGGCTTCGACCTTCATGCACATACTTTCTGCACTTGCCATCTACATGCCCTCTCAAATCAATGGTGCGCATACATGGCTTTGCTAAACGCTTCACTTCCATTTTTATTAAGAAACGTTTTTCCTTGGGCACATCTGCGGCAATTTGAAGCAACACTTGGTTAAACTCAGGCTCGTTAACCATGGGCTTTAACTGTTCAATTATATCAGCGTATTGCTTTAAATCTTGACTCATGAAGGCGCAACTTTACTCTTAGTTTTCATTATTCTAGTTTTTATCGGCCAATCAGGAAAACACATTAACCCATAAAGTTATAATACTTTTGGCTAAAATCATAAGTATAGCTAGGGGTTAGGTTTCTGATTAATTCCCTTTTATAGCATGTTAGAATACTATTTTTAGTCTTTGGATAATACTGGAATATGGCAAAACGTAAAACTGCTTATGTGTGTTCTGATTGCGGGGCAGAGTTTCCTAGATGGCAGGGACAATGTTCCGAGTGTAAAGCGTGGAACACAATAAGTGAGTTTGTGGTCGCAAGTGCGAAAAGTGTCGCTCGACAAACCACGTCTGGTTATGCAGGGCAAACCGCAGCTAAAATTGAAACCCTCAACGCAATTGACTTAGAGTCACTTCCGCGATTTTCTTCAACGTTTAAAGAACTCGATAGAGTACTCGGTGGCGGTATAGTTCCGGGAGCTGCTATGTTGATAGGTGGTTCGCCAGGTGCAGGTAAGAGCACGCTGCTTCTGCAAGTAATGTGTCAGATGGCCAAAAGCGAAACTGCGCTTTATGTCACAGGGGAAGAATCGCTTCAACAAGTTGCTATGCGAGCAAAGCGTTTAAACCTTCCTGATGACAAGTTGATGATGTTAGCTGAAACAAACGTTGAGACAATATGCGACTTAGCGTTGACGAAAAAACCTAAAATTATGGTTATCGACTCGATTCAGGTTATGCATGTTTCAGATGTCCAGTCTGCTCCGGGAAGCGTTTCGCAGGTAAGAGAAAGTGCTGCGTACTTAACGCGTTTTGCGAAACAAAATCACATTGCTATGTTTATTGTGGGTCATGTTACAAAGGATGGAAACTTAGCGGGTCCAAAGGTCCTTGAGCACTGCATCGATAGCTCCATGATGCTTGAAGGAGAAAGTGACGGGCGATATCGCACGTTGCGCAGTCACAAAAACCGTTTCGGAGCGGTCAATGAACTTGGTGTATTTGCTATGACCGAAAGGGGGTTAAAGGAAGTCAGCAACCCATCTGCCATTTTCTTGAGCCGCGGTGATAACGATACGCCCGGGTCTAGTGTGATGGTAATTTGGGAAGGTACGCGGCCTTTGCTGGTAGAAATACAAGCACTAGTAGATTACTCACAAATGTCTAACCCCAGGCGCATTGCGGTTGGTCTTGATCAGAACCGGCTTTCAATGCTGTTAGCTGTGTTGCATCGTCATGGCAATGTACAAATGAACGATCAAGATGTATTTGTTAACGTGGTTGGAGGCGTGCGTGTTTCGGAAACAAGCGCTGACTTAGCGCTATTGTTAGCTATGATTTCCAGCTTTAGAAACCGCTTATTACCTAAAGAACTGATCGTATTTGGAGAAGTGGGGTTGGCGGGTGAAATACGTCCCGTTCCTAATGGAACAGAGCGCATAGTAGAAGCAGCAAAGCATGGTTTTAAGCGTGCAATTGTGCCAAAAGCAAACGCACCTAAACAGCCTATTAATGGTATGCAGGTTGTGCCGGTGGCACGACTGTCTGAAGCATTAGATGCGTTAGAGTAAAGTTATTCGCATGGCCTGAAATACTGACGTTCTAGAGCAAACAAGTTATTTTGTTTGGGTAAAGTGCGCTCAATAATATGCATACGAGGCTAACAATGATTTATAAGTCGTCTTTCAGTCTTGTTCAATACAGCCGCAAGCTAATGGGCGTCTTGATAAACCGCATTAACTAGCGCGTTTAAATCTTTTTCCTCAATACTCGCATCTTCGCTGTTTAAAGTAATGAGGCGGCGAAGAGCGCTAATACTCTCTACGTCCATACGCTCAACTTTGCAGCCAAGAGATACACGCTCTTTCCTGCTATCGGCATGGCGGTATAACTGTGAGATATAAAGGGTAATAACAGGGCTATCTTCGTTTGCCTGAAAAGTAGCGACGTAGGGGTCGTGGCTATCGAAAGGTAAGTTTAACAAGGCTGTTTCAGTCGCCTGAAGCTTGATGCCCTGAAGCGACACATCACTGACTATCACGTCGATACTCGTATCGTTATGTGTTAGCGTGCCGTTAACATCTAGTGATACACGTTGAAATTGGCGCTTATCTGTCATTACTTTCTCACTTGGCTTTTGTTTCCGTTGTCAGTATTGGCTAATTTGCGCGCCTTCGCAACGAATGCCACTAAATAAAAAAGGCCTAAATCACTGATTAAGGCCTTTCATATTATTGGGATATAGGTGAAACCTATCTCATTTTTCTATGGATTATTTCGCCATGCGCTTATATTTAAGGCGGTGTGGCTCAACAATATCCTGTCCGAATTCTTGCTTCAGCCAGCCTTCATAGTCTGAATAGTTACCTTCAAAGAAATTGATGTTGCCTTCATCACGATAATCCATAATGTGTGTAGCAACACGGTCAAGGAACCAACGGTCGTGCGAAATAACCATGGCACAGCCTGGGAATTCCAACAACGCATTTTCTAAGGCGCGAAGTGTTTCAACATCAAGGTCGTTGGTTGGCTCATCCAGTAGCAATACGTTACCGCCCGCTTTAAGCAGTTTCGCAAGGTGAACACGGTTACGCTCACCACCCGACAAGTCCTTGATAAATTTCTGCTGGTCAGTGCCTTTGAAGTTGAATCGGCTGCAATATGCGCGGCTATTTATTTCAAAGTTACCAATGCGAATGATATCTTGTTCGTCAGAAATTTCTTTCCATACGGTGTTGTTTTCGTTCATGTGGTCACGGAACTGTTCTACCGCAGCAATTTGAACAGTTTCACCTAAATCGATGGTTCCTGAATCTGGTTGCTCAGCACCAGTAAGCATTCTGAACAAGGTCGATTTACCCGCACCGTTAGGACCAACGATACCCACAATGGCACCCTTTGGTACTTTAAATGTCAGGTCGTCAATAAGTACGCGATCGCCATAAGACTTTTTAAGGTTGCTCACTTCAATAACCTTGTCACCTAAGCGCTCACCTGGCGGGATGAAAAGCTCGTTGGTTTCGTTACGCTTTTGGTAATCGCTGGTGGAGAGTTCTTCGAAGCGGGCCATACGGGCTTTACTTTTAGCATGACGACCTTTTGGATTTGAGCGCACCCACTCAAGCTCCTGCTTCATGCTCTTCATACGTGCAGTTTCAGTACGCTCTTCTTGTTCAAGTCGGTTTTCTTTCTGTTCCAACCATGAAGAGTAGTTACCTTCCCATGGAATACCTTCACCACGGTCAAGTTCTAAAATCCAACCCGCTACGTTATCAAGGAAGTATCTATCGTGGGTAATGGCTACCACAGTACCTTCGTAATCGTGAAGGAAGCGTTCTAGCCACGCAACCGACTCTGCATCCAAGTGGTTGGTAGGTTCGTCAAGAAGCAGCATCTCAGGCTTTTCTAAAAGCAGGCGACATAGCGCTACACGACGCCTTTCACCACCAGAGAGCTTACTTACATCAGCATCCCACGGCGGAAGGCGTAGGGCATCTGCTGCTCGCTCTAGTGCATTTTCCAAGTTATGTCCGTCTTTGGCTTGAATGATGGCTTCTAGCTCGCCTTGCTCTTTCGCAAGCGCGTCGAAATCGGCATCCGCTTCTGCATATGCAGCGTACACTTCGTCAAGGCGAGTGAGCGCGTGCTTAACATCAGCAACGGCCTCTTCAATATTGCCGCGAACATCTTTTGTTTCATCAAGCTGCGGTTCTTGAGGAAGGTAGCCTACCTTAAGTCCAGGTTGAGGGCGCGCTTCACCTTCAATATCAGTGTCGATACCGGCCATTATACGAAGCAAGG
>Ga0115005_10001023_pt1 | contig 22095 bp, 35 predicted proteins | sample ArcOceMetagenome_FD_87163 | JGI IMG/M metagenome (GOLD analysis project Ga0115005, IMG submission 87163) | Marine eukaryotic phytoplankton communities from Arctic Ocean - Arctic Ocean - Greenland ARC118M Metagenome | ecosystem: Environmental > Aquatic > Marine > Oceanic | place: Arctic Ocean...
ACTGCTCCTTCAGAGGAGGAGTGTGAACGCGTTATCTTTGCGAGTGCATTGATTTCAGCGTGTATCACGGTAGGTAGGGTTCGACCCTCTTGATTCTTACATTCGTTATCGAAACCAGCGGGGGTTCCGTTATATCCATAACCTAGTATGCGGTCTCCTTTAGAGATTACGCATCCGACTTTAGTAGAAATATCATACGACTGTTGCGCTACGCGAGCAGCAATGTCCATCATGAAAGCTTCTTGTTTGTGGAATTTACTCATAGGGATTGCCTATATTGGTTAAAGAACCCCTACTCGGGAGTAGAGGCGTGTGGTTTCTTCTTTAGAAGGCGTCATTTTAGAACTGAAAAGATTTACTCATTTCAGCCTTTAACACCTCTGGCATTGTACGCCTTTTAAGCTCAATCTCAGCTTTAACCATCTCACGAATACGCTTGATAGTGGGCTTCTTAGGTTCAAATAGGGCAGCTTGTTGCACCACCTTTAAATCACCCGGAGTCATAAAGTCATAAAGACCAAGTTTGCTTTTCTTGAATTGTGGAAAGTACATTTGGAAACACTTCTCAGTCTGCTCTTCATTCATAAACTTAAACTCAGTCTTCAAGAATAATCTACGAAGTATAGCAGGATCTAATCCTTCCATGAAGTTAGAAGTACAGAAGAAGATACCGTTGAAGTCATCAAGCTCAGTAAGCAACTGATTTGTAAAGGTTTTCTGATGCTGACGATCAGCACTATGACGGCTTCCTGCCATAGAGTCAATCTCATCAATCAGCAAGATAGCCTTTTCTTCTTTAGCTTCTTCAAAGGCTTTGTGTAGATTCTTCTCGCCTTCACCTACGTACTTAGACTGCAGTTCACCATAGGTCTTCTTGATTACTTTCATACCTAGCTCTCTACCAATGTGATTAGCTAGCGCACTTTTACCTGTACCGGGAACACCGTAGAACAATCCAGTAATAGTCTTTGGACGATCTGCGACAGGCTTGTCCATTATTGCTTTCATTCTCTCTACTAAGTTCTCAGCAGAAGGCTCAATATTAACAATAGAAACATCATAAGGCTCCGAATATAATTCAGCGTGAACTTCATCAGGGACTAGTGAAACGACAATACCCTTACCGAATACCATCTCGGTTACAGGCTCAATTCCTTGTGTTGATGATAAGTCCTTGTTTGCACGTTCTCTTGTGGCTACAATCTTCTTAGCCATGTAGATTATTTCTTCTTTGTTAAATTCAACTGGATTCACTCTCAGTACAATACCGGGAATGTCTTCACCTTCCAAGGTTACCTTAATTTCCTCACCTAAAGCCCATTGCTTCTCCGTAGCTGCAGATGAACTCCCGGAGGTAAGGCTGTTAATAAATGAATCAAAAGCAAAGAAGCCCATTTCACTTTCAGGGTCAGCTGCAGCACTAGGCCTTTCAGAACTGGACAAGTATTCATAGAAGTGCCCCAGCTCTACACCAAACCACTGCATGATAGCATCACTGCGCATGTAGTAATCAAACGCACCTGCGTTCAAGAGTGCTTCAGCTACGCCCGAGGGTTCATAAGTGCCATAAGTGCGAGCTACGTGAGTTATACCGCCAGTAGGCTTTCGTAATAGTCCCGGTCGGAACACTAACAGGCTTTGAATGTAAGGTCCATTTAAGAAATCATTTACTACCTTTGATGCTTCTTTTACAGACATATTTGGCCCTTCTTTTATAAATTTAGCAGCTTCTTCTCGTTCAAGTAATCGCTCAGAGTAATCAAGCAAGAACGCGTGGAATTGTTGCAAGTCTTTTTGTAACCCTGTTTCTTTCCAGCTACCAAAGCCTTTAAGAGAATCACACAGGTCTAAACATTTTTCAGCGTCAAACAGATCTGGTTCATTTTCAAGCAAGTCGATGTCCCAAGGACTTATACACTGATTAGAATCATCGTGTATTTGAATTAACTTCTTGTAAATTCTACTAGTCCGTTTAGACTCCAAGTTAGTGTACCTAGCGATAATGATCATAGCTGTTACTAGGTTTTTAAAGCTGACTATGTTGTATTCTGACATATTATTTCCTTAGAGTTCTGGTTCTTTATTGAAAGTGCTTCCATCTACATAACCGAGACGACCTGTCTCTGCTTCATAGTAAGCTCCACCTGCATTACCTGTCTTACCTGTGTATCTTGACTTTAGAACACGAATCTTAATAGTGTTCTTTTCTCTTTCATCGTTACTTATCATGTTACGAGCAAATGCAATAATTTGAAATGAGACTTGCTTAATAGAGCCTGAACCCTTAATATCATCCATAGCGGGTAGTTTTCCTTCTTCAAATGCAGTTCCATTTCCACTTGTTTTTCTTAGGTGGGAAATAACACCTAACCATACATTGTGTTTCTTACAAATCTTTAAAAGGTCACTCATTACCTTGTCTACTGCACTGTTAACATCGCCTTCTACTTCAGAAGTGGCAATTGTTAAGTGATCGAGCCAAAGGTACTTACAACCCATAAGACACATAGTTTCCATCTTGTCCATTAAAGAACCATCAGATACAGAACCCTGATGATCCAACAAGATAATGCTACGGTCACCAAAGACAGCATCAAAAGCTTCTTTCTTATCGTCTTGAGATATATCTTCTTGCTCCGTTAAGTTAACTTTCATTTGCATACCGATAAACTTCTCTACAGTATCACCGGGACCTTCTTCTAATGAGATCATACCTATTTTATGTTCTGTAGTCTCTTTAAGATGCAAGACAATCTCTTTAACCATTGTACTTTTACCAGAACCTGTGCCAGATGTGAACAAGTCTAGTTCACCAAACCTCATACCCTTAGTTAATTCATTAACACCTTGCATACAAGGAGGGTAAGGGGTAGACTCTGTTGCTTCACGTTCTAAGAACTTATCCCACAGAACTTCACCTTGGAGAATACCAGAAGGTGACCACGGTTGAGCATCCCAGACTGCTTTAAGGATATCCATATAACCGTGTTTGATTAGTTCATCGTTAGCGTCTTTTTCTTTTAACTTAGCTATCTTTACCTTATCAATACCGACTATGGAACAGGCTTTGTCTAGTGCTTTCTTACCGGCTTCATCGTTGTCGAGCATCAATACTACTTCATCAAATTGTCTTACCCAGTCTCTCTGCTCCAGTAGGGCCTTTGTGCCGCTAGCTGAGGGTAGGGATACTACAGGGTAGATTTGACCATACTTCTTCATAGAGGCAGTAGCTACAGCCATCGCATCTAGTTCGCCTTCAGTGATAATTAATCGCTTACCACCATTGAACTTGGATTGACCGAAGAGACCTTCAATACCTTCAACTACACGAAAGTCTTTAGGTAATGTTCTGACTTTATAGCCTATAGTCTTATCAACACCATAAGGGTAATAGTGCTCGTTAATCTCACCATTAACATCCACACCTGCCTTTACTCCGAAGAATTCACATATGTCTTTAGGTATTTGTCTTTCTTTAAAACCTCTTGTCGAATAAGTGTTTATCTCATCAAGAGACACTTTCGAATAGCTAGGGGTGTTAGAAGATGCGACAGCTGTAAACCCTTCAGGGGTCTCATTAGGATTCTTGTGGATAGCATCACAGGACATACATTTCGCGGGGCCTGACTCATAGACGGCTACTGCATCACTTGAACCGCAAGCAACGCATTCACTATGGCCTAAAAAGTTAGACTTTTCTTGTTGCTTCTTCATTTGTTATCCTCTTGCTTTATTTAAAATTTTATAGGCTTTAGCTAGGCAAGTTACCATCTCCTTATGCTCAGTTTTAGACTCTTTAGGAACAAATCGAATAGCGGCCACCTGATTGTTGAACCACATACGTTCGCCCTCTAAGTCCCTCTCTGTCATTGTCTGCAAAACCATTTGTAGATAGGCCTCAGTATAGGATAGCCACGCTCTTGTCTCAAACACACCAAGAATGTGGTACTCGAATGTATCGCCACCTTTGATAGCAGCTTTCACATGCGAGCTGGATGACTTGTACAAGCGCCACAGGGCAGCACCCGTCTTCGTCATAGAGTTCCTTTTGAACGCCCAGAATTGTCTTTTACCTACATAAGCCATTCCAGTCTTCTTGTTTACCATCAAGTATATAAACCCGAATGAATCTGCAAGCTTCCTGTCTTTGCCTGTGTAGTTCCAGTGACCTAGCTCTTCCTTGAGCTTAGTATCTTTAGGCACATATTTAGCTTTCTTCTTCAATGTTGGTCGGGCCATCATCATCCTCCAACTTAAAGTGTCCATCACGGGTAGGTAAAATATGGATGAGCGTGCCTGTATGCATTATCTCTTCCTTCCACTTATCCCCTACTTTTTCATAATAGGCATTAATGACCGCTTGTTTCCTTTCACCAATAGCATGACCTTCTAAGATTTTTAAAGCTTTCTTAGGGCCAATGCCTCTGAGACCACGGATGTTATCTACACCGTCACCAGTGAGTATCTGTGTCCAGTAGTGAATGTCAGCTTCATCTTCATTCATATACACAAACTTGTTCTTATGAATTAAATAATGAGTGCCTTCAATGCACAACAAGTCTTTATCGATTGAAGCTACAGCAAAAGGTATGCCAGCATCACGAGCTTCTTTGGCCCATATATGGACTAAGTCGTCTGCTTCCATGCCATCTGAAGGTTCTGCTAATCCTTCCTCAATTAAATAATTACGCATATCCATGAAGTAAGGGTTGTTTGCTTTAGACTTATGACGATTAGGAGTATTCTTATAGTCAGGGAAGAAATCAACTCGAAAGTTATTAGAACCTTGGATAGCTATCTTGACTTCAGTAGCAAAGCACCGTTCTCTAATCTCTTCAATCATTTCTTCAAACCTATCTACAGCGTCCTCAAAGCAGTTCTTGTTCCAAGCAGAACGAAAAGCCACTACATCACCGTCAACAATTAACAGCATTACGAGAAGATCTTACTGAAGAAGTGCTTGATTCGTGTTACAACACCATCAAATGGATCTGGTGCTAATGCTTTTGCAAGTGCTTCATCTTTTACTGCAGTAGAGGTATCAATAGCTTGTTCACGGTCTTTAACTTGAATTTCAGTCTCTACAACGTTCTTAGCAACAAGTGTAGCCAAGTCTCGTTTATTCAGGTTCTTAATACCTTTCTCTTGGTACTTAGAAGCCATACGAATCAGTGCGGCACGGTTGTTATTTTTGATGAGTGATGCGATTTTAGTTTCAACGGTCATAATTAGTTTCCTTTCGATTTTGTAATTTAGTTAAGTTATAATTTGCTATTTCAGACAAAGAGAGACCGTAAGCACTAGAGATAGTAGATACATACCACAGTATATCACCTACTTCACTTACAACGGCTTCACGAGTGCTGTCTTTTCTGTCTGACCTTAAGTCTTTCATTCGTTCTGATGCTAGCTCCCCTACTTCGGAAGACAATCCGATAAACAGCGTGTCAAGGCTAGGGTGTGATGTAGCATACTCTTTGGCATCTAACTGATAACGATCTAAGTCATTAATCTTCATAAATTATTTCCTGTGTATCATAATCAGAAACATTAATAGACCTCTCACCTACATACTCTGGAGAGCCTGAATCGAGACCTCTTACAGCTATCCTATAAACGTTATTCGTCTTAGTAATTATACCTAAAACTCCATCACCTTCATAAGATATATTTCTGATTTTTTGATCTAAGATATAGTTAGGAATTCTTGCCGAGTATCCACTAGATGTAATAAATGTCCTATCCACATAAACAGTAGTGATTTCATTGGTTAATTCTGCCATCATATTTTCTACTATGATTTCATCATTTGTTAATTTCATTATGTTTCCTATTTAGTTGCGAATTTATAAGCACCAAGAGCGGCCCCTGCTGTTGCGCAGAATCCAACAGAAAGGATTGGTAAAGCTGCACCAATAAAGCCGCCAGCAAGTGCTGCGTAAAGAACGTGCTTAACTATAGGCTTCTCCATACTCTTAAAGAAAAACCCCTTGCTGGAGCCTAACAATTCTTGAGTATCTTCAGAGTTGTAAAAGTTTTTAGCAGATTCAGTTGCTTTGGTGTAGTGTTTTTTAAACATATTATAGACCTATTATTTTATAAAGAAGAGCCGTCTGCTATTGTAAGCTAGGCTGAGACCTTCCCCGAGCGGGGCACAGGCGGTGGTGGAGCGGTTTAAACATTGACCTTCAAAGTGTTCCCTGTTACCATCTTTCTTAGTACCGCCTAGCTCTATATCGATTGCTTCGAATTCAGCGCGTAGACACCCACCGAGAGTTCGGTGTTCAGATATGGCCTCTAGTGAAATCCATTCGGCATCATCGTAACGCTTAGAAGCCCTATGAGCCTTAGTGCGTCCGAGGATGTCAGTCGTGGATCCTATGTAGAATTTAAAACCTGGGTAACCTTTGTGTTTTGAGGTGATCTTATATACATAGTGCATAAGCATCCTTACTTTGAAAAGTTAAACAATTTGAGTAAATACACAAGTTCCTTTAATAATATCAGTCTTGTAAAAACCTTCTCTATTCGCTATAAACTGGTTAAAACTGATATACAAGTCGTTTACATCTAACACTATTGTATTCTTGTAATACCTATCTCTTCCATCAAAATGTGCGTTTGAGAAAGTGTAGAAGTAAACGCCTTTGACTAGCTTATACTCTTTTTTAACTTCATTAATTTCAAGATAGCTTTCTTCTTCACCTATATAAATCTCCATCTGGGTTCCACCTTCAAGAATACAAGAAAGTCGATCAGGAAGGGCGAAGGATAATGAGGATATCATTGTTGCTACGATTAGTATTATATATTTCATATTATTTCCCTTTAGTTATCATTAGTTTAGTGTGTTTCGTACCAGTTGTCACCTGACATTGCTTCGCCATCCATACAAGTAACACCAAACAACTTAGGTGCTTCTCTGAATGATTCAGCAGCTATTTCCATAGCTCGTTCCACTTGATCCTCTCGTACTGAGAGCTGGAACTCATCGTGGTAAAGAACCATAGGGCGTACTTCAATACCTTCTGCTCTCATCTTGTGCATAGCATATACATAGGCACCTTTACAAGTCACAGCTTCCATACTTTGCAGTAGGTAGTTAAGTGCTTTGTGTCCGGAGTCTAGATATATACGTCTACCATCGATTGCAGGTATGCTCGCCCTTTCCTTTCTATGCTCGCACATCTTAACAATCTCCATGAGACGATCGGTAAGGCGTTTGAACCCGGGAATTGCGGCGGCAAACTTTGCACGAGACTCACCCCCTGCCTTCTTATTTCTAACTCCTGTAAGGATGAGACCGAGTTTCTCCAAACCTGCTCCGAACAAGAATGCGTAAATCCAAGGTTTAGCTGTGGATCTTTTGCAACCGAGTATATCGGCATTCTTCTGGTGAACGTCTCCATTGATGACCTCATCTGTAAAGTCTTGATCTTTAATATAATGACACAAAGCTCTAAACTGGTTACCAGAACTATCGGCACCTACTACCTTGTATCCTCTTTCACAACCGAACAGAGAGCGCATTTGTTTACCCCAAGCAGCATCACTACCGGGAACATTCACGACAATCTTGTGACGAGAGCGACCAGTTGGGGTTCCAATAACAAACATATCGCCCCGCAGTCTTCCATCATCATCTACGTTCTTAATCCAACCATTTAGAATACCGAGGCGGCTCTTAGTTGTAGTATAAGTATCGATTAACAAACCATCTCTACCTAACAAAGCCAGTGACTCAGAACAGAGCTTAGGTGACTTCTTTTTAAACTCCTTGCCTATTCTCTCCCAGTTCCAATCTAAAGGATCCCATCCGATAGAGTAGAGGTGGAGCTTAACGGCATCCATTGATGTAATATCGGGGTATATAAACTCAACACGATTATACTCACCTTCTACCATTCGGGCACTTGTCTGACCGTTCTCTGAAGGTATCTTGAACCAAGAAGATGTTCTGGCCATATAGCCACCATTTATCTTGAACTCAGGGAACTTCGTCTTTCGATCTAAACACTTAGCCTTCATCTTCATCTTTGGATTCATTTCATCTTCAATATCTTTAATCTCACACTCCATCTCAAACTGAAGTTTACGAGCAGCATCAATGTTAAACACCCAGCCGCCTGCTTGAGCTTCCGCTGTAAGCTTTGCAACTTCGTGCTCATTACGCATAGATGTGAAGAACATCTTTTTCTTGTCGGGTTCCATGTCCTTCGTGTAGAAAGTCATTTCCCTTGCTAATAGGCGATACACTTTTTCATTGATGCCAACATCTTCTCGACATCGATGTAACATATCGTCACTGTAGTTTAACCAATCTTCGTGTTCAGGTTTTTTCTGACCCAGATACTCGCCCCACAAAGCAAGAGCGTGACGCCCGTTACCGAAGCGGTCATAATCAAGTACCTGTGACATAATTAGTGTATCTCGAAGAATAGTCTTAGGGTTAGGAGTCCAACCTAGTAATTTCTTTAATAAAGGCAAGTCATACGAAAGTATGTTATGTCCGATAAGTTCTTTAGCTTTATACAAATGGGGCCAAGCTTTCGCTAGTGGCTCTGCTGTGTCCGAGTGGTCACAGAAGATATACTCTTTACCTGTTTCAAGGTCTTTCGTAACTACCATCCATATGTTATCTGCTGCAAGCTTCTTCCCTTGTTTAGAGAGTAGCCCGTTGCTTTCTACATCCCAGATTAATTTCATTTATGTCTCCTATGTTATATGGAAAATCATTAACTCACCTTGTATATTAGCTTCATACAGATTCTCTTCCTTTTTTCCAATTTTTATCACATGATGCCCTAAAATCCAATCAAGGTATTTAGGCACTAGCTCTTCATTTAATTTCATACGAAAAATAGTTTCTGAACTAGTTATGTTATACGTAATATCAGTAGCTCTTGTTTGGTTTTGAAACAAGGAAACAACTGTATCCGCAATCACTTTACTTCTACTCATTTATTTTCTCCAATTATTTATTAGCTCTTTGATAAAAGTAGTTAAGCGGTAAATAAAAAGGTGCGATTAAAAGTACACCACCTATGATTAACATCCACTTTAAAACTATAAAGACCTTAATCATTATTTTCAACATCAATCTTCCCTGTTTGCACAAACTTAACTAAACAATTAGTGTACCAACGGGCTTTACGAATGTCTTGCTCATAATCATCTTTCTTACCAGCTCGCATTAGATACTTATAGACTTGACCGAACAAGTGGGCTTCAACTCCTGACTTGCCATCTAGCATGTATTGCATCATTTCCATGTATTGCATACCGGGAACTACGTCATTATAGTGCTGGCCGGATACATAATGGTCTACATCTTTTTCTTTAGGTAAAGGTTCTACTTCATCTAGACTCCCAAAGGACATAATACGCATCCAGTCTTCAAACTCTCGCTGTACAATAGGGTCTTCAAAAGAAGCGGCGTAGTCTACTTCACCTTTCACATCTGTAAGCAAAAGTGCCAAGTCTTCGGCGTATACTTCCTCTTCTCGATCTTTTAGCTCTTGTAGCTCTTCTAAAGTATAAGGGAGTGTTGCATCGTTTTTCTCTTTTACTTCTTTAGCTACCGCGTTCCACTCAGCACTTTTCTGCCTCCTTTTAGCTACCGCGTCCCACTCAGCAGGAGTTGCATCATTTAATCTACGAGCGGCTTTAGCTAGTTTGCCTTTGCTTACATCAATCATATCACTATCCTTTTGATTATCTACAAAATCTTGTAATTCATAGCGGTGATAAGGGTCTCTCTTGTGTGCTTCATAGAAGTCAGCAATATCTGTCATTATACATCTCCATTATCGAATATACATTGGTCTTCATAGGGTGCTACGTATCTGCGATAGAACTCTAGGTTTGCTCCATTGAGTGCGCCTAGGATATCATTACAGTTTTGGTAGCGTTTATCTGAGTTAGCAAACATTTCTTTAATTAACACAGCGATTAAGTATTGCAACTCGCCTGCTGTCTCTGGTGGTGAAGCTTCAATTTCTTTTATTAAGAATTTAAAGTTACTACGGTCTTCGGATTTAATGTATGGCATTTTATTATTCCTTTTCTGATTTAGTAGCTTCAACTAGGTCCCAAGCAACATTGTGTAAATACTCAGGGGTAGTCTCTTCCGGGTTTTCCAATGCCCATACCAAGTGTTCAACGATTTCTTTTACTGACATATCTTAGCCTCTAGGTATAATAGGATGCGACGGCGTCAAGTGCGTCATCGATGTCATAGAATTTCTCAGTGTAGATTGAATCGAGAAACGGGTGTGGCTTGTCATTTTTATCTGCAATCATTATAATAATCTTGTTTTTCATATGGGCATACATAAGTTCCATACTTGTCCCAGTGCCTCTACCTGCAGAACGTCTTATATCGGCTAACACAACTGTGGATTGAGCGATATCTTGTAAGTCTTGTTTAAAGATACGCTTAGAAATGTTCATAGACCTAACTTCATCTTCTAAGAACTCACCTACTTGATCGTGGAAAGATACACGGCGCGTAGGGTCAAGAGTTTCAATCGCTCTATAAGAAAGAAAGGTAGTAGATTTTTCTCTCCACCCTTTCATTTCTTTAACTGATACATCTTCCATTGAACCTGCTAAATATACATAATTTGTTTTCATAGTATTCATATTAATCCTTAATTATTAAAATAAGCGGCTAAAGCCAATATTGCCATAAATGAATTTAAAGCTATTAAAGGTTTGTCACTTTGAACTACGCCTACATAGATCCAGAATACAGAACCTACAGAACCTAACAAGAAGTTGTAAGGCATATACCCAAAAGCAGCAACTACTGCACTGAGTATGATTAGGGATGTTGCAATCCATTTAATAGTTTCCACTTAACAATTTTCTTCTGGTATTAATAAGTCTTCACGACCTACTGCTACACACACACTACTGTATTCCTCTACATGGTCAGGATCTATTTCCCAAGCATATAAGTTAAAAGCAATTCCGTTATCTATATAAAACTGGAATCTTTCGCTACCTTCATAGTTCTCTAATTCGCTAATCATTCATCAATCTCCACTGGTTCGCCCCAGCCAAATACGACTAGGGTCACGAGTTCATCATCTTTAATCGGGTCTGAAACGTCTGAAGTTATTAAGCGCCAATCCGCAATAATCTCGTCTTCTTCAAGAATAGTGAGAAGTGCCATCTGCATTATAGCGGTTTCTGCTGGGATATCAGCAAGGGATGTAGACTCATACGTATTAAAAAGTTCTTTAATGCTTTTATCTTTTTCGCGACTCATTAGTGTTTCCTTGTATTTTGATTAAAAACCCCTACAGAAGTTAATCTGCAGGGGCTGAAAGGTTCTTACCATTGATCGTCATCAGAGTCAGTGTCGACAGGCACAACAACTTGAGTTGCTCCTTCGTCTTCAAAGCTCAATCCAGCTTTAGACTTGTATTCTACAAGACGTGTTACTTGAATGCCTTTAATGCTAAAACCGGTACCAGTTTTACCATTCATCGTGTATTCATATTGATCAATCTGAACATTACCAATAGAACCATTACCAATGATAGTACCATCGAGAGGCATTAATTGACCATCTACAATAGTAGGTGGCTTACGAGGTGTTCCGTCACGCATTGCTGCTTTAGCTTTAAGATTTACTTGGTAGTACAGACCATCATCGTCTTCTTTAGGGGTTACGTTTAATTCGGCCTCTTTCCAAGTCTTTGCTTCGTCTTTTGAACGAGTTCGGACTTGAACTTCCCAATGTGGCTGGGGAGCGTTGAAAGGGTTTACTGGAGAAGCTGGATCAAGTTTAGCCCAGAAGAGTTCTGCATTACGGATTACGATTGACATAGGGTATTTCCTTTAAGTGTTTGAGGTTTGATAATGAGATATTCATTACCTAGTTTTATGTAAGTGTTTTAGTCTTTAAATATACATAACGATAATGTCCCTTATGGGCATTAATGTATGCATTGGGTTTCTTCTTTAGAAGGCGTCATTATTAACAAAATGCGAAATCAGACTCCATTATCGCATTCAAATCTAAGTTGCCTTTTGGGGGTAAAAGCTCTAAAGCGTTTACTTGGGTTAGTACATTTTCAAGAGGTTCACTGGCGTAAAAGTCTACAAAGGTCTCTCTAACTATCCTAAACATATCACTCATGTCTCCTATATGACAACCGAAGCTGTCGTGAATTACTGTAACAGGAAAGTCACAAGCTACTATGGTAGATGTTAAATGAGCTGCATCGAACGAATGCACTAGGTTAGGGGCAGCACCGGTCTTCTGTGCTCTCTTCTCTAGCTTTCTTCTTTCATACGGGCGTATAGTAAGTCGAAGGGTCTTAGGTGGGTTATAAAGCACTTTAGCTTCACCTTTCCCTTTGTACTTAGGTCTACTGCTACCTTCTTTACAAAACCTAACTTCTAGCTGGATCTCTTTAGTGGCTTCATAAGCTTGGACTACTGGAAACCCAGTTATAGGGACATTCCACTTCAAGAACTCACCTTGATCATTAGCTCTCTCAGCTAGTGTTCTGAACAAGTCAAGCATTGCCGCTGGTCCTTTCATATTGGAAAGTGTGGTGTCCATCAGCAAGTCGCCGAAGGGGTTAACCCATCCTTTCTCTTTAAACTTAAGCTCTTCAGACAGGGTTCGAGTATCATCAAATACTTGCTCTCTTACACCCATCTTAGTGACACCGTAGCCAAGAGTCATCACAGGTCGCTTCACAGTCTTTCGCTGAAGCTTCTTGTCAGTGGCTAGTCTCATCCAGAATGGGACAAACATGCCCTTAGTTTGCTCACGATTATCCTTACGCCACTGGTCAAGCTCAGCAAATACAGCGTTCTTGTCTTCCTTGGTTACAGTCTTTTCCATCTTAAGTTTAATAGCTGTTACTTCTTTAATAAAGCGGTCAGCATTAGCTTTTAACTCAGGTGAGATCTCTTCGTACAACTCTGCTAGCGCTTGCCAAGTCTTCTCCGCGACGAACATATAGACGTCTCCGGGAATCTCAGTAGGCACAAGGTTAACAAGGTGAGCAACAGTATCATCAAGACTCAAAGCTGTCAGATGTTGTACACCGTTATTAGAACCGTCAATAAACAAAGGTAAAGCACTCTCGTACTCTTCTATGTTGCCTCCATACTCTAACCTTGTCTGTATGTTAGCCCACTCGAAACAACAAGCCAAGAATGACCACGACTTATCTGCTTTAGTCCACCCGTTATTAGTGTAGGGGTCTTCAGCGTAAGCACATATGTCATCCATGTTATCTTGAACCCATTGAGCTCTACCATCTAGTGTCAGCTTGTCTTCACCCCAGCAATTCGCTGTGTGAACAGCAAACCAGTAAGCACCTTCTTCCCCTAGTGGTTTCTTGTGATCATACAAGATTAAACCTTTAGCGTTATCAGATGATTGCTCGTGTAGGTAAGAAGAGCCGGGGTAGATTCGACCTCTGAAATCACAATTGTACCTGTGATAAAATTTCTTATCTAGGAAGCCCTCTGCAATCGCAAGGATCGCATCTGCCTCCAAGTACATACCTTCTCTACTTGGCTTTCTTTCCTCCTTCTGATGTTTAAACGGCGAATCCTTATCCACAACAAACTCACGGGAGAACACGGTTTCTCTATCTTGTTGTTTTAAAAGGGTTTTATACACAGAAAATACTTTATGGTTTATAACGTAACCTGTGGTCTGTAGCTTGTTCAAAGCATTAAGCACTATTGGACAGGTGTCTTTAGTAATGTGCTCTAGGGCTTTTGAGTTACCTCTACGGATTAACGTATGTCCGTCTATATGATATCCTGATTCCCAGTCAGGTGCGGCAGTAGACCGAGGGCTTTCTTCTAAGGAGGCTACATCTAACTCAGCCCATAACTCTTCAAACAAAGTCTCATCTAGCATATCAAGGTGGTAGGTAGCATTCTTAGTTCTGCTAGTGTCTTTTCCGCGTTGATGCATTTTCTCTATGCCTAATAATTTAAATCCGGCTTGAGGCTTGTCTTTATTACAATAAGCTTCTAGTATTTTTAAACCGAAATACAAAGAGATCTTAGTTTCATTTTTATCATCCTCTTTTATCCCAATGTTTCTTCTAACTTTATTACCAAGCTTTATTGCGGTTTCGGTTAGCATGGATCTACTTCTTAACGCCATTAACACTGAGCCAAGAGTCATTTCAACAATCTCAATTACAGTTTCATTCCAGTCCATCCCTTCCTCTTCAAGGTATTCTGGAAACCACTTATTGTTATTTCTCCCGTCCTTAGTGTCTATCAGGCGTTCTGCCATGCTGTCTATAAGGCGTTGTTTCGGCATTTACTGCTCCTAGTTGGTTTAACAAAAAAAAAAAAACGTCTAGCCCCCTGCCCTTACAGGTTCTATATAAAACACTAATAGCCCGAAGGCCATCAATGGATTATATAGAACCTGTAAGGACAGGGGGCTAGACGCTTGCGCGTGGGTGTTACCAATCATCGCCGACAGTTATCGTTTCTACATTGGATGTCTTTTGTTTTTGCGCTTGACGTATTTGGACTTTAAGTAATTCAAGTTCCAATTGAGTCTTTTCTAACTTTATACGCTCTCTTGATAGCGCAATGTCATACAGTCTTTTACAATTTAATTTAGATTGTTTCTTTTTTCCTAGCTGATAAGTGTACCTTGCTTCAAAGCTTCCTGTTTGAGTTTGTGAATCAAAGTTAGTTCCAAAGGAAACCTTTTGACCTGTGTCTTCACTTGAATTGCAACTCGTACCGTCCGAAGTTCTGACGCTGTAGTTATCAGCGAAGCCTGTGGAGGATAAGCCGAGAGCAAACACGACTAATAATACTTGCTTTTTCATCATTTTTTCCAACCTCAGTAAGTGTTGAACAGACAAGTAGCTTTCGCTTACCTTCTGCTTTAAACTTTAAGTTAATTGACCTTTTACTGTTGGGTAGAAGTTTATAAGTTACCTTATCTGACTTCCAGCCCTTAGCGGGGGTTCTATCTTTATTTAAAACCTCCACTTCATAAACAGCTGGAAAGTCATAGTGGTTTGTTAGCTCATACGATTTACTAAATATTTCTTCGTATGTCCGTTCAACCTCAAACCCCGGTTGCATAGAATGCCCTAGGGTGAGAGATGGAAACAGGATTAAAGCAGCGATTAATAAACGCATTATTGTACGCATTCTACTGTGTGGTTAATTGTGTAAGCAGTCTCGTTTGCTAGTTTTTCTGTTGCTGCAATTTGAGAGTCATCTACACTTGTACCTGTAGGCACAACAGTAAGACCCATTGTTACAGTGCCACGTGGGTGAATATTTGTCAAACCACCGTTTCCAGTAGGTATTGCATTTACACCGAGACTAGTTGCAGTTCGTACCAAAGTACCACCAGTAGTAGTCGCGAGGATAGCTGTACCGTTACCAGTGTAATCAACAGTTGCAGTAATATCAGGAACGGCATCACCATCCGAATCACGAAGGATGTTGTCGCTTGTCATTATAATACTAGTGATGTTGCGTGATCGAACTTGGATAGTACCAGCTTGACCGTCACCTACAGACCAAACAGCTCCACTACGAGTCATTGTACCATTAGCTTGAGCGCGGAATTGACAACCGTCGTCACTTATAGTTTGTGAGTTACCAGAAAAGGAAATGTCTGCATCGGCGCTGAAATCAGCAGTAGCGTTAACAGAAACGAAAGACAGAGCAGCGATAGCAGTAGCGATTTTTAAAGTTTTCATATTATTTTCCTTTAGGATTTTAGTTTGGTTTTTCATAAGGTTTAAGATATTGATTAGTATGACTTTTAATTCTTCCATATTAGATACGTACTTTTTCTCACTTTTTTGGTCTATTTTTAACTATTTTTCGAGCATTAAAAATAAGCGATTTCTGCTCTCTTGTCAAAGAAGCCCATTGGTCTGGGGTGAATGTTAGATTAGCTTTCTGTCTTAAAGACAAAGATTTAATATCCATTATTTCTTTCCTCTTATCTCAAGCATAATAGTTTTACGCTTTTCTTCACTGTATCTAGACCATAAGCTTATGTCTTTTAAACTCCTTCCACACCCTGTACAAGCTTGATCCTCAATATTACACAAGAGAACACAAGGAGAACTTATAGTAGGCAAGCTCATACCTCATACTCTTTTATCAGGTCTGCTTTGAACCACTTTTGACAAGCTTTAACTTGACAAGCCACTCGTGTTTCTCCGTGATTACCTGCGTGTAAGTGTACTCTCTCTTTTATTTTGCTATTAAAGAGCTTTAGTGTTTTAGATAAACCTTCTGTAGCAATCATTTTGTGTGCCAAGCTAAAGTTAATGTTACGGTAAGTCCATTCTGCAAAGTGATAAGTTTTCATATTAATACGCCTTTATTTAAAGTAAGAATCTGTCTCATCAGTATAGGTAGATTAATTCCTATAGACGCCCGAAAGCGTTTCGACTTTATCTTTCTGTCCACGAAGTAAGCTTTCCATTTACAAACGTATAAGTAGAGTAATTTCTGTGGTTGACCCATATTGAAATTTTACCAACAGAAGTGTTAGTTGTTGATTCAAGAGCTACTAATTTCCAATTAACATAACATCGGATAAAATCTTCATCTAATCCTAATTTTAATTCTTTAGTACCTGCAATTTCCCACAGTTGTTCACATATCTTATTTACGCTTAGATCTGAGTCATTATAGGTATTAAGGCTATTAGCAAAAGCAGAAATGGACATAAGTGAAGCGAGTACTATAATCATTAAGTTTTTCATATTCTCTCTCTATTTATTAAACAAGTCTAACTGATTGCCATCAACAAGGAACATACTTGCTTTTAAACACTCAATCATTCGTTGGCTGTCTTTAATGTCTCCTTCAAGAAACTCAATCTGTCTTGCTATTCCACGGATTTGAGCTGTTCTTGAATTCATTATACTTTTAATTTTAAAGTCTTTCCACCAGTTTATCATAATGATAGTCCTTGAGCGTGATGTTGGCTTATTAGATCAACAAAATATAATGCAGTTAAAACACCTGAAAGAGCGCCTACACCAATTATAGACATTCCGATTACTTCAATAACTTTGTCACTTATATTCATTTTAATATACCATATTTAATTTAAGAATCTGTCTCATCAGCACATGTAGATTAGTTCATGTGGACGCCCGAAGGCGTTTCGACTTATTTAGCTTTACAAGCAAATGTAACATTAGCATTAGCAGCTTCAGCAATCATCTTACAAGCTTTTTTGAATGCTGTACCGTGACGGTGTGAAGCCTTACCTGTTTCATTTTTAACGTGAATGTGAGCAAGTTCGTGAACAAGGATGTCTGCTCTTTTGTGAGGACGAACTTCTTTGAATTCAGGCTTGTTAATGAAGATGTAGCTTTTACCAGAAGTCTTACCGAAAGCAGCGTAAGCAATAGTGTCTATGCCGTGAGTTTTAACAATAACAGTAGCAGACTTAATACCAGCTTTCTCAGCAATAGCGTCAACAGTAGCTTGGTGATCGTCAGCAGTAGCAGAGTTAGCGAATAATACAACAGCGATAGCGATAATAAATTTCATAATAGTTTCCTTTAGTTTAAGAATCTGTCTCATCAGTATAGGTAGATTAGTGCCTATAGACGCCCAGGGGAGCGTTTCGACTTATGCTACGATTGTAGCTTCTTCAATCATATTGCCTAACTCAAGGTTCATTTGAGCCATAGGGACAACATATTCAATGTGGTTAAGTTCAGTAGTCTCACCGAAAGCAACACCACGGTAAGCATTAAGGTCACGATCTAAAACAAGTTTAACAACAACACGACCGTCTAACTGGTAACCCTTTGCAACTTCCAAGCTGTCTGCCCAGTAAGAAACACGAGTGCCATTAGAGATTGTATCAGTAGCAATTAGTTTGTCAGCTTCTAACTTGCTCATAGCGCGATAGTAAGTATAAGTGTTCATAAAGACTTCCTTTAGGTAAGTATTTGATTAGTATGACTTTTAATTCTTCCATATTAGATACATCATTTTTCTCACTTTTTTGGGCTATTTTTTGATAAAAAATCCCCCTCCAGATTTCTCTGAAAGGGGAATAAATTTATTTCTTCATGCCCATCAATTTACTAGCTCCTCGAACACCGAAGCTGGAAGATATGGCAATGAATAAAAGATACTGATACCACTCGGGTAGGTTCTCTAGGGCGGCAAAGCCAGTAGCTACGCGGTCAATGATTGTGACATCGTTAGCCGCTATAGCATAGCCTACCATAAACAAAGGTATAGATAAAATGATAGTCCAAAATTCATCCTTCCAAGAATCCTTCGAGGCATCAGCCATTTGAGATTCCCAGTTAGCGTCATTCTGTATAACAGACATTTTAGCGGTATGCTTTGCTTGTTTTTCTGCAGCCTTATTGCTCATGTAGGTTTTAGCTACACCTGCAAGGGGGCCAATTAGAGCAGTGAATATACTCATAGTTACTCTCCATAGTAAGGTAAAAGAATACCCGTTTGAAGCATTCGTGATTGACGATCAGTACGATTAGGGGTCTGACGAGCAAGACGAGAGTCTAACATCTCTTCTCCTGCCTTCTCGAAATCTCCCGAAACACAACAGCCAAGCATGTTCTTGAACTTGCTAAGTCCAACTACACCTATCTGATAAGCCATTGAAATCAAAACAGCTTCTTGAACATCATTACATTCTTCTAGGGCATCCGTGATAATAGGGTAGTTCTTAAAACTATGTAGCACTTCTTTTGTGTGATTTTCACACCACAACTCTGCTACATCCTTGGGCATCTTTGGAAACCCTTTGAAATGCTCAAGAGGCTGATCTTTACTTCCTACTTTAAGACCAATGCCAACAGTAGGGTATCCTTGGGTGCAGTGATAAACATCCGCTCGGTACCCTTCTTCTATCGCAATTATTTTAGTAACTAATTCTAATTTATTCATTATTTCTCCTTTTGTATTAATCAACTGCCTTGCCCGAAGGCGAGGTCTTACTCTTAGATAAGGTTTAATAGCTTAATCTAATGTTTTCATTACTCTGCTTCTTCTAAATAAAAAGTAATTGAATCAAGACCTGTGCAATCTACTCCGTAATAGAAGTCAATAGTATCTCCTGCGCTTAATGTGTATTGAGGTGATCTAAGCCAGAAGTATACGGGGACTGCATTGCCAACAGATGAGCTTTCAAAAAAGCCGTAACCTTGAGTATCATCTATGAAGTTTATTAGCCTTCCTGTATTACCACTTGGAGTTCTACCGGGGGAGTTTTTAAATACAAAAAGACCTGAATTCCCTCCACCATTAACTGCCTCCCAAGATGTAGGGCTACTTGTAGTATTGGTTTTTGCAGACCTTTCCCAACCAGTAGCTGAAACACCTCCTGTAAGCATTGGGTATTCAGATTCAACACCATCTTGCGTAACAATAGTCATAATAGATTGCATGTCACTATGATAAGAAGAACCCGCTGAAACTTCTCTATAGGGGTTGCAATAAAATCTATAGACGCCCGCTGTAGACGCTGTTAACCTAACTCTGCGCCAAAATGCTGTCCCAATTATTTCCTCAGAACCTCCAATACCATCGAAATCTGCGTCAATAGGTATATAATAATCAGTAGCAGAATCATATCCTTCAAGAGTAGCGGGTAGATACTGAGAGGGAGCAACAACAGGTATCCCACTTGCTTCTGATAGATTTGAGATTCTTAACTCACCTTGATCTAAGTATATGTACTCAAGGTCATACCAATTCATTTCATCGTTAGAATATTGAACAGTTAGACTTTGAGCGCCGTAAGTGTCACCAGGGCGGTTTTCAACTAAAAGGCTTTTAACCAATGTAGGTGACCCTAAGTCAAACTGAATGTAATTATCATACTGTTGACTGTCAGATTCACCAAGTTGCCACCAACCCCGAATTGCGCTTTCATTTAAAACATTAGTGTAATAATAGGCATTTGTAGGATCATCACCAGTGCCACCAAAATTGGCACTAATGTTACTAAGTGTCCCTAATGCAGTGCCAGATCCATTGGCATCGCTGTATATTTGTAACCTAGTAATAAAGCAACCGGAACCGCTTGCGTGAGGGACCCACTGAGTGAATCTAAAATACCTACCTGTAGCTCCAAGCGCAACAAAGGATTTGCCGTAAAAATCACTAGACAAATCAATTTCGCTATTTGGAATAGGCTTTCCTGCTAAGGTTCTAAAGCTTTCATCATTCATAGAAACCGAAGCACTAGGTTCAAGCTGCAATTCAATGGCGATTGACCTTCCAGCAGTGTCCCCTCCTAGAGATAGTTCACCATCAAATGCAAGAGCCATTAGTCACCTCCTTTGCGTGGAGCTGCCTGAACAAGTAAATCAGCCGCTGTATCAGCCGCTTCATCTTCCTGGCGTAAAGCTGCCTGAACAAGTAAATCAGCCGCTGTATCAGCCGCTTCATCTTCCTGCTTTGCAAGGTTAGCTGCAGCTTTTGCAACTTCAACCCAAGGTAGCTTTTTCTCAACTGTAACAGTTTTAGAGTTGTTAATCATAGATGAAATTTTAGCTTCTAGCTCTGTTACTTTTTCTTGGCCAAGATTAGCTTTAACCCATTCGATAGCAATTACCTCTGTAACTTCAATCCAAGGAATAAAGTTTTCAGAGGTTACATCACTTTCTAATTTAACCTTACCGTACATTCTACCATTGTGGGTATTGCCCTCGACCTCCTCATAGTCAAGGGCTTCCCAATGGGCTTCATAAACAGCGCCTGAATCTGCGTGAGCATTTAGCTTCACTATTCTCCATAATGTAGCCATTAATGTAGCCATTATTGTTTCTCCAAGTTATTTAATTTGTTTTCTAAATCTTCTACTTTCTTAGTCAATTCTTTAACCGCTTCAATAAGCAAAGGAGTTAGTTTCTCATACATTACAGTTTTGTAATCTTGACCTATAGCAGATTTAGTTACAATTTCAGGTAATACTGATTCAACTTCTTGAGCAGAAACACCTACTTCTAATCCTTCAGCTTTTACACCAAGCAATTTAGCTGTTTCATTAGGAGTATAGTAATAACCATTAAGCTTATTTACTTTATCTAGTGCATTAGGAATAGTACCACTAAAGTCTTTTAAGCGTTCATCAGAGAAGAACGAGGTAATATTACCCGTAGCAACAATATCACCAACAACATGAAGCACTTTTGAGGGGGTAGAGGTACCTATGCCGACATAGTTGTTTGCGCTATCAATGCGCATAGTTTCGCCATTTGAACCTTGGGAGAAGACTATGTCTGCATCCAATGATGCACCAGCGCTTCCAAGTAAAAATACCTCGCCATTATAAGCTTGAAGAGAGGCAGTAGTGCTTACAGTGTTTGTATTAGTAACTGCAATTCCAACAGCGGAAGCAGAGCTTTTGCTAGTATAAAGACCAGTAGCTGAAATATTTCCTACTACTTCAAGACTGTCAATTGGAGCATCAGTACCTACACCTACATAACCAGTAGTGCCGTCTACATAGAGAGAATTAGTACTAACATTAGATTCAATTCTATGGTTAATAGTGTCGCCTGATTCATTAAAAGTAGTATCATTTTGAGACATCTTCATGCGGTTACGCATATTACCGTTTCTAGCAACTTGAATTTTAAAGAAACCACTCTCATTAGTAGTACCAGAATTAGCTATTTGAGTAGTAAACTCAACGTATTCAACAGTAGCACCTGCACTATCCTTGCCTACAGATTGTATTTTACCAAGAACATCGCCATTTGATGGACTTGCTGATTCTCTTTCCATTCGGAAAACAGGACCACTAAGGTCATCATCATCTGTGCTTTTAAGAACTAACTGAGCAGTGTTGTCATCGGTTGTAATAGTAACCGTATCTGTAAAGGTAGGGTTATCAATGACGCTTACTGTGCTAATACCTGCGTCTTCAGCTATAGAAATATTAGTACCTTCTGCAACTGCGGCGGCGTTTCCTTGAAGCCCTTGAAGTCCTATAAGACCTTGGGGACCAATTTCACCTTGAGCGCCTACATCGCCTTGAAGACCTATAAGGCCCTGAAGACCAATTCCACCTTGAGCGCCTACATCGCCTTGAGCGCC
>Ga0115005_10001024_pt1 | contig 22093 bp, 19 predicted proteins | sample ArcOceMetagenome_FD_87163 | JGI IMG/M metagenome (GOLD analysis project Ga0115005, IMG submission 87163) | Marine eukaryotic phytoplankton communities from Arctic Ocean - Arctic Ocean - Greenland ARC118M Metagenome | ecosystem: Environmental > Aquatic > Marine > Oceanic | place: Arctic Ocean...
GATGGTGAAGTAAGAGAGGAGGAGTAGGAGTTTCTTCAGAAAGAAGGGGAGGAAGATGAAGAATACGATGACTTTCGTCTCGGAAGAAGTCTACGTACTGGATTTTTACAATTCGGTCGCAGCAAGAAAAGAAGAGGAAAATATGGTGAGTGCATTATAATAAATTCAAATTGATATCTCTTCTTTTTGTACATTGTATCTGACATTTGATGTCATTTTGAACATCATTCATTTTTTAATATAGTCTACGTCCCAGAAACGTTTGATTTCGCGACATATGACGGAGTCCAGGAAATTTTTAAAGCGCTTGAGATTCAAGAGCCAGATCTTATTTTCAAGTTTCAGCATAATTTAGGCATTGTGCCATCAGCCTCAGAACCCATGCAACCAATTGGATTATGGAGAGGCATGCAGTTCAGAGGAGAAGAAAATATTGACGATTATGACGATCTATCCATTGGTAATAGTGAATCATGCATGTCACCATTATCGAACTCTGGTTATCATGATGACGCATCAACATGGACAGACAAAAACTATGAGGTTGCCAGCAGGGTAACAGACGGGGTGAAGAAGCCTTTCAGTGTTGACAATATTCGTAATGAACAAGGAAATGATTACGACACTTGTGATCTTAATGCCTTTGCTAACCCAGACAATCTCATTGACCAAGAACGAATTCGTCAAATTGAAGGTGATTTCGTTAATGTTCTCAAGGCCGTTGCAGAGTTCGAAAGCACGGCATTCTTAATCACAGATCCATTTCGAGGTAACAGGCTTTCGGAGCTGGCGTGCAAAGCAAGTGCTGGATCTCGGCTAAAACCACCAACAATTGGCTTATTTCATGCCGAAGATGAACTGTCGCCACGAGGAAAATTTTCCGTTTTAAAGGACGTCCGTAACATTGGAGAGATGAATACTCATGATAAACGTCATGATAAACGGCAGCTTCGCCAAATAAAAAGTTTGAGAAATCAGGGAGGGGCATTGGGTCTCTGGATGAAAAGATTAGAGTTCAAAAATACAGAATATGATGGAATCAAATCAAAAGCGAGGATTCCTGTTATTGCTAACAAGTTCCAAAAGGATTCTGTGCCTATTGGCGAAGACAGGTCGACGTCAATTATCGAAGTGGACTGCAATTCTACCAAGTATGAGGAACGTGTCTACAGGAAAAATAATCTCATCACTCATATTCCTGGAGGTCTAGCGAATGAATGTTCTCATCGTCTTGTCTTCGCTACAGAGAAACAGAAAGAGAAATTCAAGACGATTCTTGCCTATTTCTATGCGACAGGAAGCTTTGCTTGCGGAGGAACTCATAAGGAAATGGAGGCAACAACAGAAGCTATTCAGAATGGAGAGCCTTTATTTATTGTTGAAGGGACTGGGAATGTAGCGACAATTGCCAATCATGATTTTATAAATAAGAAGGGTACTGCTGCCAAAAAGTATAAGGCTGGAGATCGTGTGGAACTGTTAAATAAGGACAGTAAGGATTCTTCTACGATGACGACAAGATTCTTTTGCGAAGAAGCTCTAAACAAAGCAGGCCTTACTTTGCTGAAGTCAAACAGGAAGCTGCTCAACAATTACAATCCAGATGCTTGCTATGTAAGTCTTTCTCCTCAATACGATGTTCAATGACATATTTTATGTACAGTCATTTTCCAATTCAACAGATATCTCTATGTCTCAACAGATTATAAAGGAATGAATCCACCGTTCATCGAATCACTGATGTGCAAGTAGTGAAGGACAACATCACAAGAGTGATGTCCACTGCCCATGACTTTAGGAATGAGCTTGGGGGCAAGAAGAAGGACCAAGAAGCGATCGATTTATGCAATGACTTGATTGATAAGGCAGACGGTGCCAAGCGTTGCTATCAGCAAGCTCAGGCATTTGTCTTACGGTTGAATGCTAGGCTGGCAGTAGTTTTATCAACGGTTCTAGCTGTCGTTTCTATTGTCTGCCCCAGTGGGGAGGACTTAAGAATATGTCCATCATTTTCAGATGATACTTCGATTCGAAACTTCAGTCTTGTTGCGTTACCTATTTTTGCAGCTGCTTTATTATCAACTGAAAGTACGTTCCGTCCGCGTGCAAAATATGCAACTCTGCTCTTGGCACAGCATAAGCTTGAGTCAGAAAAATACAAATTTCGAGCTCGAGTGGGGGCGTACAATTCCTTTGACCGTTCAAAATCGCGAAAGAACAATGTTCGAAAGAGATTTATGGAGGAATGTAAGGCAGTATTTGAAGAATGTTCAAAATCAGAGTTCAAAGATGGTGGTGTTCTTGAAACAAAGTGGCATGTTCTAACGCTGATTAGAGAGTCTTTTCGGTGCGCATGTTTTTCAAGAACGCTCAGAAAAATAAAGAGGACAAAACCTAAAATTGAATTGGACTATAGTACTGGTAAGGTTACCATTTTGAATCCAATGAGGCGGTTCGTTGAAAATTTTAAACACAAAAACGAAAATGAACGCACAAATTGGGAAGATAAGGAATTATGGGCGTTGGAAAAGGAGGTTGGGACAGCGCTAGACCCTGAAAACCCTGAAATTTCCACTGCCAGGTACGATAATTTTACTGAGGATGAGAGGATGAGATTGAACCATTTGGAGGATCTTGAGAGCGATTTGTACCAGAATCGCCTTGTGAAGGGTTACAGAGCCAAGTATCGAATCCTATCAATTGATGACTACATTAGAGAGCGCCTTCTCCCAGAAATGAAAAAATTCAGAGAGGAACTCCCGATGTTAACCTTTTGTAGAAATGCGCTCCAGGGTATAGTCATATCGCTAACGGCTGCTACCACCTTTCTTGTGGCGACAAAAATGAGGTCTATGTGCCCATCGTTTTGGCCATATCTGCAGCAGCCGATGCATTTTTAGTGTTTTTCCAGCTAGAAAGCGTTACGCCTGTTCTTCATGTAGCCTATTCGGAATTGCGGTCTATTAATATCTTGCTCGAGACAACAGGACTGACCACTTTGGAGACGCGTTTGCTTTTGAAGAAAACTATGTTTGTGCAACACACAGAAGCCGCAATTCTCTCATACTACAAGCACATGGCAAATGCAACGCTGAGGCTCGAAAGGTCGAATCAAGACGAAGATGCATTGGAAGATCAGCGAAGGAAGTTGGAAAAAAGCTTCTCGAAACGATTGTGATGCATGTCATTGAAAAAGATGTAAATAGAGCACACGCTTTTGATTGAATTGTCGGATCTTGGCAAAATAAATTGATTATCTTTGTTATAAACTACACTACGTGTAGTACACGTACGTGCACACATATTTTACTGGAAGCAATAATTCTTCAGGTGCATGTAGTTTGCAAACAAAATTCAACCCGCGTGTAGAACTGTGTAGAACTGTAAAAAATGAGCAAGAAGTTGTATGTATGTACGGTAGATCACGACTTCAGGTTGGGGCTGGGGGGGAAAGAAAAAGTGGGAGACCCTTGGCGTTTGTTTGGACGACGGACAGACGACTTCTACTTCTGTTGAGATGATGGCGATGGCGACGGCGAACGACGAAATAACACCGTAATAGATCTATCCACGGAGCACTAATAACAACGTTCTTTCCCTTCACGTTATCATTTTATTTATCTCCGAAAGTTAATCAAAGTCAAGTTCATTTGATTTATCTCCGAAAGGTATTCAAAGTCAAGTTGAACTCTAGGATATCAAGCAATTAAAAGTATCATGAGCGCAAGAGCCCTTTGTCACTTCTCCAAGAAGGCCTCCAACTTAGTTAAATCAAATGTGATTGCTACTAGATCCTTTGGTACGTACACATGAATATTTGTGGATACTTTGCAAGTGTTACAGTTGATCGGTTGTGTGGTTAGGATGCCAGATATACCTTGAAGCCTGCAGGCACGTTGGAATGAAGTTCTTCTGTTTTCACTCGCTAACGTTCCTTTCCATCTTTTATCTTTTCAATCTTCGTTTTCACCTCATCTGTTCATTGCAATTACAAATCTTGAATGAAACATAAATTCCATCAACAGCATCAGCACTACCCGAGTCCATTACAAGATCCGGTGAAGCAACTTCTTTTCCCAACGAATACCCTGGACAAAACTATGCTTTCAACTGGACCCTCAACGCTGACGGCGTAACACCCACCCAAAAGTCCGCTTTCCGCATCACCAAACCCTTAGAACTCAAAATCGCAGGTCTTAAACCTCTCGCAGCATCTTCTACTCCACTCAAAGTAAATGCTGCATCTGCTAAGAAACCAGCCCAAATGAAAGAAGCTGGATCCGACAATCTCGACTTTGACTCCTATGATGAGATTAGTCAAAGGTGCAAGGATTTGCTCTCTCTCTCGGAATCACTCTACTGCCCCGAGGGACACATGCCAGGAACGCTCACATCCGTTCGTGTCATTACAAATTCCAAAACGCTGGCTCCAAAATTATTGGCTTATTTTGATAGAGCGCCTAAGAAGGATCAGGGTGGGGATAGCTGTAGTATCACCGCTTATGTATTGGAGGATGATCAGATGGAAGCTTTCGGAGCTTATGCTATTGAGGAAGTTGGAGGTAGCAGTGGTGGGGAGGAAGATCAACTTAGGTCTGTCGCAGCTGTTGTTTGTTCTGGAAAGAAGATTAGTGTCGAGAAGGTTGTAGCTGGGTTGGAGATGAGTTTGCAGGGTCTGAAGGAGGATGAAGATGCGAGGAATGCTGAAGCTGAGGGTGATGCAAAGGAAGAGTAATTTTTGCAACATTTGTGCGTTAAAAATGTGTTGGATTTATTTGTTGCGATAATTACCTGTTTTCAACGCGTTTGCTTATGACCAAGCGTGTATTAACCTAATATACAGCTGCTAATATAATACATTGCGCTGGCGAGAATAGTTAGATTTGACTCCTTCTTCTTTGAATCGGATGCACGTGTACTCTTCTAAAAATGTGTACTTTCTTTTTGGATGCTAACGATTCAAGAAAAATATGCCTGAATAGCGCCATCGTATTTCTGGAGATTCGTGCAAGTGTTTCTAAGTTTTCTTCCCATATGAAAGATACGGCAGAAGGACTGAAAACAAGCATTAAAAACAATTGGTTACATCAGACAATAACAAAAGAAGTCGTCCACTTGCTCAGATTCTGCGGCGTCTTTCTTACCTCATGCAATAATGCTTGGTAAGTGCCCAAGCGTCACCATTTGCTGATGCTCTCAATGATTCTGTGAAAGGTTGCAATGGAGTATACTCAATGTGCCAAAGCGAAACCACATATGAGGTGAAATTGGTTTAATATTCACAGCCAACTTGAATTGTTCCACATCCTTCTCGAATTTTTCTTTTATTTGGATGGTGTTCCACTGGGGCTACCTTACGTTGGCAACTGAGTATTTTTCCATTAGATACTTCAAGGGCTTTCTCATAACGAGTCTTGTCACCAGCCAGGAAGTCGCCAAGAGTAGCCCACATTCTTGGTCTGACAAACGCTTCCTCACTACCTCTTCCACCCTCGTTTATTTCCCTACTCTCCTGAAGCACTCAATAACATCGTCCCAAAGCTCTATTTCCTCAAAGACTCCACTGCACTCGAAACTATACCAATGGTTGTATATCTCCGTCAGGGGTGTGCAGGAAAAGTACTACACAATCTAATTTGAAACTTATAGAGATAGAAAGCAAACCAAAGATGAGAAGACCAAATTCAAAATGTAAAGTTTTTAGTATGATGAAATCCTTCGTTTTATGACAGTGAAATCAGTCTGCCTAATATATGAATATGTAGCCTTTACGTCGTGTCTAATTTACAACTATTTATTATATGCTAAATTTTGTCCCATCGACTTCGTCGTCTTCGAAGGAGCTCGAGCTCTTATCGTCCCTAAGATGGGTTATTCTAATTCCATCGAAACGCGTGCTGTTTCCTCCCATGACGCGAGCAGCCTGCGCAGCATTGGCTGCTTTTCGTGTCCGAATAGAGGGCTGACGAAACTTCGATATCTCCTTGAGTTCCATGAATACATTATTGAGAACAGATGTTACTTCATTTTGTAACATGGCACTGAATTCCTCTGCTAATTCATTTCTGAGCTGATCAATAGCTCTGTTTGTCGCAGCATTATTCGCTTCTGTAATTTCTGTCAGATCTTTCTTAAGAGCATTGAGTCCTCCTTGCCAGTCATCTCTATGGCGCAGGAGGTCCCCATGACCATCAGACGCCAAAAGGGCGTGAAAGTATTGATTATTATGCTCGATATTTTTTCTGAGTCCAACTGGCATCATTGACATGTATTCGACGCATAATTCTGCTCTCTCGCGTTGCCTAGTGGCAACAACATTTTCTTGTACTCTCGAAAAACTATCCCCCAATACCGCAATCAATGCATTCAATGCCACAACAAGAACAACGGTCACTGCGATTACAAAGACAATCGATACCAGGAATGTATTCTGTGCGTCGTATAGAATTCCGTTCTCGTATGACCCAATGATGGTTAATTCGAATGTTGATAGGATTGCCCTAGAAAGGTTACCGAAAGGATTACCATCACAATCATTTGTCAAGATATTTTCACCCTCAATGAGTACTTTACATTCACCTGGAACATCTGCGAGGAGAAGTCTAAAGACGACTGTGAATCCCATCAGAATGCTGATGATCACAATAATGAAACCTCTCACATCCAGAAAGTTTTGTACTAAAACTGCAACTAGATATCCAGTCATGTCAAAACCACGGAGCACACTCACAAACTTTGCTGTAAGCAGCATAGATGTGACAACAGCGAGAGGCACGTGTCCGTCGCCGCCCGCGATGAGAATGTATGATTGGCCACGACGACCCTGAAAGAGAACCATTGCGCTGTACGCAAAAACCAGCACGATGCATGTTATTTCGATAATATGCCATGATCTAAACATCAGAAGGAAAAGGGATTGAAGATGAGAGAACACAGCTTTGAAATGTGGAAATGACAAATAAGTCGTGAACTTACGATCTAAAGAAATGACCCTTCGTGATGAAAAATCGTACGCGCACGCATTGTTTGAGTAAAAACATGGTGTTCATGAGCACCACGGACCATGCAAGTAATGTGACGGCAATACTATCATGCGTAGTCCTTGCAGTCGATGATGCACTCCGATCCACAAAGTGCACCCAGCAAGTGCAAAATAAAATATTGAGAATGAAATCGGCCAAGAAATATTTTCTGATTCCGCCTTTCCACAAAACAATAAGTATGAGGCCCATCGCATCGTTATCAAAAACTTCAGGGCCTGCATTCGGCATTGATAATAGCGCTGATAGAAAGTCTAATGTGCCCAATCCAGGTAGAGGAAGAACTGCAGGGATCAAAGTGATTTCATCCTTTCTTTCAGTCACGAATGGGTGATGCTGACTCTCTTGTTTCTTGAAAAGATGGACTGTTTCTTCGCCCCATGGATCTGTGAATGTTGCGCTACCACATTCCTTCAGATCGTCGACATGACATCTCCTTGGATCAGCAAATGGTACTTTCATGAATGTCATTTTGCTAAGGATGTCTGTGGCAAAACCTGGTGGGTGATTCAAAACTAAATCTCGAAGAGTCAAATAGCCATCCATTGGCAATGTAGTGGTGAGAAGGCTACTGGACCACGCACTACGCGAATCTAGTGTGCCGTCCACGACGGGAGTTAATATGAGGGTCATGATATTGGGTTTCCCCGAGTCAACGGCAGTCTCAAAACATCCAACTCCGGTAGTTCTATCGAAAGTTAGTACACTCTCAGGAGCTTCTTCCAGAATACTCCCTGCACATGATAAGCTCTCTTTACTACCATCTAGCATACATCTCTGTAGGAAAGATGGACCTTCAGGGCTCCTGTAAATTACTTCTTCTTTCGCCCACTCTGGTAAGTCAAGGATGTTCTCTAATCGGGTGTAGTCAATGGAGAGTAGAGGACCAAGCTTGATTATCTTCACATCACCATTAGCATATGATATTGCGAGGTGCTGTCCGCTCGAGCCACTGAATTCGATAGACAGTGCGATACCAGGGCTCCTTATTTCTTGAACGCACTTAAAATTCGTAGTATCATGAATTGTGAAAGTCCCTTCATCGGTTCCAATGCCAATGTAGTCACCAGCCGGGGAAAATGCAATGGAGTTAACGCGACCATCAACAAAAAATGAGGCAAGTTTCCGTTCTCCCACTAGGTCAACAATTATAACTTCATTGCTGCCATCACCAATAGCAAGAACAGGTAGACTTGGATGATATTTTTGACAACGAACAGTGCGTTTCCTGGTTATTTCCATGCTCACAGCATTTGTTTCCAAGTCAAATACGCTACAAACATTACGACCGGTGGTTATAGCAAGCGCAAAGGATGAGGCATATTCGCCAGTTTTAATGTACGCTTTTTGTGAAAGTGAATCAATCATCCAAACACGGCTTCCAATTTCTATTGGTCTACATCGTTCCTGCAATGATGCCGAATCAATCAAATGAAGCCTCATTTCTCTGCCCCCAGTTGCAATCGTATTTCCATCTGCATATCATAAATGTTAGAGAACAATGAGAGCGAACGAATACAAAAACGCATCGAATAATGCGTATACCGTACCTGGGGACCATGCTACAGATTTGAGATTCTTCTCCAGGAAAATCGAAGCAATAAGTTGTTGATGAACTTTACCAACTGATATTCGTAGGCTCACAATTTCCAAGTATCCATCCCTTCCAACAAAAGCTAAGCGGTCTTGTTTCCCATCTGTATGGCAGAATCTAACGCACCGGATTGCATCCAACTTCCTCAATGTCATAATATCACTGACCTTTGCTATTGTCGCAAAGTCATTCTTTGAGTCTGATATAATTACATCATTACCTTGCGTGCGTGCCAGAAATCTACCTTCTGCAGACCACGAAATCGAACAATCTTCTCCTCGAGAACTATCTAAAGTCAATCCAAGTGCCTGGATGGGCTCAAACCTAATTAGAGATATTTCTCTATCATCGCTTCGCATGGCTATTGTTGAATGACCTCCCCATGACATACTCTAAAATTATCACGTGTAAGGTGAGGATTGACAAATAATATTCATACATAGACAGAGTTCATTTCAAATAACTCACCGTTACCCATCCATCTGTATTAAATCTTTTTATTGGATGCAGTGTTGAAGTGTCTACAACTGTCATGATCTTTGAGCGACAACCAAGTAACAGGTATCTATTGAATGGGTCGTATTCAATCGTTTGGACAGTCCCATCCATGTAGAGCTCTCTAACAACCCTCCATAACATAGTATCAATGATCAGAACCGTCTTGTCATAACCGCCCACAATTAGTAAGGATGAATCGTGATTGAACCTCAACGCCCTTATGGCTCCAGTTCTCTCCACTTCAAATATGTGACGAGATATTTGCAATTCTCCGAGTTTTAGATGTAACAAGCTAGCTCGTAATTTGCCATCTTTTGTGCCATTTACTATAATGATGCCAGCTTCTATGAAACCAAAAGAAATGGACAGTATTGCACTATCAAAGGTATCAAGCGTTCGTATTCTACGAGCATTCCACGACAAACTAGTGTCCCCAGTCAAAGCCACTGTCGACACTTGCCCGTTTTTTTCTCCCACAGCAATTATTCGAGGACTTGGCGAATAATTAGTTGTACTGTCTTTCAAGAAAGAGACAGAACAAACTTCGCTCGATACACGGAAGCTATCAACAAATGATACCATTTTGGTGGGATCACTGTTTGTAATGGATATGGAATATACCTTTACAAACCCGTCAAAACCTCCCACTGCGAGTAATTGAGCTCTGGGATCTTGATTATCTATAAAGTCATCATCATGTATAACTCCATTTGTAGTTGGGATATCCGCCTCTACCCAATCCAACGCCGAAACTGTATCCGATCTTTCAATAGTGTGTACTAAACGAAATTGTGTTGTTTCATAAAGTTCAACGCCCCCACCACCAGTCAAGCCCACTGCTAGCAAAGTGGAATCTAGATTGAACTTAATTTGGAAACATCGTTCTTTTGTTTCTATTTTTTTCAGAATTCCTGATGAGAAATTACCGTTGACAAAACCTGAAGAACTCCGAGGATCGATTTTGTTGGTAACTACGGAATCTGCCTCAAAGTCAACCTACAACGATGTGTGGATGGATTATGATTGATTCAAAGTCAGACACTGGATATGTGTCGGCAGCATCTTTATCTTGAAGTTGAAGAATAGACATGTGGCCAAAAATAAACGCAGACGATACTCACCTCAAATACGGATTGTTCCCCATCCTTCCCAGAATCATGTATCGAAATTTTTTTTACGTCATTTCCAACCGTGCTACGGCTCTTGTCATTATCGTCTTCTTCAGTAGATGCATCTCTCGAGACACTGGGCCTTGCGAACAACGCTATCGACTCCTGACGTTTCACTCCTAATTCAATCGGGTGAGGTTTTGATAGCATGCTCTGCGATTGTGACATTTCATTTGGTTGCGAGAGTGGAATATTTCCCGCTCGGACCGTTCTTGCTGATGTGTCCTTCAATGTCGCTTTGTGCGATGTGGACTTTGTTGGTGGCGTTTTTGACATCTGCAGTGTTGATTTTGCACGCGTAAATGATGTGTTATTCTCAGGAGCATTTGATACCAGTTGTGTTGGTACTGGTGATGCTACTGGTAATTCCTGTTGCTCTTTGACTTGTAGAGTTTTGAGCTCGACTGGTGGGGTCGGAGTAAAAGGAATTGGTAAAGAAGGTAAAGAAAGATACCCAAGCCAAGAAGAAGGCTTAGCCGTTGGTGTCGATTCAGTTGGAAGTTCGTACACAGGTTCAGGCTGAGATGTTGATTGCGGCTCAGGTGATGACGCTGCTGCAGTTTTAGAAATAAACTCATCATCCACATTTTCATCTGGTGACAAGTCAAAGCTCAAATTGTATAGATTATTGGTGTCAATATCATTGCCAGCACTCATAGCTTTTGGTGTGTCAAAGCTGAAAGCGCCTGGAGTATTGGTGTCAATATCATTGCCATCACTTGCAGCTGTTGGAGTTTGCGCTTCCACATCATCGTCTTCCACTAACATTTCTTTTCGGAAACAATTTGGGCACTCTCCACACTTGCCATCCTCGCAGTTTGACGCCATCCCAGGACCACATAGTGGCAAGCCTTCCATGTCCAATGATGCCGACTCTGCTATCTTGATCAGGTCCATCGCAGGAGGCTGATAAGTGGAAGACTGGGGGACCGGAATGGTATCGGAAGCAGTTGTTGTTCGGTTCGATAGGTACAAGTTGAAAATTGGGACAACAGACAACAGACAGAGAGAGAGAGGTACATAAGATAGACAAAACTAGAAAAGACTCGCCGTGGCTGATCGCCAAAAAATGGAGTCGAAATTGTGACTGCCTGTAATGTACGCCCGTTGCGTTACGGTACAGATTACAGAGATATCAGGCTATTTGCTTCTTACCCCTACCGGATACAGATTGAATTAGCCGACCGCGCCATTTTCGAGATGTAGTTCGGATTTTTCTACAGGGTTTTCATGTGAAGAACCCAGCCGGTATTTTTGCCCGCGCACCCTCAATCAACACAGGCACCACCCACACAACAAAAACAAGTAAGTTCACAAGAGATCACAACACAGCGGTATCAAATAGCTACATACAATAACTACACTAGTAGACTTCTCACTTACTAAAATTAAAAAGCTTCTAAAATGGACGATCTGCTGGCCATGATGGATGGCTCATCCGACAATGAGAATGACATCAATGAACTTCATTCCATAAACGAATGCGACACTGACGACTTGCCTACAAGAAGCATGGATCAAACTCGTCAGCAAAGCCATCATTCGAAACAGACAGAATCGAGGAAAACGCCAAGAGCATCATCGGCATCATCTACAGGATGCATTGATCCACTGACAAAAATTAGAATAGTCCAACGGCAGACATCCAAAGTTGACCTCGTCGACCTTCTTGCCTCCTTCCAATTCCACACATCGGCCCTGCTAGCAAACATGCCCAAGACACAACTATCAACGCTCATAACACACCCCTCTAATAACGACGAAGTGGGCGGAAGAACGGATATGGCGACCATGGGAATAATATTCACAAACTCTGGAACTCGTATTTCCAAAAATGGCCGCGCATTCTCTATCCTCACGCTTGGGGACTTGCACACTGGACCTACAATTTCGATATTCCTATTCGGTCATGCTTATTCCGATTTCACTACCAAAATTAAGCCCGGTGCAGTGGTGGCTATTGTGGCCGGTTCTATTATGCCGCCCAAGGGGAATTATGGCGGGGAGACAAGGATGTCACTGAGCGTGAATGACATTCAACAGATTATCATGGTTGGGAAAGCTATGGATTATGGTACTTGTGCAGCTATGAATACGGACAGGCGTAACGGAACGAATATTAATAATGGTCACGGACGAGAACAAAATCAAGTCAAATGCAAAAAATACGTCGACTTGAGATTGGGGAGATTTTGCAACTTTCATGCCAAACAACAGCACCAGCAGCAAAACCACACACAATCTGGCTCGTCTAATAGCGGTAGTCGAAACCGTACCGGTAACGGTGCTAGTGCGAAAAATATGACATTCGTCCAAGGCTTGCGGGCAGAAAAGGACATGCGCCAACGAGCTATCGCTGCCTTGAACAATCCTAGTAGTAACCGTTTCGGGAAAGGCAATAGTCAACCATTACCCAATGTAATGACTATGGTAATTCCTGGACAAGGGGCAGTTGTGACCCACAATCCCAATTCTAACGCCAACAATTTACAGAGAGGTGGACTCGGAAGATCTCAGGCTTTAAATCAGGCGTTAGCTTCAAACTTGGGGGGAATGGAGGGTATGAGTACACCGAGCCAAACAAGATCTTTGCAACGAGCGCCAAAGCACATGAAGGTTTCCAGTGCTCCAGTGGCGAAACGGGCAGTGCAGGTGGCATCCAGGAATAAGAACATTCAAAATCCATATGCCAAGAGTACTACTACTACAGTGACTGTATCTTCAAATATTTCTACTCTGGATTTGAATAAGACAAAAGGTACACGGACAACTATATCAAACACTCAAGACATCCTAGGCCAAGCTCTACTAGGGCCATCTTCCTCACGACAAATGAGGAACGCTACCTCTCACACTCCCCTCATAAAAGGAAAATTGTCCCAACCAGCTGCAAAAGTTAGAAAACGCAATCTAGTACATATGGAAGGAATGAATGGCGCGGTCCAGGTGCCAAAACCCAACCCCCTTTTCCGGAAATCAACTCCGAATCCATACAAATCAGGTCCGTGCACATATGCATCAGAACCTGTCACTCCTTCGCCCCAACAAAAGTCTGCACTGATGGATAGACAGAGACAGCTCGCAGAACGGTTGAAGAATAATGCCTCAACTGGATCAGGTACGAGTACTAAAACCAAAGTCCACTCCAGAACCAAGTCAAAATCCTCCGCAACAAAATCAGGCCTCGATGAAATGCTCGGAGCTGCACCGCTTTCCGACTCAAAACGTTCGTCCATACTTGAAGCCAAAAGCAAATATTCTCAACAGGCCAAGGCTGAAAGTTATGCAAAGAGCCGGCAGGCAGTCTCCGAATTGGAAAAACAAGAGGCTGCGTACGACAAAAAGCAAGAGAGGAAAAAGAGCAAATCTAATTCCATGCAAGGTGAAGGTCATGCTGGAACTAAAAGTTCGATTGGATCCGCCATCATTGTATCTGAATATAAATGCGTTACCTGCAACAAAATTACACAATCCAAGCCTATGCGGTGCATCCGCGAAAAACATAAAGTGAAACGAAAGCGTGAGATAAAGAAACAGGAGAATACGGCTCAGAAGAGAATGAATCTCAAAAATAGATCGGTGGATGATGGTGGGTTGGTATTGGGTGCTGGTTTGGAATGGAGCAGTTGGTAAGGTCAAATTTAGACCAGTAAGTCGGACCATTCACGGAACACGCAAGAGGTAATAAAATGCCCTTAAAATATGACATCAAAGCTTAAATATCTTGCGCATCACTTAGCCCACCTTTAAAAGTCGAGAAAATTCATCCATTTCGACCCCTGATACTAATCCTCAAGCGAGCTTAAATATGCATCACCATCTGTAAGATCGCCCAACTCAGATGCGTTACTCATCTTGATCTTTACGATCCACCCGCCTTCCTCGGGATCCTCATTAATCGTCTCAGGCGAATCGTCGAGGCTATCATTGATTGCCACAATCTCACCGCTGACGGGAGCGAAAATGTCCGAGGCAGCCTTTACGGATTCAACCAAACTGAAGGGTTCGCCAGCTTGGACTTCGTCTCCATCCTCAGGAAGATCAACAAAGACAACGTCTCCGAGCAGTTCCTGGGCATGGTTGGAGATACCCACCGTGACTGTTCCATCGCCGTTATCCTTCGCCCATTCATGTGCTGTCATATAACGTTATTTGTGATGAAAGATCAGACGACGATAAATTGAATTTTTCGTTCGTCATAAAAGAAGAATATTCAACCATGCAATTATCCAGATCTCAACATTAAAAGCACCCGTGCTATACTTACTTGATGCGAACTTCAGATCTGACATGAAACGGATAGCTCCAACAGAAACAGAGGGAACATTGGCTCCCATGCGAGAGGCATTCGCAAAGGATCGCATTGCAGCAGGGCGAAACATTTTCATAGCGATGGAAGCCATTGTGAATATCTAGGTTATTTTCAGTTAGGTGTAGAACCGATTGAAAATGTGTGGTGTTGTTCTGGATCGTTTGTGATGAAGTGCACTGTCAAATCTCAAATCACATTGTTTTTCTAGATTGTTTAGCTGACGTCACACCCCGTGGAGTAATTCTGTTTTGGGGCGTCGTGGCTGTTATATTTTGAAATCTCGAAATTTTAACGGTCACAAAAATTGAAAGAACATATATTGAATATAACCACACGTATCATACGGTAGAGAAGATGATGAAAGGGGGAGGCCAGGTGCCAAATCTAGATCGTCCATCGGTAGGAATAGTTTTGCAAGTCTTGCTAGAATCCTTTTGATTTCCTGCAGTTGCCGGAGTGATCGAACGTAAGATTTTGTTGTTTCGCTCGGGTAAATTTCTTTCTGTCCACGGCATACCCTCCTCATAGCTCGTTACGTTGATGCGTCCATTCTTTCATACTTCCTGCTTTGATATGAAAGGTGTTTGTAATGCTTTCAAAGTCGAGATAGTTGGGGAGCAATAAAGGTCAGCAAAGAATGATTGCGTATTGCATGACTTTTGTAGATGTCAGCAGACATCATCGCTTCATACACGGGTGTTTGAGTCTAACTAAAGTACTCTAGACTAAAATAGAACACACCGAAAACGACGTTTGAGTTCCATGAGTTGGCGGTTCAAACGTGTACATTACTGTCTGCTGCTAACGAGCTAGTTCATGGCACCCCCCCCCACTTACATTCCGCTTGTACTCGACTGTGAAAGTAATCCAACAAGATCTTACGTGTACACGTACAGTACTGTATATAATAGTTTTATTTCGACTCGATTATTAATAGATCATAAAACAGCTAGCTTGTATAATACCGACTGAGTCAGCACAATATTCACTTGAGAGATTATCGAAACTTTTCAGCATGAAAATGTTTAAAGTGTCACACTTTCCTATATATTGTGGTGGACCAATTTTATTATGCTGATTCCTCCTCCTCGCTATCTTCACCAGCCTCTTCACCATCATCATCAGCCCTTCTACCAAACAGAGTTCCAACCAAGAATCTTTCCGGCTTAACTCTCTTGCTGGCTTTAACACCCGGTGGGAAAATGATACGATCCATCCTAATAACCTCATTCAACTTCAATCCCGTACAGTCCATCTCCACAGCTTCGGGTATCGGCACTCCGTCCTCCACCAAACAGCTGATATGCCGATTCTGAGGAACTACAAACCCTCCTCTCTTCATCGCTCCACTTTCATCCTCATTTGCATAAACAATAGGTATTTCAATAGGTTTCCCAGCATGATACCTCAAATAATTACAACAATAAATCTTGTTCTGAATCGGATGAAATTGTACATTAGCAGGAACGACCCTATGCACAGCCCCCTCCTCTTCATCATGATCATCTTCTTCATACACTGTCAGATCATACACGCGACTTTCGAAATTGTGATAGGTGAAACGATCCATTTCACGCTGGATTTGTTCCCAGGGAGTCATGACGCTGATCCTGGAAGAAGGGTCGATGGAGAGGATGTTTTGCGTTGGATCCGATCCGTAGATTAGGCCAGGGATTAATAGTTGTCTTTCGCGAAGGCGGTAGCATGGTTGACTGCCTTTTACCGAGCGTTTATAGCCGGATAGTGTCCGGATGTTGAGTGGTGATGATGTTTCCACCTCTTGTTCTTCAGTTTGGTTGACCGTTGCGGAATTTTCTGAGGGAGAGGTGCTTGAGTCAGCATCAGATGCAGTGCCGTATTCTGGGAAGTTGGCTGCAAAGTATTCAGCAAGGACAGGATCTTTGTCAAGATCGGCGGTGGTCAAGCCTTGTACAAAAGTTGAAGGGTCATTGAGATTACTAGCCTTGCTGGAAAATGATCCAACGAATGGTCGAACATTTTGTTTGCTCGAAAGACTGAGGCGGGAAAGGAGCCTTCTTCCTCCCATTGATGCTGTTCTCGATGCCATGATTAATTGTCAAATAGAAAATATGATAGAATAAGGGAACCACGAGAATAGAACAGTGTACTTGTGCATGTTGTTTGAGATGGTGGCTTTCTCATCTTTCTTTGTGAGGTTCTCGAGAAATGGACAGTCGGCCAGACGCTATTGACACCTCCATTCCACTTGGGAGATGAACAAACAAATTCAAAATGTTTCGAAAAATTCAAGGTGTTATCTTGTTATTTACGTGGATGGGATAGATACTGTAAGTTCCACAACTCCACAAATCTCGGATATATTATTTGAAATAATACTATGGCAAGACGTGTTCCCAAAATTCGTAATTGACATTCACATGTTACATGGGTGTGTGTGTGTACTGTAGAGTGCAGTTTTTTGGAGGGCTGGGCGCGCTGGGCGGGTAAATTTGAAATATTGTTTTGTCGCAAAACGGTTGAATGACTTGAGACTATGTACTGTATGTAAGATTCAAAGAAATTCAGCAAAAATGGGGGATCGGGTTCGGTCCCTGTTGTTCTTTGGTATTCATCAAAGTCACAGCACTACTATTGGGCGGCGGGGGCTAAAGACCTCGTCAACTCTTCGTCACACAGTAACCTTTATCAAGTCCCGCTCTTCTTACATTACATTACGCGTTCCAAGAATCATTCTCATAGTTAGTAAACTACGAGTACGCAGGCCTGAAGACCTTCATCTCGAACGTTGAGTGAAGTGCGAACTTCATTATATCCCAACTTAATCACCAACCACCATGTCAAACCATGACATCCCATTCAACACCTACGAGGAAGATTCACATTCAATCAGTACGATTTTCAGTGACGACCACCGCAGCGCAACATATTCTACCACAAATCCCGGTGCACGAATGAGAAATACCACTCGAATGCGATGCTTAATGCAATGCCTCCCGAGGTTCGATAGAGAATCAAAAGTAGTCATGCCACCTTCCTCCAAACGAGGCGATGGTAGCTTCCCGCTTCCCCAGAAGCAACAGCACCGCACGGACGAGGCTGAGGGTCATGACGATGAAGAGAATTTGCTCCAGGCCTACATGGAAGCTCTTAATTTTGACTTGGAACATTGGAGTGGCGGATATGATAATAAGTCGTGTGATGGATCAAGTCAAGATTTGAATATGAATACCTCAGAGGACAAAGATTACTTTTCTCTCTGCCCGGTTGTCACTGATACCACCCACGATTCAAATCTCATGAATCACAATCTAGATGAAATTGAAGAATACCCTCATGATAGTCCTATTGCAGAGGCTGATGATTGGGTGCCATTCGAATCATTATCGTTTAGCACGTCGAAATCAAAGTTAGGCTCGAAACAACACTCTCCACTATTCACGACGCCTCCGAGGACACCCTCCAAACATAAACGAGGTTATTCTCACGGGACTCCTGGCACCGAAGGAACAGATGAAACACGGGTTGAAACTGTGGGTACCGAGGATTTGGCTTGGGATAATTTCCTCGTCAAAGTTAGGTCTGTGGGTGATCTTGATTTACCATGCTTTGAATCCGTCGAAGATCCAGATGAAGATAATGATGATGAAGACTATAACGATGGCACAAATATTCGCAGCAATACTATGTATCAGGATAATGTTGGCATTGAATACGGTAGTAATACAAGTTGCGATAGCGACAGCGATAGTAACAGCGATAGTAACAGCGATAGCGACTTAAGTGAAAGTGACAATGACGGCACCAGTTCACGGATCAGCAATGGTCAAGGTGATCACAATTGCAATATCATGACGCAGCAGGAAGAGCATGATTCTCCTTCGGATCAGAATGAAACCAAGACTGGAGAAAGACTCGCCAAGTACCTTAGTATTTTCTATCCCAACGAATGCTCGAACGAGATTAATTCTATTTCTTTTTCAGATGATGAAGAGTCTGAAGATGATCTAAGCAGTTGTCAAGAAGACAATTCTTATCTGCAGAAAATAGAAGATATTGGACCCAGAAATCGTGACTTTGATACTCTCTACCATTCCTCCATGGCATCAATCTAGCTACACTACGAGTAGTCACTAAACTCCTGCTACAATTGGTAAGGATAGAGTTCCCGGCATATCACGATACTGTGAGTGTTGTCGAAGGTTGGGAGCGAGCCTCATCTCTAAATATTTTAATTCTTTTGTTGAACCTTCACAGTCAGGTTCGGTGCAGTATTCATATAACACCCACGTAGTCACCGAGATGGTTCTCATACTCTCAACTCGTCAACTTTTAAATTTATATTTAAAAATACGTGAACTGAATATGATTACAAGAAAAACTTTATGCAATGTACACCAATTACGACGGAAGCCGATGTAATAGCTGAAATGAACTTTCCCGCGTTACATTCAAAATCACTGGGTGGTCGTCATCCAACTGTTTACAATTGATTTGCACGCTACTCACAGTATCCTCAATTGATTTGCACCTCAACAAAATAGGAAACTTGGGCAATTCATCAACTAAAATTGAAGATCCAATCATTACTTCTACTGCGAAAACTATACTATTTCCCTGCTGTAGATCCTTGACATTCCAACGAATCACCCGCTTTAATTCATCGTATGCCCCCGACCCAGGACCCGGGGCGATTTTAACAGTCTTCCCAATGACCGTGGGCGGGAAAGCCATGACGAGGTTGATATCAACTAAGCTTCCGACGTTATTTAAGTTGCTGCGAATCTGGACGGCAACTTTGCACTGTTTCATGTCATTTCCAAAACGATTGATTTTGCTCTGAACCAAGACGGGCATAAATTTCTTTGTCGCGGATCTATGATACGATGCTATTTTGACATAATCAGCCGTGGTTTGGGGTATAGACAAAGTATTATATTCGGAGGGGCCATATACAGTGAACAAGTTTGAGTCGAATTGGAAGTTTGTATCGTCGGGATAGTCAGGGTCCGTGATCCTCATTGAAAATGGCGGGATTGTATTGTGCCTGTCGCTTGATGATACCTGTGCCTTGATCGAACCATCTAATAGTACATGTGCAGATACTTCATCCATTGCATTCTTCTTGTCCTGTGTGGATGACACTTCTTCATGAACATAAAGCTTAACGTTCAATTTGGGAATTCTCCTTCTAGGTGGAGGTCGGTTAAGTAACGACCTGGTGACATTTGAGTTTGTTGGTGAAAAGGTATTTGATGTGTTACGCGTGAAAGAGTTTGTACTGGTATCCTTGCTGGTATGTTGGACATTATTGAATGATGTAGATGATCCCGCAGTCCGACGGAACACGATATCATCAAATGGATCTCTGTCTCCGCTCATCATAAAAAGGTGCTTGTATTCTCTAAGCAATGACTCTTATTGTGATCGATGTCGCCCTCCTAATTCAATTGGCATTGGGGGGATTGGGGATTTGAGATTGGCTGCATCAAGCGTCAACAGAGAGAGAGCGCCTCGCGACTGACGAGCGAGCATCAACAAGAAGTATTTTCAATTTTGGCGCCAACAAGAAGAAACGAAAGGGCGTTTTCGACACAAGATTGAATTTATTTAGAAGGTTTGGTCTTGACGTGACTGACTGACTCTTGACTGTTATGTTGACTCGACTCCCTCTTGCTTGCTTGATCCTCCCTCCCTCATTCTTGACCTCGACTCCTTGACTTCTTGAATTCTGAAGCATTTTGAAGAACGAACATGGATAGATGTTTATAAACTGAAAACCCTCGCTGGTGCTAACGATCTTACAACTGGACAGATTGATTCTTATCTATCCCAATCCCAATTGAATTAGGAAGGCGACATCTATTACAATAAGAGTCGTTGCTTAGAGAATACAAGCACCTTTTTATGACGAGCGAAGACAGAGATCCATTTGATGATATCGTGTTCCGTCGGACTCCGGGATCATCTATGACTTCCACCTCCAACGATAAACATGATACCGGTAAAATAGAGCAGGGGTCCATTTTCCAGGAACTTAGTGTTGATTTGCCTCCACTTGCTCCTCCTTCGCTTCAAGATGAAGAAGCCTACAACAGCAGCAACGGTCTAGAAGCCCTCGTAGAACAGGATTGCTCTAATGATTTGATTGTTGGATCTTTCTCCAAAGATTCGACCGCAATAGACCCTTTGATTGATTCGTCCAAGAATCAAAATCCTACTACGAATAGTTCTCATAAAACCCTCACTGCTACCAATGTTTTTACTTTGCATTCACTTAGCCCTGCGGTCACTAACGATTTGATCCTAGCGCCAGAAGAACGACAAGCTGATATTTACAAACCCCAACATTCACTTAGCCCTGAAGTCAGTAATCAGTTGTTCTTCTTAGCGTCAGAAAAACGAAGAAATGCAGGTATGACGAAATCACTCCTTCCGCCACATATGGAAAATAATAAAAACACAAACGAGGAATATGAAGAACTAGTAGGACCAACCCCTATTAATATGAATCTAGAGCAAGAATCGCGAAAGAAGACCTATCTAGACTGCTCGAGAAAAGATGTGCATCGATATTGGATTTTTGAATCTCTGGCTATACTTATTGTTGCCTCCTCCCTAATCGGAACCTCGCTGAAACGAGTATCGAGCATCGCATATGGCGTTCAGTACAATGTATGGTCAAAGAAATTAGCTACTACTTCGCAAATGGGAGGACTCTACTTTGGCCCCGTCGGTTATACATTCATCAAATTTCCGTCCACGCAATTAAGCACAGAAGTCATCGATACCTGTGTCTCTCGTGATGGTCTTAGAGTAGACTATCACGTGGTGTACCAATACAAGCTCGAGAAGGAATGGATTATTGATGCAATTCTGAAATACAGGGATTATGATAAGTGGACTCAGCTAATTCATGCATCAGGTAATAGTGCTATTCAGCACTCATGTTCCGCCTGGAATGTCACTGACTTTCAGACTCAACGGCTTTCTGTCCAGGAAAGTATGTTTTCCAATCTTCAATTAAAACTAGAAGGCGACAGTGGTCACGACGACACAGGTATTCCTGTGGCGACCAACAAAACGTGGCTATTTGCGCGTGCTTCCTCCCTCCAGCTCATTTATGTAGGGCTGCCCACAGAATACAAAGATGCTGTTGCAGAAAAACAACGAGAAGAAGAGGACATTGCCCTGGCAAAAAATGAACGGACACAAAGTATTACAAAAGCTACTACGGAATTAAAGGCAGCTGAAAAACAAGCTCAAATGATAATGGACCGTGCCTACAATGATGGGAATATAACCCTCACTCTCGCTGGCTTCAGGGCAGATCGGACTCTTTACAGATTCGAGAGAGAAATCCAGGTATTCTCTCAGGCGAAAACCTTTTTGAATCTGGATCCAAATGGGGTTGTCAGCTATGTAGCGAATAAATTATTTGAGAAGGGGGCAGGTTTAAATGCTCATTTTGGCGAGCCGGCACAGATTTCACGAAAGAACC
>Ga0115005_10001029_pt1 | contig 22029 bp, 14 predicted proteins | sample ArcOceMetagenome_FD_87163 | JGI IMG/M metagenome (GOLD analysis project Ga0115005, IMG submission 87163) | Marine eukaryotic phytoplankton communities from Arctic Ocean - Arctic Ocean - Greenland ARC118M Metagenome | ecosystem: Environmental > Aquatic > Marine > Oceanic | place: Arctic Ocean...
AAAAACACCACTGCTTTAGCGCGATTTAACGCTGAGCAAATTGCTTCGCACTTAGCACCATTTTTAAACCCGTCCCCCTCCACAACAGTAGAGTCAGTGCCTCTAAATTCAGCCTCTAGTTATTCAGCCTCGCACTGGGTGTATCGCATTGCTTTCTATCAACAGGCAAGACTACACAAGGTATTGGCTGACCAGCTTTTTTGGCAACCAAGAACTTCGGGGGAATGCTATGCACTGGGCGCTGCGATTTATGAAAATAACCTGTATTTGTTTGGTGCAAGCGATACAAATATCAAAGAGCGTAAAAGCTGGTGCAATACGATTTTGTCGATGCCCATATAGGCAAATTCGGGAAAAAACACTGCTACCAATTTATGATACTTCCTCCCTCTTAAGGAGGATATTTTTAGGGAATGCTTAGGGCAATACTAAAGCTATAATTAATAACGAAGCAGTCAATAGCATGCCTACGCGAATTTCTACAAAAAGCTCTAGCCAAAACGTTTCACAATACCCAACACATCAACTTACCCGTTCACCTTTTGCTCTTGCGATTATTGCAAGCGCTGTAACCTATGCGTTTAGCTCTGCTGCAGAAGCTAACGATGCAATGGACCACTACGAGGTTATAGAGGTGCAGGGAGCGACGCCGCTTAGCGCCAACAGCAATAACTCTGCCGTATTTGGTAACGTTCAGACACTCACTCAAGACGACATTGAAGGGAGCGTCAACCGGTCACTACCGGAGCTACTCAAAACTCAGCTGGCAAGCGTGAACCTAAACGATGTTCAAAACAATCCGTTCCAACCCGACCTGCAATATCGCGGGTTTACTGCCTCTCCGCTGCTTGGCCTACCTCAGGGCATTTCGGTGTACCTAAACGGCGGTCGGGTTAATGAAGCGTTTGGCGATACCGTGCATTGGGACCTAATGCCGCTAGATGCTATAGATACCGTTTCTTTATACTCGGGTTCAAACCCGATGTTTGGCCAGAACACGCTAGGCGGCGCCCTTGCGCTAACAACGAAAACAGGGTTTAGCTTCAACGCCAATGAAATCGATTTACAAGCTGGACAATTCGGTCAGAAAGCCGCGTCTGTGGAGTCAGGTGGTCATAACGATCACTGGGCGTATTATGTGAACCTGAATCACTATGAGGAAGATGGCTGGCGTAACTATTCGCCATCTGAAGTGCGGCAATTATTTACGTCCCTTGCTTATAAAAGTGACAAGATGCACCTCGACATGAACCTGTTTATGGCCGATAACGAGTTACTCGGAAATGGTGCATCACCTATTGAATTACTCGATATTGAAGGAAGAGAAGCGGTCTACACCCACCCCGATCAGACCAACAACGAACTTACGCACGTTAATATAACCGGTGATTTCGTTTTAACTGACACCTTCTCTTTAACCGCCAATGTGTTTTATCGCGACACACAAACTCAATCAATCAACGGCGATGACAGTGATTTTGGTGCCTGCCAGTTCGCAGATGGACGCGTAACACTGTGTGAATTTGAAGATGATGATGCTCCGCTTGATAGTGATGATGATGGCGACGACGATGATGACGATGATTTGCCTGTTGTAGGAGAAGGCGACGATATAGAAGCGGTTGAATTTATTGGCTTTGATGACGACACCGCGCTTGCCGAAATATCAGATGTGGACGCAGATGAACTTGATGGAACATACAATACGGGCCGCACAGACGCCAAAGCTACTGGGTTATCTTTTCAGCTAGCAAAACAATATGCCTTAAGCGGCTTCAGTTCAGAGTTAATTGTTGGTGCCAGCTACACCAAAGGAGATGTTAACTACGCAGCTGATACTACATTTGGTATTTTGAAAAACGAATCTGCACAAGACTCACGCACCGTTTTACCCATCGACGGGCTCATGGCACAAGAAGCCAGGGTTAGATTAGATGTAGACACCACCGCATGGTCGCTATTTTTCATGAATAGTACACAGCTCTCTTCAGCCGTATCACTCAATCTTGGTGGACGTTTTAACCGAGACCATATTGTTATGGAAGACCTGATTGATGACGGTGAAGGTTCATTGGACGGTAATCACCGTTTTACCCAATTTAACCCAGCGGTAGGTGTAGACATTACTATTGATGAGCAAAGCCAGTTGAATCTTGCAATCAGCCAGTCTTCAAGAACGCCAAGCCCAGCAGAGTTAAGCTGTGCAGATGAAGACGACCCGTGTCGGTTACCGAATGGATTTGTGGCCGATCCTCCTCTTGATCAGGTGGTCACCCAAACTATTGAAGCGAACTACACCACACGCATTGATAACATCGACCTGATGCTAAATGTTTTTCACAGTAGAAGTAAGGACGACATTATCTTCCAACAAGCAGGCTCTGTTGCCTCTCGCGGATACTTTATTAACGTAGATGAAACCCTGCGTCAGGGCGTTGAATTCAGTGTAGGTTCAACGTGGGAAAAACTAACCTACCGGTTAAACTACAACTATCTTAACGCAACCTATGAATCGACATTCACCTCATTTAGCCCCTTTAACCCTCAGGGTCCGGATCGGGTCGTAACGCCAGGTGACAAAATTCCTGGCCAGCCAGAGCATTTAGTCAAGCTCTACGCAGATTACACCTTGACGGATAAAGCGCGTTTAGGGGCAGAAGTTATTTCAGCATCGAGTCAGTACTTTAGGGGCGATGAGGCGAACGAAAATGAAAAGATTGACGGATACGTTATTGCAAACATTTATGCATCGTACCGTTTCAACGACACATTTACCGCATCGCTACGTGTGAACAATGTGTTCGACAAAGACTATGAAACCTTTGGCACTTATGGCGAGGCTGATGAGGTATTAGAAGACATTTATCCCGACGTAGAAGGTGCAGAGTTCGTGGGCCCCGCACAACCGCGAATGGTCAGTGTAAATCTAAAAGCGAGATTCTAATCAGATAGCAATTGTTACCACACGCGCTTTTATCCACACAAAAGCTGCAAAAAAATCAAAAAACGCGACTTACTTTTTCACAGGGGTCGCGTTTTTCATGCTTTATACATTTAATTTTCCCGCTACTAAAGAAGGAGATTAACACGCCTTACGGCCAATGGTTCAAAATTCAATAAAACCTATTATCAATTTACTGGACACCGAAAGCATTAAAACCAGTCAAAAATAAAAACAAAAAGCCACTGTAATTAATCAACACTACCAATAATGGGACAGTAAAATGAAAAAGAACGCATTTACAAAAACCTGTTTATCTATTGCCATTTTAAGCACAGTCAGTAGCCATAGCTTTGCACAAGACGAGCCCTATTCATGGAATATCTCTGGATGGATAAATGAAGGCTTAACCTATTACGACGACGGTGTGGGTAGTGACGTGGCACAACTATCAGACAACGGTACAACGCTGGGCAGCCGTATTACGCTTTCAGGGAACTATAAACTGGAAGAACAAGGCATGGACGTGGGCTTTGAGGTCATTATTGAACCTCTTTCAGGCGCACCGAACTACGCCGGTGGTGGCCATCAAACCCCGCTTTTATTTGCAAACCAGGATAACTTAGACACCTTCAACGGCGGCGACATAGGCTTATTAGGCAGCAGCCTCTACTTTGGCGGCGACTGGGGTAAAGTTACTATTGGTTTACAAAGCCTTCCCACCGATAACATTGCGGTTCTTGCCGATCCGTCTGGCACTATTTGGTCAGGCATTTCACCATTATTTAGAGCTAATGGTTTCTTTATTCGAGGCGTCGAAGAAGGCTCAACCAATGTAGCGTGGGGTCAATTTGCCCAGTGTCTGGCAACGCCTGGGTTGGGTATAGGGCTAGATTGTAACGGGATTTACCGTAATGGCGTACGCTACGATCTCCCCCAAATGGGCAACGTGAGTATTGCAGTTGGTTATGCAAACGACGAAATTTACGATATTGCGGTTAAATATGCTGCTGAACACGAAGGCTTCAAAACCAATCTTCACGCAGGTTACTCGGTGAACAAAGATGGCGGCAGTAATGTTGGGGGCAACAGTTCAACTACACTGCAACTGCAAGCTGGACTCATGCATCTTGAATCAGGAGTATTTGGGGTAGCCACTTATCAGATGGAAGAAGCTGACGACGCGATTGTTGGCTCGGGTGACGATACAGATGCTTACTACTTTAAAGCGGGTATTAGAAAACAGTTTAATCGCTTTGGTGATTCTGCGTTTTATGCAGAGTATGCAAGTTATAACGACCAATATGGCATGGCGCATTTAGATGGCGTTACCGGCTCAGAACTTAGTCAATGGGGTGTTGCGGCGGAACAATACTTTGGTTCTCGCTTCTTGTTATACGCAAAATACGAAAATCTAAGTTTAGATATTGATGGTTCAGAATCTGCGCAAGGAATTTATAACAGCGCAGAAGACTTAACCCTAATTCAACTAGGTGGCACTGTTTTCTTTTAATTGAGAATTAAAAATCAGTCATATTTTAACATTGAACTTATATCTAATTACTCTGAAATTTAAAAATTAATCGATTCATTTAATTAATGATAAAAAAATGATTAATTTTACACTTAAACAAGAAATTAAAATTAAGCTAAAAGATATGACATAAAAAAGCGAGATTCACTCTCGCTTTTCCTATTGAAAAAGGAAAGATCATGAAAGATATATCTCTATTTTCATTACGTTCAGCTCAACCCATTCTGTTAGCCCTACTCTTCATAACGACAGTACATATTGCAGACGCACAGGTCATATTTCAGGAGGACAAAAACAATTTCATTCGCCTTGTTGAAAAGCAAAACGAAACAAACAGTGACATGCGTGCCAACCAGCACCCCTTTACGCTGCAAGAGCAGAATGTATCCGCCATACTTAGCGCTATTCAGGTGGTTAAGAACAAAAATACGTCAACACCGCTTTTTTCCAACGAACAGGTTGCGTTACTTGCCGCCTATCTGCCTGAGGCGCTGCGAACAGCGACTGCTCAGCAAGACGTAATTTTTGCCCTTAGTAAAGAGAAGCGCTATTTGGCAGGCCTTAAAACCCAAACGTATTACGTTGCAGGCAGTATTTTCATCACAGACGACCAGCTCAATATTCTTATTGGCGAGTTCGATAAAGTAGCCAATAAAGCCTACGAAATGGCTTATGATCCCACCTCTCAAGGCTTGGTAAAGTACGACTTTAATTTTGGGCAACGCGAACAAGCAAAATTTTCATTTAACACTCCCCTTTCCTTTTCCGCTCATGGTTTAAAATTGAAAGCGAAAAATCGCTTCGACTGGGTAGTTGCGCCTACAAAACTCACGCTAGAGACATCGGTAGAAAAGGAAACACTTTCCCCGTCGAATAGGGAAAGCACGCCCAGCCAGAGAAACATATCCGACACGGCCACCTTTCCGGCAGAAATCGATATCGTAGCCCGTTTTAAACGGTTAGACGCACTAAAAAAGGCGAACCTAATTAGCGAAACAGAATATGCCGAAAAAAGGAGGCAGTTACTAAACGAGTTATAGAACGAAAGTCCCGCCAGCACTGGTCTTACGTGCTTTTTTATTATAAGCCGTTAGTCTTATTAGGCCTGATTTAATGTTACTTTAATGTTAACATTAGCGTAACATGAAGTTACTGAATAGCTTCTATAATAAAGGCGCGTCAAACCGCCTCTATTACGCTAAAAGAAGGCTTTATATTCGGCAGTTATGTTTATACTCCAATAGCCTTTATTTGTTAGAGAGCTAGCGAATCATCTCGCTTTTTTAGCTTAGGGAAAGACCATGCACCGTATCTTGATAATTGACGACCACCATTTTTCGTCACGCAATGATTACTATTTTAGGGAAAAAGTTTCCCGAGTCGGAAACCCTCGAAGCCAATTCAATTTCTGAAGCATTAACGCTACTTGAGCAAGATGACAAATTCGACTTGATTATGCTCGATTTGAATATGCCGGAAACCTGCGGACTTAACGGGCTGTTAGAAGTTCGAAACCAACACCCCAACATTCCTGTGGTTATCATTTCAGCAGAGACAGAAAAGCAAAACATTCTGCAAACCATTTCTTATGGTGCCGTTGGCTTTATTTCAAAGAGCAGCAAGATTGAAGAAATTGCCACATCTATCGAAAGTATTTTTGAAGGGAACGTGTGTTTACCATCAGAGATATTGAGAACGCCATCTACCAGAACCCGCATGACCAACGACAACGGTATTTCACCAGAACAAATTCGTTCATTAACGCGAAAAGAGCTGACCGTACTGAAATATCTAACTCAAGGGTTAGCCAATAAAGTGATTGCCTACGAGCTTAATATTTCTGAAACCACGGTTAAGTCTCACGTCTCATCTATTCTCAAAAAATTAGGCGCCAGCAACCGAGTAAAGGTTGTGGCCAGTGCCGCGAATATCGACTTTAACCAATACGTATTTAATTAAGACCTGTTGATCTTTGCTGTGCACCTAAAGATTAACAGGCCCCATGTTCCTATACTTTTAGCCATTCAAGCTTGAGACTAGCGCCGCCTTAAGCACCGAAGAGTTAACAGGTTTGTGCAGCAGCTGAATGTCGGTGCCTTCAAGTTCATTCGCTAACGCTTTTGAATGATTAGCGGTGCAAATCATAATGGGCATTGAAGGCGCGATTTTTCTTACGCGTTTCGCAATGTCTAAACCGGTTTCTTCTTCATCTAAATGGTAATCGACAATAAGCATGTCGCACTCGTCAAAACTGCCATTATTTACAGCACTGCATTGTTCAAAACCTGAGAAAGTGTCTACTTCCATGTCCCAGTTTGCGAACAAGGTTTGCATGGCTATACGCATATTGGCATCGTTATCAATGTGCCATATATGCTTATCCAAAACGTAATCTGGTAACGATGGCTCCAAAGTATAAAGATAGTCTTGTTCCTGACTCGTATCACACACTTCGGTAATAGGAATGGTCACCGTGAAGCACGCGCCTACGCCCTCTTTCGAGCGCACTCGAATATCGTGCTCTAGCAACTTACTCATTTTATCTACAATGTATAATCCCAGACCCAAACTGTAAGAGTAGTTAAAATCGTTTTCTAATCTGGAAAACTCTTTAAAAATAACTTTCTGATCGTCTTCGCTTATACCCACCCCTTGATCATAGATGCTAATTTCTAGGTTCTCATTCACCTTTCGTGCTGCCAGTAACACCTTGCCGTTGGCACCGTATTTCATTGCATTTATTAATAAATTTCGCAATATTCGTGAGAGTAAATTCACGTCTGTCACCACGAAGGCTTCTTTCAAGCGATAGCGAAAATCTACACTGTAGTCTTTACTGATATGCGTAAACTCTTCGGCTAGCTGCATAAGTAACGGCAATACATTTTCTTGCTGTTTGTCAGGCTGTAACACCCCAGCGTCTAGTTTGGACGTTTCAATTAACGTGCGAATGAGACCGTGTAAATCAGACAGTGAATTATCGAGGGCATTAACAATAGGGCTAGATGAACTGTCTACCTGATCTTTCAGCGTTTCGTTAAACAAGATAGCCGCGCTAAGAGGCTGCATCAGATCATGACTAATAGCAGCCAAAAATTTGCTTTTTGAATCAATGGCTTCTTGAAGGGCGATGTTGGCGTGATTGAGCTCACGGGTACGCTTTTCTACGTTCGATTCTAACTGATCTTTAGCCGCTTTAAGCTGCAGCTGGCTTTCCACCTGTTGCGACACGTCTGTGGCCAACACAAAATGCCCTGCAATATCGCCAGACTCATTAAAATGAGGCAAATAGACTTTTTGTAAAAAGCCAACGTCGCCATGGGCATTTTTTTCCTTACTTTGAAAGCTCACCACCTCGCCCTGATTTACACGACGTAAATATTGAGTGAGATTGGGGTAAACATCTTTAAGGTGGCTGCGGTCCATAGGCATATCGTTGATGTCTTGCTCACTGATGCCGTACCAATCGCGATAACCTTTGTTGGTGTATTGAAACTTTTTATCAGTACCAATATAAGCAATGAGGGCCGGCACATTATCGGTAATCATGCGGATCCAGCTTTCGTTTTGTTTCAGCGTTTCCGCGTAATTATGCTGCGATGTCACATTGGTAAACGTGCACAGTGTATTGCCATCAGGAAGCGTAGTGATATTGCGCTCAACCACCAAGTGCTCATGGATAATCTGAGTACTCGGCCCGACCGGGTCTAAGTTGAGCCCGCTCCAGTGACGGTTATTTTGAAGGGCATAAATATTCTTACTGTTTACCAGTACGTGCTGAGGCACGTTTGATTGGGTCAAAAACGTGTTATTCCAAAACGCGATGCCGCCCTCTTTATCAATGAGCAATATTCCAACGTCAATATTATCGATAAGGCTTTGCAGCAGCTTGTTTTTCTCTTTAATGACTTGCTCGTAGCGATTCGACTCAAGCAGTTTTACTTCAGTGATATCGTTAAACAGAATAACGTTCCCGCCTTCTTGAGTGGGTCGGTTGGTAAGCTGATACCATCGTTTGTTCGACAACTGGTAAATCATCCTGCCCTCAATATCAGCGGGCAGAGCACGGCGAATAACCCCGGAATGCTTGGCAGCTTGGGTAATATCGTAATAGTTATCACCAATTTTAGGGGTAATGGAAAGGTCGTCCCAAACGGTTTCAAAATGCCGATTAAAAAAGATGATCCCGCCGAGCCTATCTAGCAACACCATCGCCTGATTGGTACTTTCAATGGCATCGTGCAAACGCTGCTTAAACTGATGGGTTTCTTCGTGAGCACGCACCAGCTCAGCGTTTGACTGCTCGAGCTTTTGCAGTACAGATTGAAGTTCTTCTGTTTTCTGGCTCACTTTTTCAGAGAGTTGAACCGAGTGCTCGAAGGCGCGGTAGCTATGATGATTAAAACCGCCCTCTTCCATGCGATACATCAGCGCAGCGTTTATTTTCTCAAGCTTTTCGTTTTCACGTTTTTGTTCATGCAGGGCTTTTTGGAGCGCCTCTACATCGTTAAAGCGATTACTGGGCTGCAAAGTACACCCCTGTAAACGTTTGATTTAAATGGATTGAGTGAATATGCTCACCATACGCATTAAAGCCTGCAACCTTGTATTTTTGCTGTAAGCGTTTTATCTCGTGGTCATTTTTACCTTGCTGAATTTCGAGCCTTCGTAAGAAACAGTCACAGGCATAAACAAACTCGGGCTCGCCAAGCTCGGTTCGCAATTTATCCAACTTGTTTTCTAGTGCTTCAATACAATCGCCTAGCTGAATGAACGTAAGAATAATGCCAATATCAACCGCGCAATAAAACGTAATGGCGTTAGTCGCCAAATCTACTTTTTGAATTGAGCGAATAAAGTATTTTCCTCCCACCAATACTGCTAAAGGGAAAAGCGAAAACACGTCTGGCGTTAAGTCTTCAGCTTTCATTCCCAACAAGCTTGCGTAATATTGGGCCGCAGGTTCACCGTTGATTTCATAAACGGTTCTCGACTCAGGATCGGCGTGGGTGACCACTAGCTTCGATACCGGAGAATTTATGTGATCAATAGAAAAAACGGTAAAAGGTTTTCCTGTGCCAACGAGCAGCATTACTGCAGCGTCTCGGTGAAATGCGCCGTTGTAAAACACATAAGTAGCTTCAAGTTTTAAGTCGTCGCCGGCACTCCCGCCTAAGTGCGGAATGTTGCCAAATGCAGTAGCAAAGGTTTCTAGAAAATGTTCTTCATGGCGGGTAAGTCCATCTAGCACAGAAATAACGAAGTGCTGTTCATTATCGTAACAGCGTTCTCGTCCTTTCAACGCTCTGCGCAAACCGCTGGCAATATCATGGGCTTCATCGAAATTCACCTCACCCAAATTAGCCACCATCGCAGTGGCGATGGAAAACTCGTTTTTCAAAAACGCGACGGCCAAAAGTTTTTCTGTTCCGTAGCCATTTTTATTAAATTCTCCAGCACTGGTGCAGCCAACAATGTTCACGTGTGGAAAACGTGCGGTGATTTCCTGTGCTACGGTATCTAAGTCAAACAGCGTGCTGGTATGAAAGAGTAATATCTCTATTTCATCGCACTTAACGTTAGCTAAAATCTCATTGGCCACATCGCGGCAGGCTTCTTTTGCACCGTATAAACAAGCTTGGTTGTCATTGATAACCTTGCTATTTGCAGGTTGACTAAGTGCGGACAGGATTGAGGTTTTTGACACGCGTTGGTACCTTTTTCTTTTTATATTTATCGATTTTGCACAAGTTAGGGTTATCTAACGTAACCACACACTCAAGGCACTGAATACACTCAGCATAGTCAATGCTGCCGTCTTGTTCTATAGCATCAATACCACATTTCTTTTGTTTGCACAGCTGACACGGATTACCACAGGCGTCTTTACGTGTGAGCAACTTAACTAAAGGGAAACGCCCCAGAATGGCAAGCCCCGCTCCCAAAGGGCATAAATAGCGGCAGTACACTTTATGAATTTTTAAGCTAAGTAGCAGCAATAAAACCGAATACAGCACAAAAGGCCAATATCGAACAAAGTGTAGGGTTATGGACGTTTTAAACGGCTCTATCTCAGCGAGCTTCTCCGCAAGGTTGAGTGAATAGAATGAGCACGCGACTAGTCCTATAAGCAACACATATTTAATTTTTTGCGCCCATTTGTGGTGCTGAGGCTTAATTCTGATTTGTTTTATCCTGAGCTTTTCAGCCAGTATTCCCATCATTTCCTGAAGTGCCCCGAAGGGGCAAAGCCAGCCACAAAATAGTCCCCGACCTACGATAAATAACGAGACAAATACAAAGCTCCACAGAATAAAAATAACCGGATCGAGAAGATATACTTCTAACGAGAACCCATCGACAATATCCAGTAGCAGCGTGTATATGTTGACAACCGACAGTTGCCCTTGGGCGTAAAAACCAATAAAAAACAGCACGAATACAAGGGATAATGCTCGTACTGTGTGCACAAACTTCGTGTAAGGCGTGAGCCTTTGCTGAAATGCAAAAAACAACGACAGCGCCACAAGATAAGCAGCCGTGATGATTATCACTAAGGTTCTGTCACTCCAAATTTTCTGCCATAACGGAATGGGCTTTGCCAACTGAGCCTCTGGGTTTTCCATAAATAACTCGCTAGGCAGCGTCACTTTCATAGAGAACAGATGCTCATCTTGCTCAAAGAAACTTGGCTTAAACGGCACACTAATGGCTATTTCCATTTCTTGATCAAGTGACAGCCCGCCTTTCGACTTTATCCGTAGTACTTTGATTTTGTTGTACTCAGGCAATGCCTGTGAAAATGCAGGGTCATAGAAACTATAAAAATCGATATCGCGGATAGCAGTAGGGAAGCCGCCTTGTGATACCCGTAAATGCTCCGGTGTGGTCTGGGGAATAAACTCATCACTGATAAAACTGAAACCTTTCGTATTCAGCACCATCAGTGCCATTTCTCCCGGATTTAGATTTTCCTGTAACCGAGCAAATTCCCCATCATCGAGCAGGTTTTTCCCCACAATAGGAAGACTTAAAAACGCGTAGTAGTGTTCAGCGATGATGTCATCGTCAAGAGTAAACTCGCTTTGAATATCGTCAACCGCACGAACCACTTCTTTTGAGAGGCCTTCGGTATTTTGTCGAGTAATCTGGTGCTTTTGAATGTAGCCCTTATCCACTAGCTCGCTAAAAGTAAGAGGCTCGTAAAAATCTGGATTGATAATATTGTTGCTAGGCGCAACAAACCCATCGAGCTTGGCTCTGGCAACCGCTAATGCAGACGTCACGATAGTATCGTTAATGACCAGCACTGATACGGTGGCTTTCGTAACCCCGTCAAAGTAGGTAGCGTCTTTACCTACATTGCTTTTTCCACCAATGATAAAACGCTCTTTGATACTATGCCCTTGATATTGGGCAACGAAATCGAACATGGATTTCTCGCCAAGCCCGTGCAGAAAAATGGGTTCGCTGTGCTGTTTGACGAAAAGATCAACCACATTGCCTTGTGTATCTAGCCCAATCACCACATTAACCGGTTTGCCTGAAAAGCCTATGAAGTCGACAAAGTCATTCGACTCAAAAACATATCCGAGTAGTTGCTGAAGCTGATAGACCGGAGTTACCTTGATGTCAGTGTGCATTTCCCCCACGCGTGTAGCGTTGGGAAATATTTTGTAAATGTCTTGTGGAATGTCTGTCGCGTCAGATTGCGCCAACACCTTGGTGCTGAGCAACAGCAAGAAAATGATTGAGGAAAATGCGATGCGCATAAAAGTAACGGGCGGCGGTAAGCGCCGCCCTCAGGTTTACTTAGAAGAAACCAAGTGGGTTAATGTCGTAGCTTACCAATAGATTTTTTGTCTGCTGGTAGTGATCTAGCATCATCTTGTGAGTCTCGCGACCAATGCCCGATTTCTTGTAGCCGCCAAACGCAGCGTGCGCTGGATATAAGTGATAACAGTTCGTCCAAACGCGACCTGCTTCAATCGCTCGACCTACGCGGAATGCTACATTCGCATCGCGGCTCCATACTCCTGCGCCTAGCCCGAAGCTTGTGTTATTGGCAATCTCAATCGCCTCTTCTTCGGTTTTGAAGGTTTGGACAGCGATTACCGGACCAAAAATCTCTTCCTGGAACACACGCATGTGGTTTTCACCCTTTAAGATAGTCGGCTGAATGTAGTAGCCTCCATCAAAGCCAGGTAGCTGTTCTTTCTCACCACCAGTGACGACCTGAGCCCCTTCTGACTTACCGATATCGATATATTTAAGGATCTTTTCGAACTGCTCGTTAGATGCCTGTGCACCTACCATGGTGTCTGTGTCTAGTGGGTTGCCGCGTTTGATCTTCTGAATTTTCTCCAAGACCTTTTCCATGAAGGCATCGTAAATGTCTTCTTGGATGATCGCACGTGAGGGACATGTACATACTTCACCTTGATTGAAGTAACCAAGAACTAAACCTTCGGCACACTTATCAATAAACTCTGGCTCGTGATCCATAATGTCTGCGAAAAATAAGTTTGGCGACTTACCGCCAAGTTCTACCGTTGATGGGATGAGATTTTCAGCCGCACAGCGAAGGATATGTCCGCCAACTGGGGTAGAACCGGTGAACGCGATTTTTGCAATTCGAGTGCTCGTTGCTAGAGCTTGCCCTGCTTCTGCACCAAATCCATTAACAATATTAAGAACGCCTGGTGGCAGTAAATCTTGGATTAGCTCAGCGAACAACAAGATTGATACTGGCGTTTGTTCTGCAGGCTTCAGCACCACTACGTTACCGGTAACAAGTGCTGGCGCCAGTTTCCATGCCGCCATAAGTAGCGGGAAGTTCCAAGGGATGATTTGCCCCACTACGCCATAAGGTTCGTGGAAGTGATACGCTACCGTGTTTTTATCAATTTCACCAATAGTGCCTTCTTGGCTGCGAATACAACCAGCGTAGTAGCGAAAGTGGTCAGCACAAAGCGGGATGTCTGCATTAAGCGTTTCGCGAACGGCTTTTCCATTATCCCATGTTTCTGCAACAGCAAGTAGCTCTAGGTTTTCTTCAATGCGGTCAGCAATTTTAAGAAGAATATTAGAGCGTTCCGCAACTGACGTATCTGCCCAGCCTTTTTTCGCAGCGTGAGCGGCATCCAGCGCAAGCTCTATGTCTTCAGATGTTGAACGTGGGATTTGTGCGATGTCGCTGCCGTCAACCGGAGATGTTGCGGTGAAGTACTCACCTTTAACCGGTGCAACCCATTCGCCGTTGATAAAATTACCGTAGCTTTCTTTGAAGCTTACGACCGAACCTTCACTACCTGGCTTTGCATAAATCATAAGAAATACCCTTTGATAACGTTGCGCGTACCACGCGCTGTAACTTGCTTTGTTGTGTTATTTGATAATGGTACTTTTATGCTTTACCTACCATGATGCGATAGACCGATTTGACTCCTACTTTAGGAGGGGAAACCTATGGCTACTTGCCACTTTTCTCGACAAAAGACACCGATTGAGACGCTGAAAGATCTGCCTCACCGATGTAACCGTGTTTAGCCGCAATGGCTGTAAACTGGGAAGGCACGGCATCAAGTTTACGCTTAATGACGGTAAGCGCGTTAGACACAGTTTTTGCCGATACCCCTAGCTCTTCAGCGATGTCGAAACGAGATTTATTCATCGCTATCGCAATGAATATTTCAAACTCCCGTTTTGTTAATTTCATAGCAATATCAACGTTAGTATCAAGAAGCTGGTTGGCTAAATTTACCGCCAAACCACGTTCGATATACTTCTGCCCTTTTGAGACTACCTTAATGGCTGAAATAAGTATTTCAGGCGAACTGCTTTTACTGATATACCCCATGGCACCGGTTTGCATAGCACGATGCAGAATGACACTGTCTTCAAACATACTAAAAAAGATAATTTTTAAATCTGGATGGTGCTTTAAAAATATCTTAGCCAGAACGAGGCCACTTTCATTTGAGAGATTTATGTCGAGGATTAGGATATTAATGTCACTGTTTGCCAGTAAGCGATGGGTTTGCGCACCGTTTTCAGCATCAAAAATACGGCAGTCAGGGATCATAGCATTGAGTAATGCTTTGTAACCTTCACGCACCACAGCGTGGTCGTCAACGATAAGAATATTCATGCTGCATTTATTCCTAACTCTGGCGATGGCTGCGTAAGCGGTAGCTGCAATGATACAGTAACACCGCCGCCCGTTGTCGATATCACGCTACAGGATGCGCCTATGCATCGCGCGCGGCTGCGCATTGAAGACATTCCAATGTTTTCTACAATGTGGTTACCCAGCCCCCTGCCGTTGTCCTTCACTTCTATTGAAACACAATGAGTATCACCATAAATTTGAATACTAACTTTCGTAGCTTTTGCATGCTTAATCACATTATTAATGGCTTCTTGTGCAAAACGATAAAGGTGAATATCTCGTTCACGGTCTTCTTCATAGCGCTTTAGGTTAATTGACACGTCCCATTGCGTATCAGGCTGTGCTATTTCTTGTTCGTAAACCAGACGTTCTAGCGACGACTGTAAAGGTACTTTGTCCAATATCAGGGGGTGAAGGTGAGCTGTGAGCTTTCTAATAGCATCGCTTATTTGATGTGACATCACCTGAACTTTTTGTGCAGAAAGTTCTACCACAGCGCGCTCTTTTGCGTTGACCAGTATATAAGCGTGGGCTTTTATCGTTGTCAGCAACTGCCCAACGTTATCGTGAAGTTCTCTGGCAAGATAATTACGCTCTTGCTCTTGAAGAAGCGCTAACTGCTTATCTATTTTAATGAGCTGCTTCTCTTTTGATTTAAGCGCATTTTGCAGGTGCTTAAATTGGTCTATCACCCTATTCATTTCGGTGATATCAGAGTGTGGCAAGGGCTGAGAGTCTTTTCCCTCTCTTAACTCAGACAATGCTTCTGCTAGCTGATTAAGTGGCACTAACCTTTGTTTAACCGCTACATTTAATGTGAATAGAAGCAGAACAAAGGTCGCAAAAAACAGCCCCACTACTAAGGCAAAAAAAGTAAGATTCTGGGTAAGTTCAGTAGTATCGAAAGGCGTAACGATAAGATACTGATTTTCCTGAATTGGGATGATAACGGGTGCCAGTGCATTGCGTTCAGTCGTCGACATTGCTGAAGGCTGTTCTGCCTGAAGACGGCCCGTGAAATAATGGGCAGATAAGTGAGGGCTAGGCTCTACTATTGCTTCGATATCAGCGACAGGGATATTGAGGATTACCATTTCTCGCACTTGATTGAGCGCGCCCGTCATCTCTTCCTCAATATTATCTTGAATATGGAAGTAAACCAGATAGCTAAACATCAAAAAGCAGCCAATGAATACGGCCACTATAGCTGTAGATATTTTTGTAAAACCCGACATATGCGCCCCTGCAAGCCTTTTATTACAGGTTTATGCTATACAGCATGCGCTCAAAAGCACATCCTGCAATAGGGGCGAATTCATCCTACCAAGGTAGGATAAAGTCAACGCCGTTTCACGACTGGACGGGTACTGGCTAAGTGTTAGTAAATGTCGTCGATTTAAAGGTGCGTGATGCTATCTGGCGGACTTCATAGGCTACAACAGCGCCCCTCTTTCCCCCCCCCCCCGCTCGGGCTGCTTCGTAAACTAACTTAAACATGTTCTAGGGGCGAGAACATAGTTTTCTTAAGAGAACAGGTAAGGTAAAGGCCCCACGTAATGTTATAGCTACGATGGGTTAATCGATAAATCGAGACTGATACCGCTCGACATTTTCTTGGAGCCATTGCGTGAACACTTGGAAGCGAGCTTGAGAGTGGGTTTCTTTATGCGTCGCCAACCAAAACGTGCGTTTAATGTGGATCTCATTTTCAATAAGGCGAACTAAGCCAGGTTGTTTTTCAGCCATAAATTTAGGCAAGATACCTACCCCAGCGCCATTGATAAGCATTTGATACTGCGCATTTATACTGGTGCTGCGAAGGGCGCTTAACTGTGACAGTGCGGTTTCTTCAATGAACTTTAACTGCGGAGCGTATACCAAATCCGGCACATAGCTCACTAAATTGAATGCAGTGAGATCGTGCAGTGTTTCTGGTTTATTCTCGTTAATAAGAGACCGATGGGTGTAAAGATAAAGGTTATAGTCAGTCAGTTTCTGTGTAACCAGTAGGCCTCTACTGGGCTTTTCTAGCAAGATAGCCATATCGGCTTCTCGTTTATTCAGATTTAAAAAGCCACTAGTTGCAACTAACTCAATACTTATTCCCGGATACTGCTTTTTAAAATTGGGAAGCAATGGCGCCAAAAACCAGCTGCCGAAACCTTCCGAAACACTCACCCTTATCGTACCTGCCAAATGAGAACGTTCATCACCTAGTTCATTTTGGGCCTCTAGAAAGTAATGCTCTGCCTTTTCAATATACGTGACTAGCTCACTGCCATGAGTGGTAAGCACGTATCCCTTTTTTGTTAGCTCGAACAATTTACAATTTAATGAGTCTTCCAGTTTTTTTACACGACGAATTAACGTCGTAGGGTCTACCTTTAAACCTTTAGCTGCAATAGCTACACGACCGTTTCTTGCCAAACCAAGAAATAAACGCATGTCGTCCCAATTCACTTAAATACCTGTATTTTTACAGCACCATACTGCAAGTATATGTATTGCCTTTGCAAACGCAAGGTTTCAATATTGTTAAAAATTACAGGAGCTATGTCATGAGAAAGATTGTTCACTTTATTGCAGGTAAAGATTTTGAGGATAGCAGCGAAAATACCGCGTCGGTATTTGCGCCTAACACCGGCGAAGTGCAGGCTGAAGTAAGCTTAGCTAACACTTCAACTTTAGCCTATGCGATTGAAACAGCCCAAGCTGCACAGGTTGAGTGGGCAGCGACAAACCCTCAACGACGCGCTCGTGTTATGTTCAAGTTTAAAGAGCTAGTTGAAGCAAACCGCGACCGCCTAGCCGCGCTGCTATCTAGCGAGCACGGAAAAGTGTTGGTTGATGCACAGGGCGACATTCAGCGTGGTCTTGAAGTTATCGAGTTTGCCTGCGGCATTCCTCATGCGCAAAAAGGTGAGTATACCGAAGGCGCAGGCCCAGGTATCGATGTATATTCCATGCGCCAAGCACTCGGTGTAGTGGCAGGTATTACGCCATTTAACTTCCCGGCCATGATCCCTATGTGGATGTTCGGTGTGGCAATTGCCTGTGGTAACGCGTTTATTCTGAAACCATCGGAGCGCGATCCGTCGGTACCGGTTGAATTGGCAAAGCTTATGATTGAAGCGGGCCTTCCTGCTGGCGTACTTAACGTTGTACACGGCAACAAAGAAGTGGTTGATGGTATTTTGGATCATCAAACTATCAAAGCGGTGAGCTTTGTAGGGTCTTCTGATATAGCCAACTATGTATATGAGCGCGGCGCGCGTGCTGGTAAGCGCGTTCAAGCCATGGGTGGCGCGAAAAACCACGGCATCGTGATGCCTGATGCAGATTTAGACCAGGTGGTAACCGACCTAGTAGGTGCTGCGTATGGCAGTGCCGGTGAACGCTGTATGGCGCTACCGGTTGTCGTTCCGGTGGGCGATGAAACCGCTGAAAAATTGAAAGCCAAACTCATACCGGCTATCAAAGACATTATGGTAAGCCATAGTGAAGACCCTAACGCTCATTATGGCCCTGTGGTTACTGCTGCTCACAAAGAGCGCGTTGAAGGCTATATCGACCTTTGCATAGAAGAAGGTGCTGAGCTTGTTTACGACGGCAGAACCAGTCAGATCCCAGACGACAGTCAAGGCTACTTCATCGGCCCAACGTTCTTCGACCACGTGACCAAAGATATGCGCTCATACCAAGAGGAGATTTTTGGTCCAGTGCTTCAAATGGTGCGCGCGAAAGATTTCAACGAAGCGGTTAACTTAGCAAGCGACCACCAATACGGTAATGGCGTTGCTATGTACACCCGTAACGGCCATGCGGCGCGCGAATTTGCGCAACGTGTAAACGTGGGCATGGTAGGGATTAATGTGCCTATTCCTGTGCCAGTTGCTTACCACACCTTTGGGGGCTGGAAGCGCTCTGCATTTGGTGATACCAACCAGCACGGTATGGAAGGGGTGAAATTCTGGACCAAGGTTAAAACAATTACTCAGCGCTGGCCTGATGGTTCAGATACCAACGACAATGCTTTTGTTATTCCAACCATGGGCTAAGCGAGGAGATTATTATGACCACTGTTGCATTTATCGGCCTGGGTAATATGGGCTCAGGAATGGCAGATAACCTGGTTAAGAACGATTACAACGTACTGGCTTTTGACTTAAGCGAAACGGCGCTAGCAAAAGCCGAAGAAGCTGGCTGCACTGTGGCGCAAAGTACTGAGCAAGCTGCCGCTGAAGCTGACATCGTTATTACTATGCTGCCAGCGGGCAAGCACGTGCAGGATATCTATTCAAATCAGATCCTAGCTTCTGTACGCGAGGGCACCTTGCTAATTGACTGCTCTACTATTGACGTTGAAACAGCGAAAAATGTATCAGAACTGGCTGAGAAAAAAGGCCTTAAAATGCTCGATGCACCAGTCTCTGGTGGTGTTGCAGCTGCTGCAGGCGGCACACTTACCTTTATGGTGGGTGGCGACGCTGACGCGTTTGAAAAGGCCCAAGGCGTACTTGGCGCTATGGGCAAAAAAATTGTTCATGCGGGCGGTCATGGTGCTGGGCAAGCCGCAAAAATTTGCAATAACATGCTGCTCGGGGCAACCATGATAGCCACCTGCGAAAGCTTCCAGCTGGCCCAAAAGCTAGGCCTAGATCCACAAGTATTCTTTGATATAGCGTCGAATGCGTCAGGCCAGACATGGTCAATGACCACTTACTGTCCTGTGAAAGGTGTAGGGCCTCAAAGCCCAGCTGATAACGATTTTGCAGGCGGTTTCGCCTCTGCGCTTATGCTGAAAGACTTGGGGCTGGCCATGCAGGGCGCGAAAGGCGTGAATGCGAAAGTACCTATGGGTGAACTTGCTGCAAAATGGTTTGAAATGCATTGTGAAGATGGTCACGCCGGGATGGACTTTTCTTCGATTATTAATCGACTGGCATAAGATAAACACCCACCATTTCTCCAAAGGCCACTTTCCCTCAGAAGAGGTGGCCCGTTTACTGAGCGAGTAAAATTTTTTACTCGCTCTTTTTTTATTTATTATGGTTACTCCCCCTTCAATCTGTGCGCTTACAAACTCCACCAATTATTTCTTAGGCTGCGTTAGCATGTCATCGTAAGCATCCATCTCCCAAGGAAGCTCACCTGGACTGGTATCAAGGAAGTGCAAGTAACTTTCGAACTGATCTAAGATATCCTTGGCAATACTCTCCTTGTCGTACCCATAAATATCGTAGGCCTGACCGCCGCGGCGAAGAAACACTTCGGCGCGAAAGTACTTTTCCGATTCATCATCTTCTGAACGTAATTCTGCGTAACTAAAGCCAGGTACAAGGTACTCGGTCATGCGAATATCGTAGATAAAGTCCATATGATCATGACGCTCTACGGTAAAGGTGGCCCTTCCCGTTTCCTCATCTAGCTTAACGAACGCTTCCCACTCTCGTGCTTTCAGTGCAGCCTGCACGTCCTTCATGGCTGTGATCACGACTTTATCGATAAACTCGTGCACCTCGCTGCGACTCGGATAATCGACCATTGCAGCAAGTCGTCCTTTTAGGCTAGTCGAGCGACCATGGTTTCTATTTAGCGTGTTCGCTGTCAAACTAGTATTTCGATATCCCTCAATAACAAGTGCGCGCCACAGACCCACTGCAGACGCTAGCATAATGAAGGCGAAAGGTAAGGCACTGGCGATGGTCATGGTTTGAAGGGCATTGAGTCCGCCCGCGATTAGAAGTACCGCGGCAACCGTGCCTTCTAAACACGCCCAAAATATGCGCTGCCACACTGGGCTTTCTTCTTTACCACCAGAAGCAAGAGAATCGATAACCAGCGATCCTGAATCTGATGAGGTCACAAAGAACGTAATGATCAATAACACAGTCAAGCCTGACATGATTGATGCGCCCGGTAGAAGGTCGTAAAGCTTAAATAAAGCAACGGCTTCGTTTTCCTGAACATCACTAATAAGCGTTGTCACCCCTTGGTTCATGATAGCGTTAAGCGCTGTATCGCCGAAGACTGAGAACCAAAGGAAAGTAAACATAGTTGGTACAAGCATCACGCCAAATACGAATTGCCTGATGGTTCTACCCCGACTTATTTTGGCGATAAACATACCTACAAACGGCGCCCACGCAATTGTCCACCCAAAGATAAACAGGGTCCAGTTACCAATCCAATCACTACGACTGTACGCCTGAAGATTAAAAGTACGTTCAATAATGCCGTTGAGATAACTCCCCGTGTTTTGCAGAAAAGTTTCCAAGATATGAACTGTTTCTCCGAAGATAAAGACTGTGCTCATAAGCGATACAGCCAGCACCATATTGAGAATTGACAGCCTCTTAATGCCTTTATCCATTCCCGCAATAACCGATATAGTTGCAGCGATAGTCACAATAGCAATAGTGCCTACTTGCACCATAATGTCGATAGGAATGTCGCCGGAAAGGTAGTTAAGCCCCGCGTTAATTTGCGTTACAGAAAGACCAAGCGTAGTAGCAATACCAAACAAAGTGCCCAGAATAGCGAATACATCTACAGCATGACCGATGGGGCCATATATTTTGTCGCCTATAAGCGGATACAATGCAGAGCGAATTGATAACGGTAAGCCGTGACGAAAGGCAAAGTAAGCGAGCACCAAGCCCACCAACCCGTAGATAGCCCATATATGAAAACCCCAATGGAAAAATGCGATTTGCATGGCTTGCTTCGCTGCATCTACGGTTTCAGCGGCCCCTGCAGGCGGCGATGAATAGTGGAGCACGGGTTCAGCCACACCGAAATAGAGCAGTGCCACACCGTATCCTGCCGAAAATAACATGGAAAACCACTCGGGAAAGCTATATTGAGGCTCTGCATGGTCTGGCCCTAATTTTATATTTCCCCAACTTGAAGACGCCACCGACACGATGAAAACCAAGAAGATGGCTACCGATAACATATAGAACCAGCCAAACGTTTGGGTTATCCATGCCAACGTACTGTCGAAGGCCTTTCCGGCAAGTTCGGGGTTACTAATTGTTCCTATAACCAATAGCAGAATAATTGCAACAGCGGGAATAAACACAGGAAGAAGAATGGTGGAGTTATTTACTTGGCCTTTCATAGCAAATCCCTTTTCACTAATAAGTACGTTTAGCGCTAATAAATATTAAGATTAATTTAGTTACTCTAGATAAATTGGTTCGGTTCAGGTTTGCTTGTTTATGGTGATTTACGCGCTCTGATTTTGCGATTAACACATTAATGCGGAAAATAAATTTTCTATTTGCCGTATATGTCAGTAGAGAGAAACGTTATATTTTTACCTACTTGGTTTCTTTAATTTATTAGCATGATTATTTCATCACCAACTGACTATCGACG
>Ga0115005_10001030_pt1 | contig 22019 bp, 18 predicted proteins | sample ArcOceMetagenome_FD_87163 | JGI IMG/M metagenome (GOLD analysis project Ga0115005, IMG submission 87163) | Marine eukaryotic phytoplankton communities from Arctic Ocean - Arctic Ocean - Greenland ARC118M Metagenome | ecosystem: Environmental > Aquatic > Marine > Oceanic | place: Arctic Ocean...
AACCACGTCTACTTTGCTTAAAATGAAACAGCAAGGTAAAAAAATTTCTACCATCACCGCTTACGATGCTAGTTTCGCAAAACTATTCGATCAAGCGGGCATTCATGCTATTTTAATTGGTGACTCACTCGGTATGGTTTTACAAGGCCAAGATGACACACTACCTGTTGATATTGATCACATGGCTTATCATACACAATCGGTAAAGCGCGGCGTGACTGAAACGTTAATCATCAGCGATATGCCATTTATGACATACGCCACTAAAGAGCAAGCATTTACTAACGCTGCCAAACTTATGCAAGCCGGTGCAAGCATGGTTAAAATGGAAGGTGGAGAATGGTTAGTTGATACGATTAAAGGCCTGGTAGAACGTGGTATCCCCGTTTGTGCTCATTTAGGTTTAACACCACAATCAGTCAATGTATTTGGTGGTTTTAAAGTGCAAGGTCGTGAGAAATCGCATGCCGATAAAATGATCGCTGATGCTAAATTGCTTGAAGCAGCAGGCGCACAATTATTAGTCTTAGAATGTATTCCTTGCGATTTAGGTAAAGCTATTTCTGAAGCAGTTTCCATCCCTACTATTGGTATTGGCGCAGGTAAAGATACAGACGGACAAATATTAGTGATGCACGATGCCCTTGGTATTTCATGTAGCTATATGCCCAAATTTTCGCGTAATTTTTTGATCGACACTGGCGATATCAAAAAAGCCATTGAGTTATACATTAGTGAGGTTTCCAATGGTAACTTCCCTGGTGACGAACACATTTTTGTTAAATAATTTTTCAAATAATATATATAAACATATGAAAATAGTAAGTGAAATATCCGAATTACGCTGCCAAGTATCTGAGTGGCGTCAACAAGGCTTAAAAATTGCGTTTGTCCCTACGATGGGAAACTTGCACGCTGGACATATCTCTTTAATTACTGAGGCTCATCGCCACGCAGATAAAGTTGTTGCCAGTATTTTTGTTAACCCGATGCAATTTGGTGCTAATGAAGATATCGATAATTACCCGCGAACGATGGATAACGATCAGCAACAGTTAATTGCTGCTAAGACTGATCTACTTTTCATCCCTACACCAAAAGTTATTTACCCGAAGGGTTTAGATAAACAGAGTTTCGTTGAAGTACCAAATGTATCAGACGGTTACTGTGGAGAAAGCCGTCCAGGACACTTTCGTGGTGTTTCTACTGTTGTGTGTAAATTATTTAATTTAGTGCAACCTGATGTAGCTTGTTTCGGTTTAAAAGATTATCAACAAGTGCAAGTTATACAAACCATGGTTGAAGATCTGTCCATGCCGATTCAAATTATTCCTGTTAATACCGTTCGTGAAGATAGCGGTCTTGCATTGAGTTCTAGAAATGGTTATCTAACGGAAGAAGAACATAAGCAAGCACCCGCCCTTGCGCAAAACATTCAATGGTTGGCCAATAAGATAAAGCATAATAATGACTTTATCGGTTTAGCAAAAAAAGCAGCCCGTTATATTGATAATGCAGGTATGAAAACAGATTATATCCATATCTGCGACGCTCGAACATTACAACCTGCCAGTGAAGACGATACCGAATTAGTGATCCTTGCAGCTGCCTACTGTGGTAAAGCAAGATTGATCGATAACTTACAGGTCTACTTATAAGTTATAAATTCTCAACATCGTCATTCATTCACATCCATGTGATCATGACATACCGTTCGTCCTGAACATAAAAAGCCGAAAGTTATGTTAATAACTATCGGCTTTTTATTGTTTTGCTATTGGAAAGCGTTGTTGCTAACGAATTACTCGTATGAACGCTCTAACCATTGAATTTGCGATTGCAATTCTAGAATTTCTTTTTGTGCTTCGATCAATTCTAGTTGAACCGCTGATATGTCAGTATGATTCTGTTCAGATGCTTCTATTGGAGTTTTTCTCATGTCATATTCCATAATTATTACCACCACAAAATGTAATCGTGATTGAATTATTACACAACAACTTTCATAAATAAAATAACATTTATAGATCGAAATGAAACTTTATATAACGAATATTTATTAAAAAATATAATTGTGATATTTAACAGTAGGATAAATAAAATTAATTTTTGATAAAGCAGAGTAAAACGAAAGAAACAACTTACAAAACGAAAGTAAATTTAAAACATTACAAGATCAAAAACAAAAAACTAAGTTAAAGACAGTAATTCAGGTAAGAATGTTTCACTTTCTTGTGCTAACTCAAGTTGCTCTACTAGCACATCGTTAAGAATTTCATTCGAAGTAAGAGGGTTAGCAAGCACTACACGAAAAACCACTATTTTTCGTCCTTTATAGCGTTGCACTTCAATACGCGTTCTTGAAACAAATGACTTTCCATTTTCACGCTGTCGTTTTTGAATGAATTTAGTCAGTTTATCCAGTAAATGATTAATTTCATCTTGTTGTTCATTATCGCTATTCGTTAATAAAGTCTGAACGGCTTTTGGATTATAACGATAGGTTAATAAGCATAATTCAGGTTCAGTGATTAATTCAAAGTTAGCATGCTCTTTAATAAGCTTTGCAAAATATCTCGCTCGGTCAATACCTTGGTTAATCAGCATTTCATAACCAGGTCGGCTGATAATATGTAAACTTGCATACACTAGCATTGCCATACCGGGTCTTGAGCCTTCTAAAGTATGTGAACCTAGGTCCTTAGAGCCCTTGCGTAAAATATACTCTGCATGGTGCTCAATAGAAGCCACCGAAGCTGGGTTCTTAAAGACAACAAGTCCCGCCCCCATTGGCACATACATTTGCTTATGTGCATCAATAGTCACTGAATCAGCTCGTTCAATGCCGTTTAATAACGGGCGATATTTATTAGACAGTAATGTCGCCCCCCCCCATGCGGCATCAACATGAAAGTGTGTTTGAAACTCTTCAGCTATATCAGCCATTTTATCTAATGGGTCAATATTACCTGTTTCTGTCGTACCAGCCACACCCACAATACTCAACACTCGAATATTTTGTTCTTTTAATGAGAGGCATTTTTCCCGTAACTTATGACAATCGATACGATTGTTTTCATCGGTAGGAATTGAAATCACACTATCTTGGCCAATACCTAAAATATCCGCTGACTTTTTCAAGGAGTAATGTCCACGATCAGACACTAATATCACTAAGTCATCATACTGATAATGCTTTAATGCTTTGAATAAACCTTCTCGAGCAATTCCTTTGAAGTCTCCTTTAGGCCTTAATAAATTATTACGTGCAACCCAGAGTGCAGTAATATTCGCAACAGTACCACCAGAACAAAATGCGCCCAATGAATGGTTTGCACTATGCATAAACTGGTCATAGAAATCATCATTATCTTGATAAACCAATCGATGCAACATGCCTAATACTTGACGCTCAAGTGGCGTAAATGCTTTCGATGTTTCAATTTTAACCAAGTTTTGGTTTAAACCTACCATCAGCTTAGAAAGCGGTAGAATAAAATAAGGCAAAGCTGAGGTCATATGACCAATGAAACTAGGGCTTGATGTATGCACAGATTGTGCAACCACTTTATTTAAAATATGGTGTGTATGGTCTGAAACAAAAGTGGGTTCTTCTGGTATGGCCGAACATGCAAAGTCTTTTTCTATTTCACCTAATGCTCGCTCTTTGGCGGCAATATGATTACCTAGAAAACCAGCAAGATTTTCTGAAATTTCTTTTTCTATCAGCCCTAATGTAGAATCAGGTGCCTCTGGAATGGTGAAAATTCTGTGTAAAGACTCTTGAGTCGCTTTTGCTTTGCGCTTATGCGTCGTCATACTTCGCCGTTGTAACCCTGTTGGTCAGTAAACATAAAACGGCACTTTAATAAAAAATAACTGAAATGTCTTGTACTTTATGATTATTTAAAAGTGTAGTTGTCCACGACTATAGCGGTTAAATGATGGTTGCAGCATAAACCAACGCTAATTCTACTAATGCTAAAGTACTAAGTGCCATCATTAATACATTCTTTCTGATTAAATTGTTCATGATTGTTATCCTTTTCGGTTTACGTTACTTACTTAATACTGAAAAGGTATTCAAGATACAAGCCAAAAACTCAAGAGATTGTTTTTATTGGTTTTTGTTTAAATGAAAGAATTATTGAATTAAATTAGGCGTTAATGAGTTAGTAAATTTAACTAATTTTTTGTTAAATTTACCAACCAAACGAATATGAGAATATATTATATAAAAGGTAAATATTCTCGATTGAGTAATAATTGCCAGCACTGTTGTCCACTCGCACGATATTTCGCTTCAAATGGCGTTAACGGCTCATCATTACTCACTTCACTAATATCACCTAAAACACCGGCAACGTCTGCAGCAAACTGAAATTCTTCTAAATATAATCGCCAATTACTCCGTAAAATAATTTGTTCACCTATATTTATAATTTGTGGAAATACCGCACTACCATGCCAGCGTCTTTGTATATGTTTCGATTTTGGCCAAGGGTTTGGATATAAAATATAATGTTGTTTTATGGACCAATTTGCTTTATCGACTAAACGATAAAAGTCATTTAAATCAGCTCTGACTAAATGATAGTTTTCAATTTTAGCACCATCATCATGCACTATTTCGTCAACATTGCGGTTGATCCTATGGGCTGATTTATCGACACCAATAACCAACGCACTCGGATTATGTTTAGCTAAAATACGGGTGCTTTGACCAACACCACAACAAGAATCTAGAATAACATCACCTTGATGCAATTTAACTAAAGCATCCATTTCAGCAAACGCTTGTTCTGTATGCGCTTGATAAGGCTTCTGAGACTTATGTATTAAATGTTTTTCAACAATTTCTTCAAGCTTTTCATGAATGCCAGGTTGATTAGTAACGATAATCCTTGAGTCACCAACACCTTCGGTTTCATTTTCTTGGCTATTAGTTATCTGAGTCATTAGCTACGTAGTCCTATCCCTTTAGTGATCAAGGTCATCGCAATTGCAAATAAAGTAAGTATGAATGCGCCTAATACTAGAAATGATAATGTTAAACTTACATCACTAATGCCTAAAAATCCGTACCTGAATGCATTGACCATATACACAATGGGGTTTATTTGCGAAACGCCCTGCCAGAAATCGGGTAGTAAGGTAATAGAATAAAATACACCACCAAGGTAAGTTAATGGCGTTAAAATAAACGTAGGTATTATTGATATATCGTCAAAGCTACCAGCAAAAATAGCATTGATTAAGCCGCCTAAAGCAAAAGTGGCTGATGTTAAACTTACGGTTACAACAATAACCCAAATATTATGAATTTGAATATCAACAAATAACAAAGAAACTAAAGTGACAATCGCCCCTACTAAAATTCCGCGTGCCATACCACCGCCAACATAACCAGCGACAATCACCCAATTGGGTACTGGAGCAACGAGCATTTCTTCAACATTGCGTTGCCATTTTGCACTAAAAAATGACGAAGCAACATTGGAGTATGAATTTGTTATTACACTCATCATGATCAAACCAGGCACAATAAACGACATATAATCGAACCCACCCATTTGTCCGATACGCGAACCAATTAACTCTCCAAAAATAACAAAATACAAACTAATAGTGATAGCAGGTGGCACCAATGTTTGCACCCAGATACGCATGAAACGATTTATTTCTTTATATAAAATACTTTTTAGGGCAATCACATTACTTTTTGAAGACATACTATTTACTCTCCTGATTAACTTTTTGCCCACTGCCCACAAGACTGACAAATAATTCTTCTAAACGATTACTCTTATTTCGCATGCTGTGTACATTAATATGTTGTTCACTCAATTGACTAAAAATATGATTAATAAGCTGTGATTTCTTTACGTCAACTTCAAGGGTGTGGTCATCAATTAACCGAGAAGTGAATTCATTGATTTTTGGTGCTTGTGCTATTTTGTCAATATCAAAAACAATCGTTTCTTGATCAAGTTTTGAGAGTAATGATTTCATATCGGTATCCTCTACGATTACGCCTGAGTCAATAATGGCAATGTTTCGACATAACATCTCAGCTTCTTCAAGGTAATGAGTCGTTAAAATAATGGTAATACCTTGCTCATTTAACTCACGAAGAAATTCCCACATAGAGCGACGTAATTCAATATCTACACCCGCAGTTGGCTCATCAAGTATCAACATTTGAGGCTCGTGCATAAGTGCGCGCGCTATCATTAGACGACGTTTCATACCACCAGAAAGCATGCGGCCAGAATCGTTACGTTTTTCCCATAAATCGAGCTGTTTTAAATATTTTTCAGCGCGCTTAAACGCTAATGGTCGTTCAACACCATAATAGCCTGCTTGATTAACTAAAATGGTTAACAACGTTTCGAATTGATTAAAGTTAAATTCTTGTGGTACTAAACCCAAAAAGCTTTTAGCTTTTTCAAGTTCTTGATCAATATCATGACCAAAGACTTTAACCTTACCTGCCGATTTGTTAACTAAAGAGGTGATAACGCCAATAGTAGTTGATTTTCCCGCACCATTAGGGCCAAGTAATGCAAAAAAGTCACCTTGTTTAACGGTAAGATCAATGCCTTTTAGTGCCGTAAAACCACCTTTATAAACTTTTTTCAAGCCAGAAATTTCTAATGCATTATCCATGGTTCAGCCTTTTAGTTTTTTATGTGCTAAAGGTGAGGTCAAATTTACTTTTTTCAACCGTCAAGTACTTATTTAAATACGTTAAGTGCTCCAAAAAAATCGACCAACAGCATTGCCAATTAATTGTATACAATTTAAAGTGACTGCGCCCTCATTAAGGAAATATTATGCCGAAAATAAAAATAACTCGTTGGCTGAGCACAATCATATTGACTACGGTTTTTACCGTTTCTCTAGTGGCATGTCAAAGCACTTTCACAGAAAACACCCCGAAAACTAAAATCAACGTCGATATATCATCCCCATTAACCGTTGAACGTATTTATAAGGACAGTGAATTTAGCTCTGATTATATTTCTCGCCTTCGTTGGTTGGCTGACGGAAGCGGCTATACCGTTGTTGAAAAATCAGCAGTCACTAAAAAGGATGACAAAGGTGAGGACGTTAGTATTGGTCGTGATATTGTTGTTTATGATCCTGAGTCACTTGAACGGTCGGTATTAATTTCTGCAAAGCAATTAACACCTGATGGTACTGATAGGCCGCTATCTATTGATAATTACATTTGGTCTGATGACCGTCAAAAGTTACTGGTTTATACCAACAGTAAAAAGGTATGGCGTTCGAACAGCCGTGGTGATTATTGGTTATTAGACATTAAAACCAATAAACTCACTCAGCTTGGTGGAAAAAAACCAGCGAAAAGCTCATTAATGTTTGCTAAATTTTCTCCTGATGCGAATAAAATCGCTTATGTTGTTGCAGATAATATTTATGTAGAAAACTTATCTAATAATAAAGTAAGCCAATTAACTTTCGATGCTGAAAAAGGAAAGATCAACGGTTTATTTGACTGGGTTTACGAAGAAGAATTCACGATAAAAGATGGTTTTCGCTGGAGTCCCGACGGTAAAAAAATTGCTTACTGGCAATTAGATACCAGCGGCAGTAAAGACTTCATCATGATTAATAATACTGATGAACTTTACCCTACCATTACAAAATTTCCCTACCCAAAAGTCGGTGAAACCAATGCATTACCAAAAGTTGGTGTGGTCAATTTAAGGACAGCAAAAACCACTTGGGCAAATTTACCTAATAATTCACGCAATATGTACATTCCACGCATGAATTGGTCAGGCAACAGCCAGCAAATATTAGTACAACATGTTAATCGCAAGCAAGACACCAATATTCTGTATTTAGCAAACGTGAATACCGGTGATGTAACGCCTGTAATGACAGAGCAAGAAACTACTTTTCTTGATTTTTTCGACGATGCACGTTGGTTAAATCAAGGCGGTAACTTTTTATGGACCAGTGAGCGAAGCGGTTGGCGGCATGTTTTTAACATTTCTCGTGACGGAAAAACGGCCCTAAACCTAACTGAAGGTGATTTTGATGTTGTCAGTATTCAAACCATTGATGAAGAAAATGGTTGGCTGTACTACATAGCTTCACCTAAAAATGTTGCGCAACGCTATTTATACCGCAGTAAACTTGATGGTAGTTTGAGTAATCAACGTGTTACTCCTGAAGCGTTTGCGGGTACGAATCGCTACCAAATGTCTGCAGACGGACAATGGGCCATTCATTCACACTCAACTTTTACGCAACCTACACAAAAGCGTTTAGTGAAAATTGAAGGTCATCACACTACACACATGATGATGGACAACAAAGTGTTGATGGATAAGTTAGCTACATTACCAAAAACAGATCATGAGTTTTTTCAAGTAACCGCTCAAGACGGTGTGGTATTAGATGGTTACCTTATACGCCCAGCAGATTTTGATCCAAAGAAAAAATATCCTATCATTTTTTATGTGTACGGAGAGTCTTGGGGCCAAACAGTTACCGATAGCTGGCGTGGCAATGCCGCAATGTGGGACCAAATGTTAACTGAGCAAGGTTACATTATTGCTTCAATTGATAACCGCGGTACTCGCACACCGAAAGGTAGAGAATGGCGTAAGTCAATTTATGGCGCTGTTGGTGTACTTTCCTCACGTGACCAATCTGACGCATTAAAAGCCATGAGCAAACGTTGGGATTATATTGATAGCGATAAAGTGGCTATTTGGGGACATTCTGGCGGCGGTTCAATGACATTAAATATGTTGTTCCGTTATCCAGAGCAATACCATGTAGGCATTTCACTTGCTCCGGTACCTGATCAACGTTTATACGATTCTATATACCAAGAACGTTATTCTGGGTTATTGGAAGACTTTGCTGAAGGTTACAAGCAAGGTTCGCCAATTACCCACGCTAAAAACCTGCAAGGTAAATTATTACTTGTTCATGGTACAGGTGACGATAATGTACATTATCAAGGTACTGAGCGTTTAATTAACGAACTAGTTAAGCACAATCGTCAGTTTGACTTTATGTCGTATCCAAACCGTAGTCATGGTTTATACGAAGGTAAAGGCACAACGTTACATCTTAAAACGATGATGACTAATTATTTTAATACCCATTTAAAGTTGTAAAGCATACTGCATAGATCCCTTCCAAGATCGAAAGGTATTAGCGATAACGTATATTATTGCTAATACGCTTTCAAAAAGCTTGCTAGAGCTAACTTTATATTAGAACTCAAAATATTCACTAAAAACTTTATACAATTCAGTACCTTGATTCACACTCGCCGAGGCAAAATGTAGAATTGGAATCACTTTTTTATCAAGTGAAATATAGTGCAGCGGATCACCATCACCATAATTGTCCATACGAAGAATTCTCGCAAGCGGCTGACCAGCAGTTAATGGTTTGCCAAACTCAGCCAAATAATCAACCATTCCACCCATCGGCGAATAAAAGGCTTTGTAATCTTTTAGATAACATCCGTAACGTGTCATCGATTTTGGGTGATATTCTGATGTGCTAATCACGTTTTTATGCTGTAAATAATTCATAATACTCTTAGCATCTTCTAACGCAACATCGAGATCAATCTGTTCTTGTGAACCAAGTTCAACCGTAAAGCTTTCTTTGTTAATGGATGATGAACTGATCGAAAACTCAATACCCAATTCAGCAAAAGCATCTTGTAATGACCACCATGGGCAAAATGTTGCTTCATCTAATGCACCATCAAAGTCATTAGGGATCAATAATGTATGAGGTATATCAAAGTATTGGGCACTGTCTTTAGCATATTCTGGACAATATAAATGTTTACTTGAAATAGGACCGGTATGTAAATCTAAAACATAATCAGCTTGATGTGCCAATCGTTGTAATTGATAAGCAATACGCTGCCCTGTGGTTAATCCGTAAATATTGTGGTCGAGTTTCTCTTCAATGCTTTCGATCATCAATTTTTTGAAATTAGCTTCAATTACTTTATCTGTTTTACCAATACAATCACGTACAAAGGGTTTGATGATACTTTCATCAAAATGATACATACGATTCCAATTCACACCGGTAATAGGGTCAAATCTTCCAAGGGTGTACTCGCCATTTTTATGATTACAACCCACTGGGTTCGCATAAGGAACGAGTGTAATATTGCCCTTAATATGGGTATTTTTCAACAACTCTAATAATTGAAAAATAACGGCATTTCCTTGTACTTCTGCGCCATGCATATTCGCTTGAATATAAACACTTGGCGCATCAGGGCAACCTTTAATACGATAGACAGGAACGGTGAGTGCTGCTCCACTCGCCATTTCCCCAACATACATCACTTCTTTTTTTATTTCGTTCATTATTTTTACTCTTTATAAACGGCTTATCTCAGATACCAATCAGCAGGTTGCGAAGCTCTTACTTCAATCAACGTTCCTTCGCTAAAAACATATTCTGCAGCGATATGATGACAAAGAAAAAAGGGCATGCTTTCGGTGAAACCATAGGCGCCACAATAACCAAATATAAGTTGGTCGTGAACAGAAACATCTGATGGCAGAGGCAGTTGCCCAAGTTTATCCATACTGGTGCATAACGGCCCATGAATATCAAACAACTGCTTTTCTGCTGTAGATTGTCGTAATAAATTAACCGGAAATGGTTGCTCAGTGATTGCAGGACGTAATAAGTGATTTATCCCTGCCGCCAAGACCAACTGTTCCTGACCATAATTTATTTTTCTATCTACAACAGGTGCCACGTAATAGCCACATTCTGCCACGGCAAAGCGACCCAACTCTAACCATAATTCTTCAGCACCCGCTTGTTGTTTTATGATGGCGAGATCTGCCAATATTTGTGGCCAAGAAAGTGTTTCTCCTTGCTGTAAATAATCAATCCCTAACCCACCACCTAAGTCTACTATTTTCAACGGCATGCCAATATCATCCGCTAACTGTTTTAATGGCGGCACCATTTGAGACCAGAGTGAAAACATTTCTTCATTACTGAGCATATTGCCCCATTGAAAAATATGAAGACCACACAGTTCAAGGTTAGGAAAATCCGCAGCCTTGATAGTTTTCCACTGCTGAACGGATAAGCCAAAGGGAGTCAGACTATTACCTCCTAATGGATTTTTTTCACCGTCGGGCCATTGCAACTGTACGCGCAGCAACACTTGAGGCGTCACCTTATTTTCAAGCGCAGCTTCATTTAACCAAATAAGTTGGTTAAGGCTTTCAGCAACAAAAATATTCACACCTTGTTTAATAAACGATGTTATTTGTTTTTTTGATTTTGCGGGTCCGGTATGTAAAATTCGCTCTGGTGTAATGCCCTGCTTTAGTACTTGACTTAATTCACCGCTACTCGCTACGTCAAAATTAAACCCCGCACTGTCTAAGGTTTGTATAATTTTAGATAGCGGGTTCGCTTTTACTGCAAACCACAGCTTAATCACATCTTGGTTTTGCAATTCATCTAAATGGGCCTTTAAAGCATCTAGATGATAAACAAAGTAACCTTCTTCTTGTGTATTTTCAGGTTGTTGCTTTTTTAACTCAACGATTAACTCAACCGCTGAGGAAGAATTAAAACAATGGGTAATATTTGCTAGTGTAGACATGATATTCCTGCTTTATCTATTATTTATTGGCTTATCGTAAAATCGATTCAAGTTCTAACGACGCATTACTTTTTTCATCACGATATTTAACAATTAATGCACAAGCCATGCTTAAGCCCTGCGCTTTCGCCCATTCACCTGAAACCGGACGTGTTCCCGGAACAACAACAGCACGTTCAGGAATATCCGCACCTTTCTCAAGCATCACTTGATTGACACAATCGTAAACAGGAACCGACGCTGACAGTGAAACACCCGGCGCTAAAACTGCACCTTTTTTAACAACTATGCCTTCAACAATCACAACACCCGCACTTAAAAATGCACCGTCTTCAATAATCACGGGGCTAGCGCCTACAGGTTCTAAAACACCACCAATTTGAACAGCCGCAGACACGTGTACATTTTTACCAATTTGAGCACACGAGCCAATCAATGCATGGCTATCAATCATAGTGCCTGTATCAACAAAAGCGCCAACATTTATGTAAGCAGGAGGCATAATAATGACACCCGCTGCAACGTGAGCACCACGGCGTACCGATGAGCCACCAGGGACTAAACGTACTTGATCGTCAGCTGTAAATTCACGTGCAGGTAAATTATGCTTATCCACAAACCCTTTATAAATTCCGTCAAATACGATATTTTCACCCGCTTTAAAAGCAGCTAATATGGTTTGCTTTACGGCTACATTCGCTTGCCAGTTTCCTTCTTCATCTTGCGTTGCTGCGCGTATCGTGCCTGCTTCTAATTGTGTTAACGTTTCTTGCCAATTCATCGTCTATTACTCTTATATAAATATTAAAAGGGATTATTTAGCTTGGTTATTTAGATAGATTGCCAAGCCATTGATTAATTAATTTGTCTGACGCTAACAACGCGTTATTATCATCAAGTTCTAAGTGCGTTAATGGCGCACACAAAAATGGCGTTGCGATCATTTTTTTTTGATACATTAAGTTCTTAATGGGGATAGGACTTGCTACACGAAAAAGCTCATCGACTGCGTTTTGCCAAAGCGGAAATAAACCTTGAGTTTCACCCGCCAATGATAGTTCTACATATTTATGAGTTGCCATGGGCCAAGCATTGCTACAAACAGAAACTAAACCTTTAACACCCGCTTGCGCTAAGTAAGGCATCATTGCGTCTTCACCACTATAAAGTGCAATATCAGGGCAATATTGACGATAAGCTAACACTTGATTTAAATCACCGCTGGCTTCCTTTAACGCCCAACAATTCTGATGATTCTGCACAGCTTGTAAAGTTTCAATAGGAATTAAAACACCACTGCGTGAAGGCACGTTATATAACATACAAGGAAATTTTGCGACATCAAGTAATGCACTAAACCATTGAGTTTGCCCGACAACACCTGGTTTTGTGTAAATTGGACTGCCGAGCAAATAAGCTGAGATGGGTAATTGATTACACGTTGTAATCCACTTTATTTGCTCCGTTAACTGATATCCACCAACCGCAACCATTAAGGGAGCTTGAAGCGATAACTGACAAACAAATTCAACAATACTTAGATGTTCTTCTGATGTTAACGCGAGACCTTCACCCGTGCTTCCTAATAACACAATGCCATTACCGGCAGCAGATTGGCTGATAGCTAATTTTTTTAGGCTAGGAAAATCGATTTCACCACCGCTAAGCAATGGCGTGACTAAAGCAGTCCATAAAATAGTATTATGAAGCTTTGCGTTAGCTGTTGCGCTAACATTTTTTGAAAATTTTATTTGATTCATTTCTCTCGAACTCTGTTCGTTCGGAGAACTTTTAGGCGTTTGCATCAGCCTAAACAAGTTTCACCATATTAGGTGAGTGCTTTGGCTTTACAAAGGCCAGAAGCTCTCCACCAAATTGGTGACAATTGCTAGGATTCAACCCAAACAACCGATAAGTAAATCATCAAAGAATTCACTTACCTCGGCATTAATCCCCCTCGTTATCAATCATTAGAGTTTGATCTCTTTATGATAACTACCTGGTTAATGCTCCTCTTCTGGCCCTTTTTCATGAAGTCTTCGTTTGTTAGGAAAACAAACAACGACTCTGTAGAATTAAGGACAACAGCATTAGAACATTTATTCTAATGCTGCGTCAATAAACGTCTAAATGGGTGTAGTACGAATATATTATATCTTATGTATTATGACGTAATTATTGCTTGCTCTATTTGTGCTAAACGGTCTTGACCCCAGCATGTGGTCTCTTTAAAACGGAAACAAGGCGCTCCCCATAACCCCATACTCTCTAAACTCACTTGGTTACAATCTGACCATTGTTGCCAATCATGCTCATTATTGTGTTCCAATGCTTCTTCATAATTCAATGCATGCTGCTTACATAAAGAGGCGATCACTGCGTTTTTCGATAAATCTAAACCGTCAACATAAATAGCATTAAAGGCAGACTTGATAAACGCTAAGCCTTTATTTTCTTTGTCTGCATAAGCAAACACTTGAAAGGCATTAATAATACCTTGTCCAATAGGATCCGTAATACCGGTAAATGGAATGTCTAATTTATTGGCTTCACGACTAGCATCAAAAACAGCATAACGTTGTTTATTTTCTGTCGTCGTTAAGCCTCTCATCAAGAGTGGGAGTATCGGTTTTATTTTTAAAGGCACTTGATAATGTTGACTTAATTTTTCCGCTTGCAGTAAGCCAATATAAGAGTAAGGGCTGCGCAAAGAAATAAAGGCTTCTAACATATCAGTATCGTTGTTATCGACTTCCTCCCCTTTCGTTGCTCGTTCAGCGAAAACTAATTTATTTTTTTGATACACAAGAGAGCTATCATCTTTTGCCAAGTCAAAATCTGTCAAACATTTTTCAAGATGGTCTAATCTGTCAATACCGACGAACCATTTACCTGCAATAAATATTGAAGAAGGTAAATAATGGCCTAACTTAACCAAACGTATTAAGTTTTTAATTTGATAGTTTATTACGGGTGTAGATGCATGATAGTAATCATCAAACTCATTGAACCAAGTTTGTTGAAAAATCTGCCATGCATTAGCTAATGTTTTTGGGCGTAATTGCCACATTTGCTGCCCAGTAAAAAGTGACTCTTGAGTGGGTTGCTGTGTGATCGTTTTTAATTGATATTGACCAGCAATATAATTGGCATCTTTTATCGCCCAAGCACGCATTAATTTAGGGTCAATAGTCACACCTGGCACACTTTCATAAACCAAAAATAACTTAAATTGAATATTAAAACGTTTCTCTAACTCAGGCAAAACTTGAATAAGCATGAAACTGTAAGGGTCATTGAGCGCTAAATATACTTCTGCTGTAGGCGTTTTTTTAAACCAATTGGGGACGGTAAAATAACGAAGTTTTAGTAACCATGCACGCTTATTACTGCGTATTAGCTTCACTTTAAACCAAGTCAAAATTTTAGTAAAAATACCCCACTCCCTTATTTTTTCTGGTGATTTACAAATATATTATTTGCGATTCGGACATGTTCATAATATTCACGTAGAATATCGACTATTATAACCATATCTTGTCGTTAAGCGTATAAATTACCGTTAATTAATTTATCCCATAAACTCTATTTTTATTAACGTCATAAACAACACTTTTGAGAATTATTTTGTTAGATAATATTAACCAATTATTGCTACGTAATACCGACTTGCTTCAAGCAAAATCACCTTTATTTATCAACTTACCTGTTGACGACTTTTTTCAAGAATATCATTCAATTAATCCAAAAGCTGTAATGGCTTGTTACAACACAAATTATCAATTGCACTTGCAAGCCAAGCAGCAGCAAAAACCTTTAATGACCTCCGTATTTAGTGCGCATTATAAAAGTGATATTTTACATGACTTAGTCATTATTCAGTTTCCAAAAAGCAAGGTCGAATTAACGTTTACGCTTGCGATGATTGCTGAGTCATTATCAACAGAATGCTTAGTATTAGTTGTTGGTGAAAATAAAAGCGGTATAAAGTCATTAGAGAAGCTAACTTCACAGCAGCTTAATCATTGTGTAAAAATTGATTCAGCCCGTCATTGTTTATTATTTGCTGCTAATATGTTACCCAAGCAAGAAAGTTTTATGTTAGAAAGCTGGTTAAAGGCATACTCCTTTTCTATCAACGAAACGGTGATAGAAGTTGTTGCATTACCCGGAGTGTTCAGTCAAAACGGATTAGATATTGGAACACAGGTGTTATTAGAAAATGTGCCTAAAAAAATATCAGGGGATCTTCTCGACTTTGGCTGTGGTGCAGGTGTTATAGCAAGTTACTACGGTAAAGTTTTCCCAAATGTTAATTTACATTTACTCGATGTTAGCGCTTTAGCCTTATATTCGGCGCAAGAAACCCTGAAATTAAACCACTTAACTGGCCGAATTTTTCCATCAAATAGCTTGTCTGATGTACAAGGGAAATACGATTATGTTATTTCTAACCCACCGTTTCATCAGGGACTGAAAACCAATTATCAGGCAACTGAAACATTTTTGTCTAAAATAAAACCCCATTTAAAACCTCGAGGTCAAGTAACGGTGGTCGCTAATAGCTTTTTGCGTTATCAACCCATAATGGAAGAAGAGATTGGTCGCACAAAAATTTTAGCTAAGCAAAAAGGCTTTTCGCTTTATCATTGTTCTCTTTAATTGCTCAATATAAAATTTACGTTATTATATAAAGTATGGAAAAAATGAAGAACATTCACTCATTACAGAGAAAACTGATGATTATGATCATCGGTTTCATTTTCTTATTTATCACTATTTCCTCTTTCATAGTCGCTAATCTTTTTATTGAAGATGCGAAAAAAGAATCGATAAGTAATATAAATAATTTGGCAGAGCTCATAGCAAATACTCATAATCTCAATCTCTTTAATGATGAAGTCCTATTGGTTGATAATTATTTATCAAAATTTAAATATGTTCCTTCTATTGGCCATGTACATATTTATAAAATTTTCCCACAACCTAAAGGGATCACTTTTTTTGCGAGCTACAATAAAAGAACAGATGATCCAACCCCCGAAAAATCTAACCGAATAAATGAGTTATCCTTGGCAAAATTTAGTAAAAATATCATAGAGCTTATGATGCCTATTACTCACCAAGATAAGATAGTAGGTTACGTTTACATACAAACCAATAATAAACATATAAAAAAAATAACAAAAAATATATTCTTTCGTCTTACAATTATCATTGTGCTTCTCATCTTAATTACCATGTTGATAGTAAAGTCACTTAATCGTTTTATTACTGACCCTATGTGTGATGTAGCAATGCAAATACAAGAAATTTCTAAACATAAAAAATTCAATTTACGTATTGAACAAATGCCTTTTAAAGAACTTGATATTCTTGCGCGTAATATAAATATTTTACTCAATAGGGCTGAAACACAACTCACTAAACTATCAGATGCCAAGCAACTCAGCTATCAACAAAATCAAGATCTTGAAGACAAGGTAAATAAACGAACTCAGGCATTAAAAAACTCAAACAATGAATTACTTTCAACACTGGAAAAGCTTCACCAGTTTCAGGGGCAACTTGTTGAGAGTGAAAAAATGGCTTCATTAGGAGACATGGTTGCTGGTTTAGCTCATGAGGTAAATACGCCTATAGGGTTAGGTGTTACCGCTTCAACATTATTGTCAGATCGTTTATTTGAAATAAAAAAAGCTTTTGATGATAAAACGTTAAAATCGAGTCAATTAAAAAAATTCCTTATTGAAGGTGAAGAAAACACCGCCATTATTTATCGCAATTTAAAACGTGCTGCAGAATTAATTACCCGTTTCAAAAAAGTCGCTGTAGACCAAGCCAGTGAAGAAACACGCACTTTCAATATTAAGCAATTATTCGATGACGTACTCTTAACTTTAGCGCCACAAATTAAGCCGTTGCCCTACCTTATTAATATTGATTGTCCAAATGAACTTATTATTACAAGTAAACCGGGGCCTATTAATCAAATTATGATTAATTTAATACTAAACTCTATTACTCATGGCTTTGATGAAAGGGAGCATGGTGTTATCACAATACAAGTTAGCGTCTCGAGTGACATACTAGCTATTGACTATAAAGATGATGGCAAAGGCATTGCTCCTTCTATTGTGAATAAAATCTTTGAACCTTTTACAACCACTAAACGAGGTTCTGGCGGCAGTGGTTTAGGTTTACATCTTGTTTATAATCTTGTGACACAAGGTTTAGGCGGTAATATATCATTCAATAGTGAAATTGAAAGTGGCGTGCACTTCAAAATTAGTATCCCTATATAGGCCCTTAAATAAAATGAACATTAAGCTTATAAATTCGTGCACATAAATAAGAAACTAAAAAACATGATTGTTTTTTAGTTAGTGGTTCTATACCATACAATTAATTGTATAATAATTAACAAAATCGGTTGTAGCAACATAGCGTTAATATATTTTTCAGCTATAACTAACATCTAGTAAACATTATTGCCAAATACATAAAGAATGGAAAAAATAAGATGCAAAAACCTCACATACTCATCGTAGAAGACGAAGATGTCACACGCTTTAACCTACGTAACTTATTTGAAGCTGAAGGCTATCAAGTATCAGAGTCTACCGACGGTGAGAGCATGGATACCCAGCTAAAGAAAAACACGATAAATTTAGTGATTATGGATATCAATCTTCCAGGGAAGAACGGGTTATTATTAGCAAGAGAATTAACCAATAACAATGACCTTGGATTGATATTCCTTACTGGTCGTGACAGCGACATAGATAAAATTCTTGGTTTAGAAATCGGCGCTGATGACTATTTAACAAAGCCATTTAACCCTCGTGAATTGACCATTAGAGCGCGTAATATTCTTAACCGTATTGGTCAAACCAAAAATGAAACTGAGAAAGCGGTTATAACTTTTAATGAATGGTCGCTTGACGGAAATTCAAGAAAAATGACAGCACCTGACGGACAAGTATTGGCTATTCCTCGTGGTGAATATCGTGCTTTACGTTTGTTAATTGAAAATACCGGTCAAATTGTAACTCGCCAACAACTTATAAAAGAGATGACTGGCAGAGACCTTCGTTCAAATGATCGCACCGTTGATGTAACCATTAGACGCTTACGCAAACATTTCGAGTCTGTTCCTGATGCCCCTGAACTCATAAACACCATTCACGGTGAAGGCTATCGTTTTATTGGTAGTGTTGATTAAGCGTTTAGCGATTGACATTAGTAAGTAACAATTACAAAGGGGAAGCAATTATTGCTTCCCCTTTGTAATTAAATACTTTTATTAATTTACTTTGATGCTAACCATGTATTAAAGGCCTCAATAGCGTTTCTATTTACTTCAATCAACTCTGACATATACGTTGATTTTTCAGCCCATTGGCCTGATATCTTTTCTATTGCGACTAACTTTGCATGGGCAGCAAGCAAACCCACGCTACCTGTAGCACCTTTCATTTTATGACATCTTTCTTCCCACAATGCCTGTGATTTTTGCTCAAGCGAATCTGATATATCGTCAAGATAGGTAATTGATTGCTGAATATATAATGCCAACATTTGCTCGACAATATCCAGCCCTAGACTCTCTAAATATCCTTCTAATAAATTAACATCTAACGGTTCGATATTATTCACAAGTTCTACCTTTTATTTTATTTTTTGTGGTGAAATCTTGTTTATTGTAACAAGATACATACCGATGTCATTAAACAACTGCCTTTCATTTACTTCAATTATTAACGTCTAAAAAGAATCAAAAAGCCAACCTTTTTATCAATTAGCCCGCTAAAAAGACTTAAAAAATAACTGTCGCTATATCTACAGGTAAATATACGTTAGAATATGCGCCCTTAATAAGTATGTTATGTACTGAAGTTTCAAAAAGCCCTTTACGTAACGCGTTAGAAATACTGGAGTAGAAATGTCCACATTAATGCCTGATATCGCCAATCACACTACAGCTCAAACCGAAGGTACCCTCGATTGGGTTGGGATGAGTAATATTGAAATGCCCATAATGGTTGCTTCACAAGGTGAAAATGAGCGAATGGTTTCTGCTTTTGTTGACGCGTTTGTAAACTTAAAAGAACCACAGGCGAAAGGCATTCACATGTCTCGCCTATATTTGTTGCTTGATGAACTTTCTACGAGTAACACGTTAGACTTCCAAAGCTTAGTCACTTTACTTGATGGCTTCATCAGTAGTCATCATGACCTGAGTGATAATGCGAAAGTTCAGTTTCGTTTTGATTATCACCTAAGAAGAAAATCATTAGTCAGTGGTAAGCAAGGTTGGAAAGCTTATCCAGTAACCTTGACTGGCCGATTAAATAAAGGAAAGCTTGATATTGAGCTATCTGTTGATGTTAGATATTCATCTACTTGTCCTTGTTCAGCAGCACTTGCTCGACAACTTATTCAAAAAGCTTTTAAAGAAAAGTTTAATGAGCAGCAAGCTAACTTGGATTCAATCCATGAATGGCTTGGAACGACAGATGGTATTGTTGCCACACCGCATAGTCAACGCTCAGTGGCTGAGTTAAAAGTTAAATTAAATGCAACTACCAGCGAGTTTCCTATTACCGCTTTAGTAGATATTATTGAAGGTTGTTTAAAAACACCTGTTCAAGCAGCGGTTAAACGTGAAGATGAACAAGAATTTGCACGCCTCAATGGTCAAAATTTAATGTTTTGTGAAGATGCAGCACGTCGCTTGCAACATGCGATGAATCAAGCCAATGAATATGACGACTTTTGGCTTCGCATTAATCACCTCGAATCTTTACACGCTCACGATGCAGTTAGTATTACTACGAAAGGTATTGCAGATGGGTACCAACCGTAACCTTACACTTTTGTAAACATTCAAATAATAAATTTTAAAAGCCAGTAATAAATACTGGCTTTTTTTATGGCCAGGCCCCTAATCTTCCTACCATCTTGTATATACATCAATGAATAAAAAATGAATAACATGTAAAGTTAATTCATCCTGTGATTTTCATAAATATAAATATAAATGTAACTAAATTACAACAAAGTACACAAAAACCATTCTAAACTCCCTGTAAACAGTTAAAGATAACGCGTAAAAAACCTAAAATAAATTCAAAAAAACAACACATCAATCAAATAACCATTTAAAACAATGATCTACACGAATGTAAAAAAACTACGAGCAAATACTCTATTTTTGATTGACCTTTTCTCGATAAGTGTTTATTGTTGAAGGTTCCACTTGTGTGAAAACAGAGTATTTATGCACCTTTTGTATAACTTTATTCTTTCATCATATTCTATGTTCTCAAGTGGTTCTTTATTGAGGAAAAAATAACATTATGCTTTACGATCACAGCGTTCAAAAAGATAACTGCGGGTTTGGTTTAATTGCTCACCAGCAAGGTAAGGCAAGTCACAAGCTTGTTAAAACTGCAATTCATGCACTTGACCGCATGCAACATCGTGGTGGTATTGCCGCCGATGGTAAAACGGGCGATGGTTGTGGTTTATTAATGCAAAAGCCAGATACCTTTTTTCGAGCTATTGCTCAAGAGAATAACTGGAAGCTGGGTAAAAAGTACGCGGTAGGCATGATTTTCCTCAATCCTGATCCGATACAAGCCTCTGCAAGTAAAAAAATTCTGGAAGAAGAGCTCGCTAACGAAACCCTTACGCTCATTGGTTGGCGTGTAGTGCCTACTGATACTTCGATGTTAGGTGAAACTGCAACGAATAACATGCCACAAATAGAGCAAGTTTTTGTAGATGCTCCTCCAGGCTGGAGAAATCGTGATTTAGAACGACGCTTATATATGGCACGTCGTCGTGCAGAAAAGCGTATTCAAGATAGTGTTTTTTATGTCGCTAGCTTGTCGTGTTTGGTCACTATCTACAAAGGCTTAATGATGCCTGTAGATTTACCTAATTTTTATTTAGATCTCGCTGATATTCGTATGCAAACAGCCATTTGTGTTTTTCATCAACGTTTCTCAACTAATACTTCTCCGCAATGGCATTTAGCACAACCTTTCCGTTACTTAGCCCATAATGGTGAAATTAACACGATCAAAGGTAATCGACAGTGGAGCCGAGCACGAACACACATATTCAAGTCTCCGTTATTACCTGATCTTCAAGATGCGGCACCCTTTGTAAATGAAAGTGGGTCTGACTCATCATCTTTAGATAATATGTTGGAATTATTTCTTGCTGGCGGTATGGATTTATACCGCGGTATGCGTTTGTTAATGCCTCCTGCTTGGCAAAACAGTCCGTTAATGGATGAAGATTTAAAAGCTTTTTACGAATTTAACTCTATGCATATGGAACCATGGGA
>Ga0115005_10001031_pt1 | contig 22010 bp, 14 predicted proteins | sample ArcOceMetagenome_FD_87163 | JGI IMG/M metagenome (GOLD analysis project Ga0115005, IMG submission 87163) | Marine eukaryotic phytoplankton communities from Arctic Ocean - Arctic Ocean - Greenland ARC118M Metagenome | ecosystem: Environmental > Aquatic > Marine > Oceanic | place: Arctic Ocean...
AAATCCGATGTTAATTATTTTCAAAAAAGTCGCTGCGCTCTTTTTTGGCGGGCAGCTGAAGCGACCCGCTACTAGAATCCACCAAACCTCGCATCCGCATTATTCTTCTTGTAAGGCAATTCTATAAAATCCAACGACGAAGGTTTCACTCTCAAAAAGAAACTATAAGTCGTCCGTTCTGGTTGCCAACTCATGCCCATTTCCCAACAATGCAAATTTCGATAAAATGAAAAATCAGGAAACGTTACTTTCTTATCTTTAAAATTATAACCAATTCGCCCCACCGTAACTTTCCAATTATCGGTCAAATTAATATTCCCGCGTGTCTCAATCGAATGATTTGTAATCACTAAAGTATCTTTCCCCGTTGCAACCGAAGGTTCAAATTCCAAATTAAAATTATAGCTGATTCTAAAATTTTCAAATAAATCTAAAAAGCCTTCTCCTGTTTTCACACTTCCTCTTGACGCATCGACCGTTCCTCCTCGATTGGAGCCAAATGAAGTATTATCTTGATCGGGATTTCCACCTGGAAAGGAAGGTGCTCCCTGTCCAGTTTTAGGTTTCGATTTTCCCTTACCAAACAAATCTCGAATTTGCTTGACCGAAATACTCGTACTCGTTCTCATCACCGCATTGACAAATCGAAGCGGTCGTTTCTTAGCGTCCCAATAAAAGGTATTGATTTTTGTAATTCGATTATCAGCCAAAGCGTAAGGACTCCAACTTGCCGTCAAATTCACATTGGTCATTCCTTTAAAAAATCGGGTACTTCCACTTGCTCGCACATCACTCCATTTCAATGAATCTTTCGCTAAATTGTAATCTCCATTGATATTAATGTCATTAAATAATTTAAATTTCTTAGCAGTCGAATCTTTTTTAGACCAATATTTTGCTTCAAAATTATTCCGAAGTCCGTAGGTCAATCTCATCTGTTTCCCCCCCGAACCAGGACTGCCATAAATTCCGTTGGCAAAAACATTATAATTCAACGTATCCGCCATTTCCGTCAGCGGAGTTTCAGGCGAGATCACATCTTTATAATATCCAAATTCTGGATTCGTATAATCTGGTGTGTAAGTAAAACCAATCGTCGGTTTTGCTACGTGTCGAATACCTCGAATGATCCCCTTTTTAAAATTCTTAGTAAAATATCGAGTCGTGTTCAGGTTAACTCCTGCATTCAATTGGAAATATCTGGAGAAGCCATTTATTTTATTATCTACCACACTTCCGTATGAAGTAGTGTCATATTGAATTTCAACAGTACTTCCATCAGGGTTTTTAATAGTATCTGGTACAATGGTTAATTCCGAAACATATCCTTTTTCTAATTCATTACCATACCACACATCCGTATAGCTAATATTTGGCGAAACATTGATGAATTTGAAAATCTTAAAATTCAAATCCGTAGCCATTTTATGTTTCATCCCATATTGTGCACTTTCTAAAGTTTGTTTGGTAAATAAGGTCGTATCAGTTGTCGCAAACCGATTTTGTGCGTTCATATCATATTTAAAAGTGACTCGATCGTACCATTTTTCTTTTCCAACTCTATCCTCTTTTTTAAATGGATAAATTCGATCCATCACTAATCCAACCGTCGGCAAATTAAAAGTCACCGCATTCGTTCGAGTATTTTGAGAGTGATTCATACTTGCGGTCAAGTTGAATGGACTCCCTGGAAATTTTTGCCGATAATTAATATTGGAACTTAAAGAATTATTCAACACACTATTCGCATCATTAAAATTTCGACTTTGAAAACCATTCGTTTGAATATTTACACTTGCACTAAAAGACCGATTGGGATGCGCTGAACGGTCTTGCGTATGCGACCAACGAAGGCTTAAAGAACGATCTCTTGATTTGCTGGCATCTGATAATTCCTGCACTCGGTCTGAAAAAGATAAGTTAAAATTCCCCGAACTTTTATAGCGATATTTATAGCGAGTATCGGCGGTCAATCCCCAAGTTCCTTTAAAATAAATATCTCCCGTCACCTTCGTATCCCAGTTATCATTGATGGGAAAATACCATCCCACATTCCTAAAACCAAAACCCCAAGTTTCAGAAAATTCATAATCTCTTGGAAAAATAAGTCCTGTTCTCGCACCTTGTTTTAATGGAAAAAAACCGAATGGTAAAAATAGCGGAGTTGGAATTCCTCCCAGCTCAATATTCGATGGACCAACAACGGCAACTTTTCCTGAAACCATTTTCAATTTATTACATCGAATTCCAAAGTGTGGCTCAGGATGGTTACAAGTCGTAAATATGGAATTTCGATTATAGGCGATATCGCTAGTAGTCGTATCAGAAGGGTTGGCTCTGACTCCTTGAGTAAACTTCGATTCGCTACCAAGAATATACAAATCGCTTTCTTGCGTCACCACATCATAGACTTTTCCTTTCTTAGTTTTAAAATTAAATCTTATTTTTTTTGCCGAAAAATTTTGCTCGCCTTCATCAAAAACCGGATTTCCAATTCGATTGCCCAACGTATCCGTAAAACCTTCGGCAGTCACTATATTATTACCAAAATCAATCGTAATTCTGTCCGCAGTCAACTTCAAAGTATTCTGCACCACAATCGCATCACCATAGAGATAAACTTTTTTATTTTTAATATCATAATTCATGGAGTCTCGACAATCGTATTCCACAGGATCGTCAGGAGAGTCAGGAGAAATTTGAACGGTTAACTTTTGTTGGCTAGAATTTGGTGCATTTACTAGAGTTGGAATGGGTTGACTAAGGGAATCTGAAAAAACAGGAATCGTATCCGTTACTGAATTTGTTGGTTTTACTGGACGGTCTTGACCATTGACATTTGTAGTCAATCCCAACAAAAAAAGTAAAATGATCGTATAAGTATATTTCAAATTCTAAATTTTAGACCTCACCCTCGATCCCTCTCTTTTGGGGAGAGGGATCGAGGGTGAGGTAACACTCAAGTAATTATTAAATTTCTTATCTTTAAAAGATTTTTATAGCATTAGAGAAAACAATATTCTTCCAAAAACTAAGAAATCTCTTTTTATTAAAAACAGGGGCAACATTATGCGACACAACATACTATATCCAACGTTGGTTTTACTTCTAATGTCTGGTTCTTTTCTCAACTTTAACTATAGTTATTACCCACCTTTAGCTATTGTTAACGAAATTAACACAGCTGATACTGCTAATTTCGGCAAAGATAACCAACTCGACCATTTCACAAAACTGGATTACCAACTTCGCACCGTCGTCATTGACGCTGGTCATGGCGGTCACGATCATGGTTGCTCAGGAATTCACTCCAAGGAAAAACATATTGCCCTCAATATTTCTAAAAAACTAGGTAGATATATCAACGGTAAATTTCCAAAAGTAAAGGTCATTTATACGCGAGAGAAAGATATTTTTATTCCACTTCACACTCGCGCTGAGATTGCGAATAAAAATAAAGCTGATCTTTTTATCTCTATTCATTGCAATGCCATAAATAAGCAAAAACATCTAGTACGAGGAACAGAAACTTACGTGATGGGGTTGCATAATGCGGATGAAAACCTCGCAGTTGCGAAGCGAGAAAATGAAGCAATTTTATTAGAAAAAGATTATGAAAAAAACTACCACGGTTTTGACCCTGAATCTCCCGAAGGTCATATCATTTTAGCGATGGTGCAAAATGCATTTTTGGAACAAAGTATTTCTTTTGCCGAAAAAGTAGAATATAATTTTGAAAACCTCGCAGGCCGAAAAAGTCGAGGGGTCAAGCAAGCTGGTTTCTTAGTTTTAAGAGAAACTACGATGCCGAGTGTTTTGATCGAAACAGGTTATTTGACTCATAAGTCAGATGAAAAATATATGAGAACAAAGCGAGGTCAAGACGAATTGGCGTTCGCAATTTTCAAAGCATTTCAATCTTACAAAAGAGAAATTGAAATAGATAATGCGACAACTCCAGCAGCTCTTCCAACCAAGAGATTAAATACCGTCAACTCGCAAAAGATTTTACCCAAAGAAAAGAATACAAATTTTAGCCGTAATAATCCAATGCCCTCTTCCGATTCTTCCGAAGATGATTCCTATAAATCATCTTCCAAAAAATTTGAAAATTTAAAAAAAGTCTTTAAGGTCCAATTAGCCGCTTCTACCAAATCCATGAAAACCAATACTTCAAAATGGAAAAAGGTCAAATTTCCTATCGAAATGAAACGAGAAAATGGAAATTTCAAGTACCTTGCGGGCAATTTTGAATCCCTAGCGGAAGCTAATGCTGCTCGTAAAAAAATGAGAACATTAGGATTTAGAGGTGCATTTGTGGTGGCCTATCTAGCAGGGAAACGAGTGAAAACGAAATGAATATCCAATATCGAACAAGGAATATTCAATATTCCCAATTTCCCGAGAACCATTTCATCCTTCATCCATTAAAAAAACGTTAATCATCTTAAAAATACCGATAGGTTATGTCTAGAGAAACAAGAATTGGAATTTTATCCGTTTTAGTAATTGCTGCTTCTATTTGGGGCTACAAGTTTATCAAAGGTCAAAACATCTTTTCATCACAACAGTTTTTCTATATCGAATATAGTGATATTGGTCAAATGCAACAGTCTAGTCCTGTTTACAATCGAGGGTTGCAAGTAGGAACGGTTACTGATATTTATAAAAAACCGGATAACTATAAATTAGTCGTAGTTGAAATTGAAGTGAACAAAAATTTTAGGGTTCCAAAAGAAACAGTTGCCATCATTCAGCAAACTGCCATGGGCGATAAGTCTGTCAATCTTTCTTTTGAGAAAAATTGTCTCCACCCAAATTGTGCTAAAAGTGGCGCCTTCTTGGCGGGTGAGTACAAATCTGTTTTAGGTTCGATGACTAGTCCAACCGAAGTCAAACAATATTTGGATGAAGTAGTGAATGGTCTTAAAGATGTAACTGCGAAATTAGATACGATGGTCAATGACCCAGATAATGTTATTGGGAAAACCATGAGCGACCTTCAGTTGACTATGGCAAATATGAAAAACTTGACTAGTAACCTCGATAAAGAAATGCAACGAAATGGAAGGGTCAATAATATTCTGGCCAATGTGCAAGAGCTTTCAGCAAGCATCGAAAAACAAAGAATCCAATCTATCTTGGCTAATGCCGATTCCATTTCTAATAAAGTAAATGAGATCGATATGAAAGCTATCTCAGATAATACAAATAAAACGATGACAGAGGCGCAAGCAGCCATCGCGGAATTATCTAAAACGATGGAAAAAGCGGACAAAGCAATCCTTGAATTCAATGCTCTGCTAGCTGGTATTAATCAAGGAGAAGGTTCACTTGGTAAATTGGTGAAGGATGATAAATTATATGATGAGTTAAAAGATGCTGCTGAAAAAGCTAACGTTTTAATGTTAGATATTCAACAAAGACCGGCTCGATATATTCCTTTTAAGTCAAGAAGAAAGGTGAGAAAAATTGATGAGAAAAATCCTCTTGTTTTACCGATAGAAGAAACTACGGAAGGGGAAAAGAACGATTAATCTTTTTCAATTGAAAAAAAAGCTGGTCAAGATCTTTGAAACCTTGACCAGCTTTTTTTATAAAACATTCACCTCCGCACTCAATTTTATCCCAAACTTCTCCTCCACCGAATCAATAATCTTCACCGCTAATTGATAGACTTCTTTCCCCGTCGCATTTCCATAATTCACCAGCACGAGCGCCTGCTTCGCATGACTCCCCGTATTCCCAACTCGCTTTCCTTTCCAACCACATTGCTCAATTAACCACCCTGCTGGAACTTTGATTTTCCCATTTTCCAAAGGATAAAAAACGATCTGGGAAAATGACTTTTGCAACTGCTTAAATTGTCGTTTTGAGATTTCTGGATTTTTAAAAAAACTGCCTGAGTTACCCAATTCAGCAGGGTCAGGTAATTTGGAAGAACGGATTTTGATTACCGCTTTTGATATATCTTTAATCGTTGGAATTGATATTTTTTTAGCTTCGAGTTGTTGTTTGATGGCACCATAATCCAAGTGGAGCTTTGGATTTTTCGACAACTTAAAATACACCTTCGTGATGCAAAACTGGCCTTTCATTTTTTTCTTAAAAATACTTTCTCGATAACCGAAGTGGCAATCTTTTCTTCTAAAAACATGTATTTTACCCGTTGCCAATTCAACTGCTTCGAGTTTATGAAAAACATCTTTTAGCTCTACTCCATAAGCACCGATATTCTGAATCGGTGCCGCTCCTACTCTACCTGGAATCAAGGATAAATTTTCAATACCCCCAAATCCTTTTTTGATCGCCCACAAAACAAACTCATGCCAATTTTCTCCTCCACCGGCTGAAACATAAATGCTTTTGGAAAAATCTCTTTCTACTTTTTTTCCAAAAATAGAATTATGAATCACCAGCCCTTTTACCTTTTTCGTCAACAACAAATTACTGCCACCACCAAGGATAAAAATCGGTTTTTTATTTTCCACTAAAACATTTTGCAACTCCTCAACTGACTGCACCTCAACAAAAGATTCTGCCTTAACATCAATGCCAAAAGTATTAAAATATTGAAGTGATTTGTCTTTTTCATAATTCATGGCAACGAAGTTACAAAAAATTGATACTTTTAATTTTGATAAAAGGAGCTAGGCGGTCAGGTTGGTCGCTGTGCTCTAGATCAGTAGTCAGGGGCTTCATGTATCTCCCATTATTCAAAAAACTAGACTCAAAATAATAGGAAATACAAAAAGCCCCTGACTACTGACCTAGAGCACAGCGACCAACCTGACCGCCTGACTCCTATTAAATAATAAAACCAACTCGATCGATGAAAAAAATTCTCTTTTTGACGTTCCTCTTTTCTACCTTTTTTTTGTCCTGTAAAAAATCAGTATTGGATAAACCATTCAATCCTATTCTTTACAAAACAGAATTTGTGCAATTTTTTCAGGATAAAAATATCTCGAATAAAGATGCATTTCTAATCAATTATGCGATCATTCGGCAGCGGGATTATTTGGGTTATGAAATAGAAGGAAAAACTTACGGAGAAATTTTGGAAATGGCAAAAGCTTACCATCAAAATGGAATGCCGATCAATGAAACCTACGATGAAGTGGATGTCCAAGATGACGTGGAAGTCACCATTAGTAATATCAAATCAACCTTCCTCAGGAAATCTGAAACCTCAACTGCGAAGGTGAAAAATTTAAAATTCAAAGCAACTTATAAAAATGTTTCGGACCAAGATGTGGCGTTGAACTTAGCAACTTTTATTATCAATGGTCCATTCAAACAACATTTGATGACGGCAGGATATGAAACAAATTGCAAAATTTTAGCAGGGGAAACTATGGTGATCAACTATGTCGTCAACTCCAAAAAAATTAGAAATAATTTATTTTATGGAAAAACAAGTAAAATAAAAAGACTGATGATTGATGATATTATTGATAACATGGACATCCAACTTGGAGGATTGAAGATTGATAAAAATACTAAATTTTATGAGGAATGCTTTATCGAAGACTTGGTGGTAGAACCATTTCGATTAAGTAATTATAACGAAATGTATCCTGGTAAAAATTTCAATGCAAAAATGACCAACGGAGTTCAGACGGTGCATCGTGGACCTCGATTCTACACCAAAGAAGATACGGATAAGGCATTAAATTATAAGTAAAATCGCAATTATTCAGTAAAGCTGAATTTGAAATATTTTAGACGCAGCGATGCACCGACGCAGAGTTTTCTAAATTTTCCCATGCCTTTAGTAGGCAAGTTCGAAAAATTATCTGACCTCTACATCTCTACATCTCTACATCTCTGCATTCAACTAAAACTAAAATTCAGTTTTGCTGAATAACTAGTAAAAATCAATCTATGAAAAATTCAATTTACGGAATTATCACTATCATTTTACTCGGATTATTAGTTCATCAATTTACGCCTTGGTGGAGCATGGTGATTGTGGCTACCATCGTTGGATGCATATTTAATGAGCATGCCGGTAAAAGTTTTTTGTTTGGTTTCATTGGCGTATTTCTATTGTGGGGCATTGCTGCTTTTCAAATAGACGTAGGAAATGAAAGCATTCTTTCCACTCGAATGGCTGAAATATTTGGTGCAAATATGATTATAGCTACTGCGCTGCTGGGAGGATTAATAGGTGGAATGGGTGCATTGACAGGGACGCTCGGTCAACGACTTTTTAAGTAATTTTTCTTATTTTTGAGTAGACTACTGGACATGAGATTAAAGGAATTGAGTATTGGAATTTTTATATAGTTGAAACAGATCAATTTATTACTGTTTGCCATGATATTTGTCTCAATACTCAATACAAAAAATCCCATGTCCAGTAGTTTAATTTTTGAGTAGACTTAATACTAAGGAATGCGAACTAAAGGAAATTGAAAAATTACGTAACGAATTGAAGGATAATGATTTTGTATAATTTCATTTAATCAAAAAATCATGACAGAAGAAGAAGCATATCATAAAGCAAAAAAAAAGGTTAAAGCCAAAAAAGGATTCTATATGCATTTTGGATCTTTTTGTGCAACAACACTCTTTTTGTTCACCATTAACTTTTTAACTAGCCCCAATTTTTGGTGGTTTTTATTTCCTACTTTAGGTTGGGGAATTGGAATTGTCTCGCATTACATTGCAGTCTTTGGAATCGCTGGCCCTTCTGGTGAAAATTGGGAAGATCAAGAATTAGAAAAGGAAATGAGGAAAATCAAACGCCAACATTTTGTAGAACATGAAGAAGAAAACATTACGCTACCCGCTGATGAATTAGAACTAAAAGAATTTAAAAAACTAAGAGACGAATGGGAGGATAAGGATTTTGTTTAAAAAAACAATAGCTACCTTTCTTCTTGTAACAATATATTTACATTTTACAGTTGCACAAAATATTCCGTTCACTTGCAACCAAGATGCGTACTTTTCCTACCATGGATCTGGAGGAGATTATTTCTATAAATTCAATCCTTCTTTTAATTTTACGTTAATCAAACAGTTAGACTTCACGGTCAATGGGCTTGCCTACAATCCAAATGATAATTTTATTTATGCCATCAATGAAAGCAATTCGCAGATAGTTCGTTTGGACAAAAATGGCGATCATCTCAATTTCGGGTTTCCAATCGGTTTGCCTGGAAGTAGTTATTGGGCAGGCACCTTTGATAAAAATGGAAACATGATTATTTCTGGTGGTGGAAATGCTTGGGTGGTTGTTTTAGATGTGAGTGTTTCTCCTCCGCTAATTCTTTCGGCGGTTGAAAAATTTCATGCAGATGGTTCATCTGAAAATACAGTATTTGGCGATATTGCAGTCGATCCAATTTCAGGAATTTGTTATTCATTTGAGTACTCCTCAAGCAGGCTGGTTACGATAGATTTAAACTCGGGAGCCGTTGAAAAAATCGGTTCAAATACTAGTCCTTCTTCCAATATTTTTGGCGGACTTTATTTCGATGCGAATGGAGAATTGACTGGAATTAGTTTAAAAGATATTTATAAAATAAATAAAGTAACTGGTGCGTCAACTTTGGTCGGAGAAGGTATAGATATCAATTCTGGGATTGATGCTTGCGGTTGTTTGAATAATATTCAGTTTAATAAATCCGTTGATTCGCCTGAAGTTTGTCAGGGTGATACCATCACTTTCACCTTTAGTATTATCAATAATTCGGACAATACTTTTACCGATATTCAGTTTGCAGACCCACTCCATCCTGACCTGATGTGGTTGGGAAACCCGAGTAATACATTTGGAGGAACTTTGGAAGTCATTCCGCTTTCGGGCAACTATAACTTACTGACCATCAACGAGATGCAAATTATCTCAGGCATTTCTGAATTTACTATTTCAGCATTGGTTGTTGGTAATTCTGCTAATTTTTCGACCATTTACAATCAAGCAAAAATCGATGGGTTCACTCAAATCTGGGAAAGCATTATCGATTCTAACAATCCAATTACATCAGACGAAGGCGACGCCACCCAAGTTAGCATCTCTCCTACTCCATCACTAGCAATGAATTTGCAATCACTCGAAAACGAATGTGAAGGTGGTCTAATTTCTCTTTTTGCCAGTGTTTCTATCGCTGGTGAATATGTTTGGGAAACACCAAATGGAGAATTTTTTGAAAATAAAAACTATACTAAACTTAACTCAACTTTCGATGATAGTGGGATTTATAACATTACATTTACGGATGACTTCGAATGTCAAATTGATAGTTTTTTAAACATAGAAATCTCGCCAAGTCCAACGGTTAATTTGGGAAATGATTCTATGTTTTGTTTGGAAAATCCGTTCTATATTTCTGCTGGAAATCATGCCAATTACATCTGGCAAGATGGATCAACCACCGCTGATTTTTTAATAGAAAATTACGGAACTTTCGCGGTAGAAGTGGTGAATGAATTTGGATGTTTTGGAAGGGACAGTATTTCTTTTTCTACTAATTGTTCAACCGAACTTTTTGTCCCCAATGCATTCTCGCCCAACGAAGATGGTGAGAATGATTTCTTTCAAGCTTACGGGATCGAAGTAGTCAAATTCAACATAAAAATTTTCGATCGCTGGGGTGCATTCCTTTTTGAAAGTAATAATCTGAAGCAAGGTTGGAATGGAAAATTTAAAGGGCAGCTAAAAGAAAATGGTGTTTATGTTTACTTTATCAAGGCAATTTTTTTGGATGGAACTTCGATTCAAAAAAAGGGTGATGTCACTTTAATGAGGTAACCCTACCATTGACTGGCTTCCAGCCAGTCAATGGTACGAAATCCTTTAAGTTTTTAAAAAAGCAAAACTCTCCCCGTCCAAAAAATTCCACTCTCCATTTCTATTTTTAAAAAATAAGTTCCAGCATTCCAGTTTTTTTCCAAAAAAGAAAAAGTGTAAAATTCACCTTCCAAATTATTTTCCTCAAAAACAACTCTTCCTAATTGATCTAAAATTTCAAGGTTCCATGAATTGCTATTTTCATTTTCCAAAACAATATTCAACACTTCATGAACTGGATTTGGGAAAATATTTACCTCCAGTTTTTTAGTAAAAAAATCAACACCTAATGCCATGTTGGAAGCTGCAGGAGTTGGCTCGGCGATTTGGAAAGCACCTGTTCCGTTTGGCAATCTCGCCAAGGATTGATCTGCCTCAACTTCTCCAAATTCATATCCATCAATCAAAGCAAAATCATTACTCGCTGCATCAAAAATTCCCACAAATTCTCCTCCCGCACTTAGTTTAAAATTGGTATGATTAGCTCCTTGAACTTCATCATTATCTGCCCAGAAAATTAAAAATTCTCCCGGCTGAATGCTCACGTCAGGTAGCTGCCATTTGTCAGGTGAAGTTTGATTATCTGACAAATATTTATCCCCCAAATAAATTGGATCAGCACCTCCGTTAAAAATTTCTATCCAGTCATCATATTCTCCCGCATCATCCGTAAATGTATTGTTATTACTTGCCATGATTTCGTTGACATAAAGTGGTAAATCAGAATTTCCAATAAAAATGGTTTTGTCTACACACTTCGGCGCACGATTTTCCAAACCAGCATCATCGACCACTTTTACAAAATAATTCAACGCACCGCCACTTCCAATAGGCGGAATTATTACGCCAAAAATCCCATCATTCGCTTCCTCGTCATGGTGCAATCCATCGTCAAACATCTCAATAATTTCAATATTTGGCTGTCCATCCAATTGATAATGCACTTCTACATTGGCAAGGTCATCATCGTCTTCAACCTTTGCAATTATTACAATGTCTTGATTTAGATTCGGCAAATTATTTTCTATTTGAGTGATAATTGCTTGAATATTTTGTTGATCCCATTGAGAAATGGCTGCATAATATCGCTCCAAAATATATTCTTTAATTCCATATTTCACATGCCCTGAAAGCGACTGGGTAAATGAATTTTCGTAGTCATCAAAATCATATCCATAATCCAAACTCGCCAAAGGATCATCCATTCTCCAAGGATCCATTTTTGATTTCAAACTATCAATATGTGGATTTAAATTACTTTCGTTAAATATATCCATCACGATATTTCGCAAATAATAAGTGTACCTATTTTTATATTCTGGCACTTCCATCAGCTTTTCATAAATCGGTCGATACTCACTTGAAGGCGACCAAGAATAAATATTTCGATTCGCCCAATCTACATTAAACCAATCAATTCCAAAGGTATTATCAATATCGTAAGGAATATATTCTACTAATCCATTTTCAGGATTTTCATATAAATAGAAATTATTTTTATTGAAAATCGGTCCATCCCAATTACTCGTCAAAACATCAAAAACTATATATTCCAAATATTGATTGACATTAAAAACTTGCTCCAACTCGCAAGCTAAATCACTCGTAGGAGTATTGTTAAGTACATCTATAAAATGAGCTAATTTTGAATAATCATTTGCATCAGTATTAGTTTTTAATTGATAAACTTGACGACCAAATACTTCCAATTTATAATCATCAGGATTACTTCCCAAATAATGTAAATCTGCTGGATACAAACATTTATAAAGGTTACCATCTTTATTCCCAAATCTTAAATCTACAAACTCCTCATCCACATGTTCTACATGGATAAATAATCCAAAGTACTCCTCATTTACGTATAATCTTACATGGTTGCATCGCGAAGCAGGAAGTCCAATTTGGGCAGCGATATCCCAACCTAACTTGGAGCGGATAATCGAAGGGTCATTGTGCTCTCCATTAATATTCATTTTTTCCAAACCATAATAATCGCGTCCTGGAGCATAAGTATTAAAAGAAATTTTAAATGAATTTTTATCAGCAGTCCGAGAAGTATTACCTCTAAGTCGGAATCCTACATCATTCAAAGTATCTCGAATTGTTCCATTATCAAAAATAAAGGTCGCATTAAAGTGATAATTACTTTGCGCATTTGCATCATCCAATATATAGTCTAAAGAGTCGGTAGGAAGCAGAATATCAATACGAGGAATAACGTCATCACGAAATATTTCGCCAGATTCTTGAGTTGGATTTTGAGCAGCACTTTTAAAAAAACTAATTATTACTAAGATTAAAATAATAATAATAATTCCTTTTTTTTTCAACATAATATTTTACCTTGATATTTATTTCTATAAAAAATCTCGTCCTCAAATTCTTGCTTTCAAAATGTGTCAAACAAAACTAAATCTTTTTTTGTCATCTTATTGCCTTTCTTTTTTATAATTTTAAAAAAAAAAAAACAGTTTTATCTTATTTTTATATTTGTAAATACGACACTTTTTAGAGTCAAAAAAATTCTTATATCTTTCAAATTTATTATTATCTATAAATATTTTCATCGCTTATTTACCCAAGCGGTAATAACACACATATTAAATATAACATGAAAGAAAAATTCTTAATCTTTCATTTGATAATTGTCATCGGATTTAATCTTAATGCACAACTGTCAAATGAATTAGTTACCTCCCCCCACAAAAATCAAAAAAAACAGGTTCAAAAAAATTCTAGTAAACTATATTTCTTAGTGACCGAAAGTTTTCCATTGGAAGCTAGAGAGCGAAAATTTTTGACCAACAATTTTATTGAATCAACCATCATTGACTTTGAAGACGAACAATTTGACGTGGAGTTGAGATACCGATTTCTTGACGATGAAATGCAAATTATGCATAAAGGAAAAATCAAAGCACTTTTTCCACAAAAAATCAAAAAACTCATTTTTAAGCAAAACGGAACAACACAAACTTTTATTCCACTAAAGTATTCGGATAAAAAAACAGTCAACTTAGGCTACTTTGAATTATTGGCTCATGGAAAAATGAAACTCCTCAAGCAATTTCAAAAAAGTAAAAAAGAGAAAATCAAAACAGTTTTATTTTTTCAAAATGAAAGCGAGCCAGCAGAATGTTTTAAAGTAAAAAAATCTTCCATTTTAAAAATGATGTCAAAGCACAAAAGTGCAGTTTCAAATTTTATAGTTAAAAATAAAATTAATGTTAAAAAAGAAAATGACTTGAAAAAAGTTTTCGATTATTACAATTCACTACCTTAATATTTGGTGAATTTCATTTTTTAGACAACTCCGTTTTCCCAATAAAGAAAGCTGTTAGCAAATCATCGCTAGCAGCTTTTTTTATTGGAAAAATCACTTCTCATTTATTAACTTCGCCTTTCGTAGTGGATAATTTTAATTGCCCACAAAAAAGAAGCGAGGCGGTTTTTCCAAAAACAATAAAAGTTCAAATTAAAAAAATACTATGAATACCATTCACCTTAACATCATTTCAAAAGACCTACATCTTCCTCAATCCAAGGTCCAAAGTACCATCAAATTGCTCGAAGAAGGCGCAACAATTCCCTTCATTGCTCGATACCGAAAAGAAGCAACTGGCTCATTGGACGAGGTAAATATTGGTGACATCAAAACGCAATTGGATAAACTCAACGAGATTGAAAAAAGAAAAGAAACCATTCTTAAATCTATCGAAGGACAAGGAAAATTAACGGATGAGTTAAAAAGAAGAATTCAAGATACTTTTGATTCTACCGTTTTAGAAGATATTTATTTACCCTACAAACAGAAGCGAAAAACGCGCGCAAGTGTAGCTAAAGAAAAAGGCTTAGAACCTTTGGCAGATGTGATTTTCTCTCAAAATAATCATTCTGTGGAAGAGTTGGCTGAGCGATATTTGACTGATGAAGTAGAGTCAATCGAAGACGCTTTGCAAGGTGCTCGCGACATCATGGCAGAGTGGATTAACGAGGATGAAGTGGCTCGTCAAAAAGTGAGATATGCTTTCGAAAAAGATGCTCGAATCTCGGCAAAACTGGTTCGTGGAAAAGAGGAGGAAGCTAGTAAATACAAGGATTATTTTAAATTTGAGCAAACTTTACATAATTGTCCTTCGCATCGATTATTGGCGATGCGACGAGCGGAAGATGAGGGTTTTTTGAGGGTAAATATTGCTCCTGAAGCGGAGGAAGTTTTGTATCGATTGGAACGAGAATTTTTAGAAAATGGAAATGGTTTTGCCACAAATCAGGTGAAGGAAGCGATGGAGGATTCCTATAAAAGATTGCTGCAACCTTCCATCGAAACTGAGTTTAGAAATAAGTCAAAAGAGTTGGCTGATGCAGATGCCATCAATGTTTTTACGGGAAATTTAAAACAGCTTTTGTTGTCACCACCGCTGGGACAAAAAAGAGTTTTGGCCATCGATCCTGGATTTCGAACAGGTTGCAAAGTGGTTTGTTTGGATGAAAGTGGTGCACTTTTAAAGTACTCCACTATCTTCCCTCATCCTCCTCAGTCGAAAGAATATGAGGCAGTTGCGGATATCAAACATTTGGTGGAGCAATACCAAATTGATGCGATTGCGATTGGAAATGGAACTGCGGGAAGAGAGAGTTTGTCAGTTTTCCAATCAGTAGATTATGGGCGTCCTGTCGAAGTTTTTATGGTCAATGAAAATGGTGCGTCGATTTACTCTGCGAGTGAGATTGCGAGAGAGGAATTTCCAGATCAGGATATCACGGTGAGAGGTTCGGTTTCGATTGGAAGACGGTTGATGGATCCTTTGGCGGAGTTGGTGAAAATTGATGCGAAGTCGATTGGCGTGGGTCAATATCAACATGATGTGAATCAAACTAAATTGAAAGAAAGTCTCGATCGAACGGTAGAAAGTTGTGTAAATAATGTGGGCATTAATTTGAATACTGCGAGTAAACCATTGTTGACTTATGTCTCGGGACTTGGACCAACTTTGGCAAAGAATATTATCGAGTATCGAACGGAGAATGGGTTATTTAAAAGTCGTGCTGAACTGAAAAAAGTGAAACGAATGGGCGATAAAGCGTTCGAGCAAGCAGCAGGTTTTTTACGCATTCGAGAGGCGAAAAATCCATTGGACAATACAGCAGTTCACCCTGAAAGTTATTCTGTCGTGAAGCAGATGGCGAAAGATTTGAATTGCTCGGTCGAAGAATTAATCAAAACGGAATCGCTTCGAAAGCAGATTGATTTGAAAAAATATGTAACTGAAAATATTGGTTTGCCGACCTTGACGGATATTTTAAAGGAGTTGGAAAAGCCGGGATTGGATCCTCGTGGAAGTGCGAAATCCGTGGAATTTTCCAAGACGATCAAGACGATTGATGATGTTCATCCTGGGATGATTTTGACTGGAGTGATTAATAATATTACCAACTTTGGAGCATTCGTTGACATTGGAATTAAGCAGGGTGGGTTGATTCATATTTCTGAAATTGCGAATCGTTTTATTAAGAATCCAGCGGAAGTGGTTTCGTTGAATCAGGAGGTGCAGGTGAAAGTTTTGGAGGTGGATTTGCAGCGAGGAAGGATTCAGCTGTCGATGAAGCAGGTTTAAAATATAGATATTCCGTGGCACGGCTTGGAGCCGTGGCACGTTTTTTTTTTCAAAATTCCAATTATTTGGCTGGACATTGTGCCTCGTTTTTTATACTTTTTTTTGCCACGAATTAACACGAATTTCTCGAACCAGCATCTGTTAGTTTTTTTACTAATTTACCTGACAAAGTCAGGTTTTCAAAGTTTCACGAATTTATAATAGTGATTTTAGTTCGTGAAATTCGTGCTAATTCGTGGCAAAGAAAAACACACCGAAAGAACTTAATTTCACCATAAAAAAAGCACCAACGATTACCCGAAAAGATAGATAAATCGTATCTTTCTTTTAGTTTTTTCAATTATAAAAAAATACAATCAACTGACTCCCAATAACTTACAAAGCTTCCATTTCAATAAAAAATCAAAACAAACATGAAACAATTTTTATTTTTCTTCTTACTAATTCTCGTTTCAAACTCCCTCTTTTCCCAAAACAAAATCGATCGACTCGAACCTGCCAATTGGTGGATCGGAATGGAGCACCAAGACATCCAACTCTTAGTCTATGGGAAAAATATCGCTGAACTACATCCCAAAATTGAATCGCCTAATTTGACCCTTCGGCGAGTCATCAAAGTACAAAACCCGAATTATCTTTTCCTTGATGTAACAATAAACACACGTGCAAAAGCAGGAACGATCAATATTGATTTTTATCAAAATAAAACCAAGGTAACCTCCCACCCTTTTCAACTTTTAAATCGAAAAAGAGGGGCCGACGGAATAGCTGGTTTTGATGCAAGTGATGCTATTTACTTAATCACACCTGACCGATTTGCCAATGGTGATCCTTCCAATGATGACGTTGCCGGCATGAAACAAAAAGCTAATCGAAGCGATAAAGGCGGAAGACATGGTGGAGATATTCAAGGCATGAAAAACAGTTTGGATTATATCAAAGATTTGGGTTTTACTTCGGTTTGGTTAAATCCAGTTTTGGAAAATGACATGGAAGTTTATTCCTACCATGGCTATTCGACCACCGATTTTTATAAAGTTGATCCTCGCTTTGGGACGAATGAATCTTATCAAGATTTTGCAGAAACTGCTCGCGCCAAAGGATTGAAATTAATCATGGATATGATCGTCAATCATTGCGGTTCTTTTCATTGGTGGATGGATGATTTGCCTTCCGATGATTGGATCAATCAATGGGATAATTATACGGAAACTAATCATCGAAAAACAGTTTTGCAAGATCCCTATGTTTCTGATTTTGACAAAATACAATTTACCGATGGATGGTTTGTCCCAACTATGCCAGACTTAAATGTTCGGAATCCACTCTTTGCAAAATACTTAATTCAAAATAGTATTTGGTGGGTAGAATATTTAGGATTGTCTGGAATCCGAATGGATACTTATCCTTATCCTGACATGGATTTCATGGCGAATTGGACGGAAGCGATGATGAAGGAATATCCAAATTTGAATATCGTTGGAGAAGAATGGTACGAGCACCCGGCGATTGTTTCGTATTGGCAAAAAGGAAAAAATAATCCAAACGGTTATACCTCAGAATTAAAAAGTGTGATGGATTTTCCCATCCAAATGTCGATGTCAAAAGCACTCAACGAAGAAGAAAATTGGAAGACCGGATGGATTGGCGTTTATGAAATGTTGGCGTTAGATTTTCTTTATCCTGATCCGATGAACTTGGTCATTTTTCCAGATAACCATGATATGAAACGGATATTTGCGCAAGTGAATGATGACTATAATTTGTTTCAACAAGCAATGATTTTTGTAGCGACGATGCGTGGAATTCCGCAGTATTATTATGGTACGGAAATTTTGATGAGCGGAAGCGACGACCATGGAATTATTCGAAGTGATTTCCCTGGTGGATGGAAAGGTGATGCGGTGAATGCTTTTACGGGTAAAGGCTTGACCGCCCAGCAACTCGAAGCAAAGAGTTTTGTAACAATGCTTTTACAATGGAGAAAAACTGCCACAGCAATTCATGATGGAAAGTTGATGCACTTCATTCCTAAGGATGGAATTTATGTTTATTTCAGATCTAATGCTGACCAAAAAGTGATGGTTATTTATAATAAAAACAAAACGGAAACGAGTTTGGATCTGAGTCGGTATGCGGAGATGTTGGAAGGAAAAACGAAGGGGACGGATGTGTTGAGTGGAAAGGTTATTTCTTTGAAAAATAAGATTCAGGTAGCTGGAAATGGTGCAACTATTTTAGATTTAGAATAAAATAAAAACGCTGTTAGCGCTCGAAGCGCTAACAGCGTTTTTCTAAAAACTAAACGTATTATTTAGCTACTACAAATCTTTTTGAAACTAAAAACCCTTCTCCTCTCATTTGAATTACATAAAAACCCATTGGGTAATTAGCAACATTGAAAGAAATATTATTAGTTGATTCGTAAGTTCCAGTCTGCATTAATTTTCCAGTCATATCAAAAATCATTACTTGAGCTTCCCCTTGTAATTCTACTCCTTCGATAGTAACATTTACTAAATCAGTTGCAGGGTTAGGAATGATTTTCACATCGTTGACATTGAATGGATTATTTGTTCCATCTATAGTAGAAAATGAATAATCACCATTGTACTCATCAATACCTGCAAATTCATTAGTTGCTTGCAACGAAATAAGATAAGTACCGTCAGCACCTATATTAATGTTTGGTCCATTTTGAGAAGCAGCTCCCATTGGAAAATCTACTCCACCCCAGTTTACATCCCAAGCATCATCTTTTCTAAATTTAAATTCACCCGCAGTCAACGTTTGAGTCGCAGTCCATAATCCAACTGTTGTTGCATCTTGAGCAAAATCAGTATCGTCATCCCAACCAGCAGTTGGAGATGCAGGTCCGATTGATCCAATTGAAGCAGGTGTAAAACTATAATCTCCAGTTGAAGAGTTAAATGCGATTGTCCATGTTCCAGCGAAAACCCCAATGTTTGGATCTCCATTATTTGAACCAGAGCCTGTAGGAAAACCAGTATCTCCCCAGCTATCAGTCCAATCATCATCTGCTCTGAACTTCAACTCACCATCTCCAAGAGTAATCGTCAATAACCATTCATCTGAAGCTGTAGGACTTGGGTTTTTAAACATGTCGATGTCATCATCCCATCCACCAACAGCATCTCCAATTACGCCAATCGTTGCGTAATCTACGATTGGATCTTTGAATTCATAGATTCCAGAAGTATCATTATACTCCAATAAATAAGTTCCCATTGGAGCAACAATATTAGTTGAAGAATTAAATAAAGCCGTATCTATTGGGAAATCTTGAACACCATCTGCCCCCCAATTATAATCCCAAGAGCTATCTCCTCTGAATTTAAATTCACCATCGAAATCACCTGTGATTGCCCATTGGTGAACATTCCCATTAATGTTAGACATTGCCATTTCGGTATCCCAAGCTCCTGTTGGAGAACCTGCTCCGATTACACCCATCGTTGCATAAATAGGAATAAATGACTGAATATTATACTCACCAGTTGCAGTATTTAATTCTACAAGGTACTCCCCAGAAGAAGGAACTACGAAGTTACCTCCACCAGAAGTTGCTGCAACACCACTTAATCCATCTCCTGCATCAGCCCATTCATCCATCCAAACTCCATCTGCTCGAAATTTACATTCCCCTGCATTCAAATCTAAAGTATCTCGGTAAGTCCAAGGAGCATTCGCAACTTGAGTCAATACGAGATCAGTACTCCAGTCAATCCCAGCCTCTCCAATTAAACCAACTGAACCGTAAATACTATCTTGAAATTCAAAATTGTATTCACCCGTTGCAGAGTTAAAAGTAACATCATAATTTCCTCCAGGTGTAGGAACATCAGCTCCACCTTGAGTTCCGGTTCCCATTGGAAAGTCAGCAGAGCCCCAGTTGGTTACCCATGTATCATCAGTACGGAATTTAGACGCACCGTTTTTCAAATCAATATTGATAGTCCACATATCTGTGTTACCAGCATCGTTCGTCATATTAGTTTGTGCATCCCAACCTAAGTCAGTTGCAGAACCAATAATTCCAAGTGAGTCAAATTGCCCAAAAGAAATTGTTGCAAAAAATAAAATTGTAATTGTTAGTAAATTTTTCATCATACTTATAGTTTGATTTGTGATTAAAAATTCTAGTTCGGTACTAGATTTATTTTGTAAAGCTATTGCCTACCTACCGAGCAGATAGATTATAAAAATCGCGTTTCTATCTTTATTATTTCTATTTTATTTTTGGAAAAACGGATTTGGTTATTCTTGGTTTTTTCAGTTTTCCCAAATCAATTTTTTCCAAAAAAGTACTAATTCTTAGTCAATTCAAAATAGTAATCCGATACAGTCACGTATAAGTCAATCGTGTAATTTCCTGCTTCCGCAATTGCAATATCATCTCCATCATTTTCCAAAGTACCATTGGCAAAATTATCTCCGAAGTTCAAATCATCAGAATCGTTGGCTCTAAATCGAATATTCCCTACTGTCAAATCTAAGCTTGTAGTCAAAGCTAATTTAGTTTCATCCCAGATCAAATCAACATCAGTCGAAGTACCTCCTGCAGTAGCAGAACCTAAAACTCCCCAGTCAGTTTTCATTTGTGCATGAGTTAAAGTATTCAAATCGCAAGTCAAAAAGTATACTCCTTTTCCATCAGAAATTGGAATATCATTTCCAACATCCGCAAAATCTAATGCCCAGTCTATCGGATCATAATCTCCCCAATTTAAATCCCAACTCAACCCCTGCGCAAATTTATATACCGCGCTATCTATCCCAAAATAAATGTAGCCTTCATAAATCTCATCACTTCGACGAGAGAACACCGCATAATTTTCATCAGCAGGACTCCAAGCATCTGGCAATTGATAATCGCCTGGCACCGTTAGTTTTGGATAAACAACTTCTGCTTGGTATGGATTCACTTTGATCGCAACAGCTTCTGAACAAAGCTCATCAACTAAGTCACTCACCTTAGCACAAACTCGAATTTCCAATTCATTGTCAAAACCAAATGGAAGTCCTTTTGCCAAAAGAATATTATTCAATTTCCCTTGTGTCAAATTATCTAGCAATAATTTAGTTGTCGTTCCAAGCGTAATCGCATCTGCAAAATTATTTCCAGCAGCATCTATTTCAAGGCTGTAAGAAATACCTGCCTCATACCCAAAATCTGCCGCCGTCCAAACTACTACTGGCAATAATTCATCTGCCATAGTTTCGTCCAGTGTAAATAATATTCCTGCTGATGGAGACATCAAAACTGGAGCTGCTCCTAAGTTAATAACAGGATCATTTTCCTTTTCTTTACAAGCTGTAAACAGAACAGCTATCGCTAAAATCGAGAGAATATATTTTTTCATTTTTAAAAAATTTTAAACAACACTCACCTTTTATTTAAAAAAAAAAAACAGCAAGTGGAATGTTTTTAGATTATCTTTTTATTTAGAAGTGAATTTTATTAAATCCACCAAATCATTTTTCCAAAAAAAAATCAAACAAACTTCAATCGTCAATCAAATTCCATTAACTTTTTCGATTGCCGAAGGCATAATCGAAAAAGG
>Ga0115005_10001032_pt1 | contig 21998 bp, 20 predicted proteins | sample ArcOceMetagenome_FD_87163 | JGI IMG/M metagenome (GOLD analysis project Ga0115005, IMG submission 87163) | Marine eukaryotic phytoplankton communities from Arctic Ocean - Arctic Ocean - Greenland ARC118M Metagenome | ecosystem: Environmental > Aquatic > Marine > Oceanic | place: Arctic Ocean...
GCACCTAGCACCGACATCAACTCATCAACCACATGAGCACGCTGTAAATCATCAACCCCTAACTCAAAGCTAATATTCCAGTTCACACCTTGATAGTGGTCTTGTGACGGGGCTTGTGTGTCCTTAATCTTAACCACACCGGAACTGACTTCGACCAAGGTAATGTCATCGTTTTGCTCGGCCCCTTGAGTAAAATCATTGAGTTTTTCTAATACGCCACTAAAGGGGTCGGTATTACCTTTGGTAAACACATCAAGTAGCCCTTGCTCGGTGAAAAACTCACCACTGTGGTTTTCCGCTTCGACAATACCATCTGTAAATAAAATGATTTTCTCACCTTCAGCCAACGATTTAACTTGAAAGCCTTTATTAAACTGCTCGCTTTTTTCAATGCCCAGTGGAATATTTTGTGACACCAAAGGCTCTTTAATGGAACCATCGGCGTTGATAATGTAACCGTCTGGCAAGCCACCCGTCCACAACTGCACACAGTTCCCTTCTGGGTTCATTTCAAGCAAGGTAGCACAACAAAACATGTAATCCGGCAACATGGTCAACAGCATTCGATTAAATTCATAAGCAATTTCACCAACGCTTAAATGACGGTTAGCCAACTGATCAAAGCTATTCGCTATGGGCAATGTGCCGATCGAGGCCCCTAAACCGTGCCCAGTAAAGTCACCTAAAAACACATACAAGCCACCACTTGGGCTAGGCGCAGAAAGTAGAATATCGCCATTAAATGAAGAGGCTGGTGCAATGTGGCTGCGTAAATTATCGCAATCACTAAGATTATGCTCTAACGCTCGATTAAAAATATGAGAAACGATATTTTTTTCACGCTGCCAGCGATTGTTATACAGCGTCAGCTGCTTGTTGCTCTCAGCGATTTGTTGGGTTAATTCTCGTATGCGAAGGTGGGCAATGATCTTGGCCTTCAGCACGGCCTCATTGTAGGGTTTCGAAAGGAAATCATCGCCGCCCGATTCTAAGCACTCACTCAGTGCTTTATCATCTTCTAGGGCCGTTAAAAAGATAATTGGAACATGATTGCCATCAATGCATAGGGCTTTTATCTTTCTGGCTGCCTCTAGTCCGTCCATAACGGGCATCATCACGTCCATCAACACGATGTCGATTTCATGTTCTTGGAATAGATTAACCGCCTCTAAGCCATCCTTTGCTTCTATTACTTCATGACCATCATCTTCAAGTAGCCATACTAATATAGCTCTATTGGTTGCCTGATCATCAACTATGAGAATGCGCATGATTAGATAAATTTAAATTTCTTGTCGAAATGGGCAATGCTAAAAATTTTAATCAGATTAGGCTGGCAGTTTTTGATCTCTATTTGACGATCTTCGGCACCGAGATGATTTTTCATATTCAGCAGCATACCCAGAGCGGAGCTATCGATATAATCGGTTTTCGATAGATCAATCGCATAGTGGCAGTCTTTGTCTGTCTCATTCGAATACGCATCTCGAAATTCTTGGAGCAAATTGAAATCGAAACGACCGGTTATCGAGATCTGTATATTGGCACCACTTTTCTCGACATTAACATTACTCATAATATTCCCTCAAAAGTCGTTATTAGCTAAAGAATAGATGCTCTATTGGTGTTTTGCTTATAGTAGTGATAAGTTTTTGCCACAAATACATCGATTTATCCAGCGCAGTAGAGAACAATATGCACAATCCCCCACAACCTAAGCATGGCCTTGTTACCTGGGGTTTAATACTGATTGGCTGGGTGAGCGTGATACTGGGGGTTTTAGGCATATTTTTGCCACTTTTGCCTACAACCCCCTTCTTACTTTTGGCCGCTGCTTGCTTTGTGCGCTCCAGCCCTCGGTTTTACGCTTGGCTGGTCAATCACCCGAAACTGGGCAAGTACGTACTGCATTATCTGAATGGGGAAGGTTTACCGAAAAAAGCCAAGCTGTACACCATTGCAACCATCTGGCTGACTATGGGTACCTCCGCTTGGCTTGTGGTGCCTAACATTTGGGGGAAGTTAGCACTCTTTTTCATTGGGGCCTGTGTGAGCATCTATATCTGGCGATTACCCACCATAGACAAAAACTAACGCAGCCACACTTCTACGCGTCGATTCTTCACTCGAGATGCTCCCTCAAATGAAGCCACAGGGTTAAAGTCGCCATAACCTGTGGTCTCTTGAGGGTAGATGCCTAAACGCGCTAATTCACGTCTAACCGCCATGGCTCTTAGCTTTGACAATAGCTTAGAGCGGTGTTCATTTTTTCGTTTGTCGCCAAAACCAATGAGCAGCAGTTGTGCATCTGCCCCCTGCTCTTGAATAAAGTAAGCTAAACGCTGAATATCTTTAAGCGCTTTATTATCCAGCTTTGCGCTGCCTTCTTGAAAGCGGAAATTGATGCTTAAGCGCTTCGCGTCCTTCACCATATTCAAATAGTCGTCGGGTAAATTCTCAGCCAGACCCACGTCCATTGACTCTACATTTTGAGAAATGAAGCCTTCTTCACGCACCACTTTTTGCCCCTGTATGCTTTGAGAAAAACGAATGAATTCCTTCACATAATCGTTTTTAGACTCACTATGGGTATAGAAGAATAAACGACGTGACAGAGCATAATCCTCCGTGGCAACCGTCAATTGAGAAGGTTTAAATGCTTGAGTAGGCCCATCACTAATGGCCAGTAACTTACTCTTACCAACGAACGCCATACCAATGAAGCCAATACCGCCTTTATTTTGCATAACATTAGCGACAAGGTTTTCGCTGGACTCAAAACGACTGGCCTGTTCACTTAACTGAAAACGTTTACCAAGCACCATGTTTTTAAAGCTGTCCCAAGTACCTGAGTTTTCATCACGTGCAAACAACGTAATCGCCTGATTAGGCCCACCAATTTCAGACCAGTTGTTTACTTGCCCAGAGTAAATTAAGCCAAGTTGTTCTTTGCTTAAGCTAGAAATGGAGTTGGCTGGGTTCACCACAATGGCCAGTCCGTCAATCCCTAGTACATGCTCAGACTCTGGCTCTAATAAATTGGACACCTCGATGGCCGCTTGCACTTCTTTCTCTTTGGCACGTCGTGATGACGCCCATACATCCGCATCACCGTTCATTAAACTCTTAAAACCCGTGCTCGAGCCGTGTGCAGCAATGGCCACCTGTACGGTTTTACCTAAGGCTGGTAAATCACCTTTTACCAGGCTTTCATTGGCGATGCCGGAAGATTGCATACGGACATTCTGAGCGCCTTTGGCTTTTAGATAAGCCATTAGCATATTTGGGGCTAAGCTTTCACCTACGGTATTGGAGCCATGAATCGTGAATAACGTTACTTGCGAGTCATTGCTTTGAAAACCATCAAAAGAGGTAACCGGCGCGTCAATCGCGGTCATGGCCTCAGACCAACGTAATTCTTGCTGATTAGAAACAGACGCTTGGGCGCAAGCAAAAAAGAGGAAGCTGGCTAGAAAAACGAGAAAAGAGGGTTTGATAAACATGCAAGGCCTACTCATTATTAATTGCTGGCAGGCTATCTTTTAATTGTTACAGTAATATGACAATGAGCTATAAGCCTTGTATTTGCTCGCTTGTTTCCTATACGAGAAATATCCAGGCATAAAAAAACCGCCCTGAGGCGGTTTTTTAAACAGCGCTTTATTACGCTTCGTCAGGAACCGCTGCGTCGATCAGTTTTTTCAACTCACCGCTTTCTGCCATTTCTGTCACGATGTCACAACCGCCCACTAACTCGCCCTTCACCCATAATTGCGGGAAAGTTGGCCAGTTTGCATACGCAGGTAGATTCGCGCGTACATCTGGGTTAGACAGAACGTCAACGTAAGCAAAGCGCTTACCGCATTCCATCAATGCTGATACGGTACGTGCAGAAAATCCGCACTGTGGCTGGTTTGGGTTGCCCTTCATATAAATAAGGACATCATTGCTTTCGATCTGTTCTTTGATTTGATCAATTATCTCAGACATACATAGGCTCTCATCTGGTGTACTAAATATTGCGCCATTTTAAACAATAACCAAGCCCATTACTAGGATAAGCAATCCCCCCTACTTTTGCCCACTCATTGACGCCAATCAAAACCCTTAAGAATAGTATGGGCATAATGCCGCCATTTAAATTGGCAGACCAAATATGAAAACGGAACTCCTCAGCCCAGCGGGCACCCTGAAAAACATGCGCTACGCATTTGCCTATGGTGCAGACGCAGTCTACGCAGGCCAACCAAGGTATAGCTTAAGGGTACGTAATAATGACTTTGGCCTAGAGCAGCTAAATACAGGCATTCAAGAGGCTCACCTGCAAGGCAAGAAGTTCTATGTAGCCAGCAACATAGCACCACATAACAAAAAAGTGCATAGCTACATTCGTGACATTGAGCCTGTGGTTGACATGGGACCAGATGCTCTGATCATGTCAGACCCTGGGTTAATCATGATGGTGAAGGAGAAATGGCCCCATATTCCCATCCATTTAAGTGTCCAAGCCAATACTGTGAATTTTGCCGCTGTAAAGTTCTGGCAAACCCAAGGCATTGAGCGGGTGATTTTATCGAGAGAACTGTCGCTGGATGAGATCGAAGAGATTCGCATGCAAGTGCCAGACATGGAGCTTGAGGTATTCGTGCATGGCGCCTTGTGTATTGCTTACTCTGGGCGTTGTCTTTTAAGTGGCTATATTAATAAACGCGACCCTAACCAAGGGACATGCACAAACGCCTGCCGTTGGAAATACAATACCCACGAAGCCCTGCAGAATGAACAAGGTGACATCATCACCAAGCAAGCGGCCCAAGTTTGGCAACCCGAAGCCACGTTGGGCTTAGGTAAACCCGATGACGGGCTGTACCTGTTAGAAGAACCAGGTCGTCCCGGTGAAATGATGCCCGCGTTTGAAGATGAGCACGGCACTTACATCATGAATTCAAAGGATTTGCGCGCCATTCAGCACATTCAAAGGCTCGTGGATATGGGTGTGCATTCTTTAAAAATCGAAGGCCGCACCAAAAGCCACTATTACGCGGCGAGAACCGCACAAACTTATCGCCAAGCCATTGATGACGCCGAGGCAGGAATTCCCTTCAATAAAGGGCTCATGGACACACTTGAAGCGCTTTCTAACCGAGGTTACACCGAAGGCTTCTACCGTCGCCATGTGCATGATGAGTACCAGAACTATGAACGGGGTACGTCCATAAGCACCAAGCAGCAATTCGTGGGTGAGGTGATTCAAACCATTCACCCAGATTACCTTACCATCGATGTGAAAAATCACTTTGAAGAAGGGGATCAAGTGGAGCTCATGTCCCCTAGCGGCAATATAAGCTTCCAACTCACAGGCATGCTGGACACCAAGCAACAGCCTAGACAGATTGCTCAAGGATCTGGTGTAAAGGTACTCATTCCTAAACCGGAAGGCTACGAAGAAAGCCCGTACACCCTATTAATGAAAAACTTAAGCTAACAATCATGAGCGCCACCCCGTTGTGGTTAAAATCCATTTACATGGCGCTTGCGTATAACTCATACATTTAATGGGGTGGCTTATGAAAATTTTTGTACTTCTAGCGTTGATAGGCGCTCAATCTCTGGCCTTTGCTGATTGCCCACCGTGGCTTGATAGTCAAATTGATAAATTGCACAGCAGCGACGTCATTGAACTGTGCGATGCTGTTAACAACAAACCTGTTCTGATTGTGAATACTGCCAGCCACTGCGGGTACACAAAGCAATTTAAAGGCCTTGAAGCGGTCCATCAAAAATATAAAGACCAGGGATTACTGGTTATTGGTTTCCCTTCCAACAGCTTCAATCAAGAAGCCGACAACGAAGCGGCAACAGCGGATGTATGTTATCGCAACTTTGGTGTGAGCTTTATGATGAGCAAACCCATCAACATCAAAGGCAACAACGCCCACCCAATTTTTAAGCACCTAGCTTCTAAGCAAGGTGAACCTGAATGGAATTTCAATAAGTACCTTGTCGATGCCAAGGGTAATGTGATCAAACGCTATGACAGCTGGATAAAACCCACTTCACAAACCTTAGAAAAAGACATTGAAGCGGTGCTTTAATATGTCTGACTCAAAAAAAGACATCACGGTTTTCTACGACGGTCAGTGCCCATTATGCAGCTGGGAAATTGACCATCTTAAAAAGAAAGACGTTAATCAACGCATCGGTTTTGAAGATATACACGGTGATGAGTTTGCCACGAAGCACCCTAATTTAAATAAACAGCAGCTGGACAACCTACTGCATGTTCAGCAATCGGATGGTCAATTCCAAACCGGTATTGATGCCACCTACCTACTATGGCAAACCGTGGGAATGGGGAAATGGTTTGCTCCACTTAAATGGAAATGGCTGCGAGTCATCCTAAAACCAAGTTACTTATTATTTGCACGATATCGCCACAGCATCACTGCGTTGCTTTTCCCTGCCCGCACCTATCGGTCTAGAAAAAAGGCCACCAATCATGAATAGCATTATAATCGGTGCCAACAGTGCCATCGCACAGGCTATTGTGAAACACATTCAAGGGCAATCTGAAACGATTATTACGGTTTCTCGACAAGCCAATACAAGTAACCATTCATCGATTAAAGCTCTGTCATGTGATTATTCACCTGGAAGCATTGCAGAGGTCATCACACAGATCACTAGCCTAAACTTAGCGTCCATTGATCGTGTCTACATTTGTAATGGGGTTTTGCAAAACGATACTATTGAGGTAGAAAAGCGCATCGAAGACATCAAACCAGAAAACTTCATGGCGCTGATGCACAGTAACACTTTGGTACCTTTACTGTGGGTGCAAGCCCTCTTACCTTTACTACGCCAACAGGTTTGTACCATCACGGTTTTCAGCGCGCGCATCGGCAGCATTTCGGACAACAATCTAGGTGGCTGGTATAGCTATCGAGCCAGTAAAGCAGCTCTTAACATGCTGTTAAAAAATGCCAGTATTGAATACGCGAAAAGAGCGAAAGGCGTCAAACTACTCGCCTTTCATCCAGGCACCACAGACACGCCATTAAGCAAACCTTTTCAAAAAAATGTCCCACAGGACAAATTATTTACCCCAGAGTTTGTGGCCAGCCAACTAGAGAACATTATTCAAACCTTACAAGTTGATGGGCAATTGAGCTTCCTTGATTGGCAAGGCAAAGACATTATATGGTGATGAATTTTAGTCCTCAGGGGCGTTGGCAATCCATTCCAGCGCATCTTGGATATCGTCAAAATACTTCACATCACCTGAGACAAACCAGCCTCCAATTTTAGCCGCCACTTGCAACCAGCGCTTATTACCGCAAACCGCTACTTTCTGAAATTCGCTGCCATGTTTGAGCCCTAGCTTCAAATCATCCCATGCCGCCCTCAGCTCCCAGCCATCTAGTTGTGTCGCATCAAACAGCAAGTCCACTTTAGGGTGGTCAACCTTCTCTAACGCACCATCAATCAAAGGCGTTATGGTCAAATAATCTTCGTGGGTTAATGTGCCAACCGCCTTGAGTGAAATAAACGCATATTGATCGACGCGTTCAATACCAATAGTTAAACCATGTGTTTTTAATAACATGCCAGCCCTCACCCTTAAGCAATCACGATTGAGGGGCTAAATTACCGCTGTTTTGAGTTAACACCACTGACATATGTCATGAACCTTAATTTCAATGCACAAAAAAGCCCTCAATTGAGGGCTTCATTGATCTAGATTAGTAAAAAACCTACCAGCCAGCTTTATCTTTTAGCGCTTGCCCAATGTCTGCAAGACTTCGAACGGTTTTCACACCGGCCGCTTCTAGCGCTTCAAATTTTTCAGCTGCGGTACCTTTACCACCTGCGATGATCGCACCAGCGTGACCCATACGCTTACCGGCAGGCGCGGTCACACCCGCAATGTAAGACACCACTGGCTTAGTCACATTATGCTTAATGAACTCAGCCGCTTCTTCTTCTGCTGTGCCACCAATTTCACCAATCATCACAATGGCTTCTGTTTTAGGGTCATCCTGAAAACGTTTGAGGATATCGATGAAACTGGAGCCTGGAATAGGGTCACCACCAATACCGACACAAGTAGACTGACCAAAACCATAATCGGTGGTTTGCTTAACCGCTTCATAGGTTAACGTGCCCGAACGAGACACAATACCCACCTTACCCGGCTTATGAATATGGCCTGGCATAATACCGATTTTGCATTCACCCGGTGTAATCACACCCGGGCAGTTAGGACCAATTAAGGTCACGCCCAATTCGTCACAACGCATTTTGCACAACATCATATCCAGTGTTGGAATGCCTTCCGTGATACAAACAATCAGTTCGATACCACCATTGGCCGCTTCTAAAATCGAGTCTTTACAAAATGGCGCTGGCACGTAAATCACAGAAGCCTGTGCACCGGTCTGTGCAACCGCCTCTTTCACCGTGTTAAACACAGGCAGGCCTAAGTGAGTCGTACCGCCTTTACCAGGGGTCACACCACCGACCATTTTAGTGCCGTATTCAATCGCTTGTTCAGAGTGAAAAGTACCTTGAGAACCGGTAAAGCCTTGGCAAATAACCTTGGTATTTTTATCAATTAAAATGCTCATATTATTTGCCTCCTGCTGCTTTAACCACTTGCTGAGCGGCATCCGTTAAACTTGTAGCGGCAATGATATCAAGACCACTTTCCGCTAGTTTTTTCGAACCCAGTTCAGCATTGTTGCCCTCTAAACGAACAACCACGGGCACTTTAACGCCGACCTCTTTCACTGCACCAATAATACCTTCTGCAATCATGTCACAACGAACAATACCGCCGAAAATATTCACGAGCACCGCTTGCACCTTATCGTCCGATAGGATGATTTTAAATGCCTCAGCTACACGCTCTTTTGTTGCACCGCCACCAACATCCAAAAAGTTAGCTGGGTCGCCGCCATGTAATTTAATAATATCCATGGTACCCATGGCCAAGCCTGCGCCGTTCACCATGCAACCAATATTGCCATCTAAAGCCACATAGTTAAGCTCCCATTTAGCGGCTTCCGCTTCACGGGCATCGTCTTGTGACGGGTCATGCATGGCTTGTAAATCTTTGTGCGCATACAGCGCATTACCATCGATATTAATCTTGGCATCTAAGCAATGAAGGTCACCTGCTTTGGTGATCACAAGCGGGTTAATTTCTAAAAGCGCCAAATCTTTCTCAAAGAACAACTTAGAAAGGCCTAAAAAGATGTGAGTAAACTGCTTAATTTGATGATCTTTCAGACCCAACTGGAACGCTAACTCACGTGCTTGATGTGGCTGAGCACCGGTTAAAGGGTCAATTTCGGCTTTAAGGATTTTTTCTGGCGTTTCATGGGCCACTTTTTCGATCTCAACACCACCTTCGGTTGAGGCCATGAAAACCACACGCTGAGAAGCACGATCAATGACTGCGCCTAAGTACAGCTCTTGCTCAATATCCGTACATTCTTCAATTAGGATTTGATGGACAGGCTGACCGCCTGCATCGGTTTGATAAGAAACTAGATTTCTGCCCAGCCAGTGTTCGGCAAATGCTCTGATGTCATCTTTGCTCGATACAACTTTTACACCGCCTGCTTTTCCTCGCCCACCGGCATGAACCTGCGCTTTAACTACCCACGCACTACCGGGAACATTATCAGCCGCTTTCACAGCTTCTTCAGGCGAAGTGGCGACTACCCCTTGTGACACAGGTAAACCATAAGCGGCAAAAAGCTGCTTAGCCTGATATTCATGTAAATTCATGATGACCTCGTCGTGCTTTCTTTGTTGAAAAAACACGCACCAAAAAGATTCAGTGCGCCTTATAGGATTTTGTTATAACAAAATCCTAGAATAAAAGACACTACCGAGGTGAAAACCATGGGAGTCAACGTAAAAACGGGCTAGGCATACCCCTAACCCGTTTATTTATCACGCTATTTACGTTTACGATTCGCTTTGTGAATCGCGTGATTGTTAACCCCTAGAGCGGCTTCATGTACTGCTTCAGAAAGAGTCGGATGAGAGAAAACCATCATGCCTAAATCTTCTGCACTTGAGCCAAATTCCATGGCAATCACCACTTGCTGAACCAAATCACCTGCACTTGGGCCAATCACACTGGCACCAAGAATGGTATCCGTTTCAGCATCGGCAATAATTTTTACAAAACCAGCGGTATCATTTGATGCCATTGCGCGACCTACCGCTGCAAATGGGAAAGTCCCTACGTTGTACTTGGCACCGTCTGCTTTTAATTCATCTTCGCTCTTACCTACCCAAGCAATTTCAGGATGCGTATAAATAACAGATGGAATGCAGTCATAGTTAACCTGTGCTTTATGACCAGCAATGCGTTCGGCAACCATTACGCCTTCTTCAGACGATTTATGCGCCAGCATAGGGCCACGAACCACATCACCAATCGCATAGATACCCGGTGCATCTGTCGCACAACGGCTATTTACATAAATGCAACCGCGTTCATCTAGGTTGACACCACAGTCACCAGACAATAAATTCTCAGTATATGCGCGACGGCCAACAGCAACGATCAACTTATCAAACGTAATACTTTTCTCGCCTTCGCTGTCAGAGTAAGACACAACTACTTCTTGTTTCTTACCCTTGCCTTTAATTTCAGTGCCCGTTACACGTGCACCTAATAAAACGTCCATACCCTGCTTTTTGAACTGCTTAGCGGCTTCTTTACCCACTTGAGAATCAACTAGGTGTAAAAATTTATCTTGCGCTTCAAGTACTGTCACTTTAGAACCTAGGCGATTCCAAACGCTCCCTAATTCTAGACCAATAACGCCAGCACCAATCACACCTAAACGCTCAGGCACTTCGGTGAATTCTAGCGCACCAGATGAGTCAACAATCACACCTTCCGTCAATGGTGCTGGTGGAATTTCAACCGGAACTGAACCCGTCGCTAAGATAACGTTTTCCGCTTCAAGGGTTTCAACCTTACCCGCATGGTTAGTAAATTCGACTTTCTTACCCGCCAATAACTTACCAAAACCTTCAAGAGGGGTTACACCATTCGCCTTAAATAGACCAGCCACGCCCTGAGTCAGGTTCTTAACGATGCTATCTTTACGATCCAACATAGCAGGGACGTCAATGGAAATATCTTTGACGCTGATGCCATGTACATCGTAGTTATGCTTGGCTTCTTCATACTTATGCGAGCTATCAAGCAAGGCTTTAGAAGGGATACAACCAACGTTTAAGCAAGTACCGCCAAACACGCCCTTACCATCAGCATTCAGCCACTTGTCGATACATGCGGTTTTAAGGCCCAGTTGCGCTGCACGAATCGCAGCAACATAACCACCAGGACCGCCACCAATTACGATTACATCAAACTTATCCATGATTTTTCCTTTTATGCACGTTCAAGGGCATAACTTAAATTGAAATCGCGCTCAGCATGACGCTGAGCTTTCTAATTTATAAAATTAAATATCCAATAAAATACGAGCTGGATCTTCTAACAATTCTTTAATGGTCACTAAGAATTGAACGGCTTCTTTGCCATCAATCATTCTGTGATCATAAGACAGTGCTAGGTACATCATGGGGCGAATCTCAACCTGACCATTAATCGCCATTGGGCGATCTTGAATCTTATGCATACCCAAGATAGCAGTTTGTGGTGGGTTTAAAATAGGCGTCGACATTAATGAACCAAACGTTCCACCATTTGTAATGGTAAAGGTACCACCTTGCATCTCTTCAATGCCCAGTTTGCCGTCACGGGCTTTACCCGCGTACTCCACAATCCCACGTTCAATGTCGGCAAGACCCATGGCATCTACATCACGTAAAACCGGTACAACCAAACCTTTCTCGGTAGAAACCGCGACACCAATATCTTGATAGCCATGGTAAACAATGTCATTACCATCAATAGACGCATTCACCGACGGGAAACGCTTCAATGCCTCTGTCGCGGCTTTTACAAAGAAAGACATGAAACCCAAACGAGCACCGTCATGTTTTTTCTCAAACATATCTTTGTATTGTTTGCGCAGTTCCATAACCGCTTTCATGTCGACTTCGTTGTAAGTGGTCAACATGGCTGCATTTTGTTGAGCCGACACTAAGCGCTTAGCAATAGTCGAACGTAAACGTGTCATCGGTACACGCTTTTCAGCACGCTCACCTGGGTTAAAGCTTGGCGGAGCAACTGGTGCTGATTTAGCCGGTGCAGGCTGGCTTGGTGCCGATGCTTGAGGGGCTGGCTCTGCCGCTGGCGTTTTAAGATGATTCAACACATCTTCTTTGGTAATGCGCCCATCTTTACCAGTGGCTTTGACATCAGAAAGGGAAACCCCTTTTTCTTCTGCTAACTTACGGGCTGCTGGGTTCACTTTTACATCGTCAGCATCCGTGTCGCTTGATTCCTCTGCCGCACTAGAAGCAGGCTTATCCGCCGCAGGAGCAGAATCACTGATGTCACCCGCTTCAAAAATCGCAATCACTTCAGCACTCAGAATGGTTTCACCTTCAGGCTTAATGATTTCTTTAATCACACCATCGGCTTGAGCGACCACTTCTAAAACCACTTTATCGGTTTCAATATCGACCAACAATTCATCGCGCTTTACAGGCTCGCCGACTTGCTTGTGCCAAGTGGCGATGGTGCCATCAGCAACTGACTCAGGGAAAACTGGGGCTTTAATTTCATTACTCATGTCTACTATTCCTAATTCGTTGTTCGCTTGGGCTTATAAGCCCAGTGCATCTTTGATCAATTGCTCTTGTTGCTCTAAATGCAACGCCATATAACCTGCAGCGGGTGACGCAGAAGCCTCACGACCTGCATAATCTAAATACAAACTTGAACCATGCTGATTCACCACACGACGCATGTGATGCTGAGAGCTATACCAAGCCCCTTGGTTCATTGGTTCTTCTTGACACCAAATGGTTTCTTTTAAATTTTTATACTTTGAGATCGCAGCAAACAACTCTTCTTCAGGGAAGGGATACAACTGCTCAATGCGAACAATAGCAACATGCTTCATTTCTTCTGCGCGACGACGATCGATCAGATCGTAATAAACCTTACCGCTGCACAGTACTAAACGCGTGATATCTTTTGGATTCACGTCTTCAACTTCGGGAATAACGGTTTGGAAAGCACCTTCTGCTAGCTCTTCCAAGGTACTGATTGCCTCTTTATGACGCAACAGACTCTTCGGCGACATCACCACAAGTGGTTTACGCAATGGGCGAATCGCTTGACGGCGCAATAAGTGGAAAATTTGCGCAGGCGTTGAAGGTACGCAGACTTGCATATTATGTTCCGCACATAACTGCAAATAACGCTCTAAACGCGCTGAACTGTGTTCAGGACCTTGACCTTCATAGCCGTGCGGTAACAGCATGGTTAAACCGCATAGACGACTCCATTTATGCTCACCACTTGAGATGAACTGGTCCATTACTACCTGAGCACCGTTGGCAAAGTCACCAAATTGGGCTTCCCAGATCACTAACAAGTTCGGTGTGGTTGTCGAATAGCCATATTCAAAACCCAGCACCGCTTCTTCAGATAGCAAAGAATCGTGAATAGTATAGGTAGGTTGATCGTCGCTCATGTTTTGCAATGAGCAGTAAGAGGTTCCATCCTTTTGATTATGTAAAACGGCGTGTCGGTGAGAGAACGTACCACGACCAACGTCTTGTCCGGTCAAACGAATTGGATAACCCTCATCAAGTAAGGTTGCATACGCCATGGTCTCGGCAAAGCCCCAATTGATTGGTAGCGCACCCGCTGCCATCTTACGGCGATCTTCCAGGATTTTATTAACCTGACGCTGTACCGCAAAACCTTCCGGCACATCTTGAATCTTATTGGCCAATTCTTGCAGGCGTTTCAGATTAAATTCAGTGCTCGCCGTAATATTGTTGTCATGACCAAGATAAGGCGCCCAATCAACAAACATTTCAGATTTAGGTTCGGTCACTAAGCTTTTAACAACATGCTTACCCGCTTCTAGGGCATTACGATACTCTTCATCCATGGTTTGAATGAGCGCATCATCAACCACACCGCTTTGACTTAATGCTTCCGCATAAAGTGTGCGAGTTGTTTTAATTGCCTTAATGACTTTGTACATCAATGGCTGAGTTGCAGATGGCTCATCAGCTTCATTGTGGCCACGACGACGGTAACAGACTAAATCGATCACCACGTCTTTGTGGAATTCATTACGGTAATCTACAGCCAGCTGAGTGACAAACAATACAGCTTCAGGATCATCGCCATTAACATGCAGAATGGGTGCTTGAACCATCTTAGCAACATCCGTTGCGTATTCTGTAGAGCGAACATCTTCGCGTTTATTGGTGGTGAAACCCACTTGGTTGTTCACCACAATATGGATCGTACCGCCCGTTTTATAGCCACGGGTCTGGGACATTTGGAAGGTTTCCATAACCACACCTTGGCCCGCAAACGCTGAGTCACCATGAATGGCAACCGGCACAACTGTCTCGCCAATAGGGTCGCCACGTCGATCTTGACGTGCACGAACCGAGCCTTCAACAACAGGGGAAACAATCTCAAGGTGGGACGGGTTAAACGCTAACGCTAAATGCACTTCACCGCCTGGGGTTAATACATTGGAGCTAAAACCTTGGTGATATTTAACGTCACCAGAGTGATCAAATTGGGCTTTACCATCAAATTCATCAAATAAATCCGCAGGTGCTTTACCTAGGGTATTAATCAATAAGTTCAAGCGACCACGGTGCGCCATACCGATAACGATCTCTTTGGCACCATAGGTACCGCAGCGCTGAATCAACTCATCCATCATAGGAATCAGGGATTCACCACCTTCAAGACCAAATCGTTTTACACCTGGGTATTTTGAGCCAAGATATTTTTCAAGGCCTTCAGCCGCCGTTAAACGTTCAAGCAAATGCTTTTTGGCTTCATCGCTATATTCAGGTTTTGCACGCACACTTTCGATGCGTTGTTGAAACCAGCGCTTCTCAGCGGTATCAACAATGTGCATAAACTCAGCACCGACTGTTTGGCAATAGGTTTTATCTAGCGCTTCGATAATTTCAGATAAAGGGGCTTCTTCTTTACCAATAAACAAAGAACCCGTTTGGAAAATGCTGTCCATGTCCGCTTCAGATAACTCATGGAAGCGAAGATCTAAATCAGGGACCTGCTCACGTTCCATGATCCCCAATGGATCAAGCTTGGCGTGCTGATGGCCACGAAAACGATAAGCATTAATTAATTGAAAAACACGTAACTGCTTTTGATCATAGCCACTTGAAACCTGGCTTTGCGTTACGGTACCAGCATGACGCTGATTTTTAGAAATGAGAACAAATTGCTCACGAATCGGCGCATGAGGGATATCATTAAGCCCACCCCCCTCTACTCTGGGCAAGGTAGCAAAATAGCTGCGCCATTGTTCTGAGACCGCGTTAGGGTCTGTTAAATATAATTCATATAGTTCTTCTATGTAGGCAACGTTCCCACCAGCCAGCTGGGACGTACTCCATAGTTGCTCCATCGAGCCTTCGTGCATGACAAAACCACCTTTAAATTATGTCTGGGGTCACTACTTTCCAAACTCCCCTGCTGTGGATCGACAGATGACCGGATATGGTCTGAAGTTTTTCAAATAATACGGGGGTTACCCGATTCCCTGTTTGGTATATAACTGTATCTATATAACAGCCTAGCAAATATGATGCTAAAGGGCCTTTTTTTTATATTTATTTACGCCATGCCTGACGTATTAAATTTCAAATGCACACTACACATAGATAAAAGGGGCTAAATAGCCCCTTTTATTTACTTAGATCTCGCGAGACAGCAACATGTTCCGAATGTGACCGATTGCTCGGGTTGGGTTCAACCCTTTAGGGCAAACACTCACACAGTTCATAATGCCACGACAACGGAACACACTAAATGGGTCATCTAAGCCATCTAAGCGTTCTTGAGTTGCCGTATCTCGGCTATCGGCTAAGAAGCGATAAGCCTGTAACAAACCAGCAGGACCGATGAATTTCTCAGGGTTCCACCAGAATGATGGGCATGAAGTAGAACAACATGCACATAAGATACACTCGTAAAGACCATCCAGCTTTTCACGTTCTGCAGGGCTCTGCAAACGCTCAATGGCTGGCGCAGGTGTGTTGTTCTGCAAGAAAGGTTTCACTTTCTCAAACTGCTGGTAGAACAAGCTCATATCGATTACTAGGTCACGGATAACCGGAAGACCAGGCAATGGACGTAATACTAGCTTATTACCTTTAACCGCTTCTGAGATTGGCGTCACACAGGCTAAGCCATTCTTACCACTAATGTTCATACCATCTGAACCACACACACCTTCACGGCATGAGCGACGGTAAGCTAAAGTAGGATCTTGCTCTTTAACCAGTGCCAAAACATCCAGCACCATTAAATCTTTGCCACCCGGGATTTCGATTTCGTAATCCTGCATATAAGGTGCGGCATCGATCTCTGGGTTGTAACGATATACGCTAACTAACATATTCTCTCTCCCCCACTCTTAGTATGTACGAACTTTTGGTGGGAACGCAGGCATTGTTTTCGGCGCGAAGTTCACAGCACGTTTTTTGATGCTCTGATCTTGCGGGAAGTACAATGAGTGGCACAACCAATTTTCATCATCACGCTCAGTAAAATCGTTACGTGCGTGAGCACCACGAGATTCTTTACGCTCTTCAGCTGCAATTGCTGTAGCAAGGGCAACTTCATACAAGTTATCTAGCTCAAGCGCTTCGATACGTGCGGTGTTGAACGCTTGAGACTTATCTTCTAGGTAAGTGTTTTTAACACGCTCACCAATCTCTTTCAGCATCTCAAGGCCTTTCTTCATGCTGTCGCCTTCACGGAATACACCGAAATAAAGCTGCATACATTTTTGAAGATCAGCACGTACTTTGGCAACAGGCTCACCAGATGTGCTGTTGTTTAGACGCTCTAAGCGAGACATAGCACGCTTAATGTCTTCTTCACGAGGGTCAATTGAGTCAAAACCTTCACGGAAGCTTTTCTCAATTTGAAGACCCGCTGCGCGACCAAATACCACAAGGTCAAGTAGCGAGTTACCACCCAGACGGTTAGCGCCGTGTACCGATACACAAGCGGCTTCACCACACGCGTATAAACCTTCAACGATTTTATCGTTGCCGTTTTCGTCTTGAGTGATCGCCTGACCACCAATGTTCGTTGGCACACCACCCATCATATAGTGGCAAGTTGGCACAACAGGAATTGGCTCTTTAACTGGGTCAACGTGAGCAAAGGTACGAGACAGCTCAAGAATACCAGGCAGTTTTGCATTAAGCGTTTCTTCACCTAGGTGATCCAGCTTAAGCATTACGTGATCACCATCAGGACCACAACCGCGACCTTCAAGGATTTCCATAACCATTGAACGGGCTACCACGTCACGACCTGCAAGGTCTTTCGCGTTTGGCGCATAACGTTCCATGAAACGTTCGCCGTCTTTATTAATAAGGTAACCACCTTCACCACGACAACCTTCAGTAACAAGCGTACCAGCGCCTGCAATACCCGTTGGGTGGAACTGCCACATTTCCATGTCTTGTGCAGGCACGCCAGCACGTAAAGACATACCCATACCGTCACCAGTATTGATCAATGCGTTAGTCGTCGACTGGAAAATACGACCGGCACCACCGGTAGCAAGAACCGTCGCTTTTGCTTTGATGTAAACGGTTTCGCCCGTTTCGATGCAGATAACAATTGCACCGGCTACTTGTTCGTTTTCGTTTTTAACTAGGTCAACCGCGTACCATTCGTTTAAGAAGGTAGTACCGCCTTTTAGGTTACCTTGGTACAAGGCATGCAAAAGCGCGTGACCCGTACGGTCAGCAGCCGCACAAGTACGAGCAGCCTGAGTTGGGTCATCAGGACCCTTAGACTGACCGCCGAAAGGACGCTGATAAATACGACCTTCTTCAGTACGAGAAAACGGAAGGCCCATGTGGTCCAATTCAAATACCGCTTGAGGACCCACTTTACACATGTATTCGATCGCGTCTTGGTCACCGATATAATCAGAACCCTTAACGGTATCGTACATGTGCCAGCGCCAATCATCGTTCGGATCGTTTGATGCAATCGCACAGGTAATACCACCCTGAGCCGATACAGTATGCGAACGAGTTGGGAAAACTTTGGTTACACAGGCGGTTTTAACACCAGACTCTGTCAATTGCAGAGCCGCACGCATGCCTGCGCCGCCACCACCGATTACGATGGCATCAAATGTCATTGTGCGAATATCAGCTGTCATGACTTATACACCCCAAATAATGTCAATGCCCCAAACCAAGTATACAAACATTGCTAAAAAGCAAGCGACTTGGAATGCAAAGCGAATTGCAGCTGCCTTGAAATAGTCAGTGGAAATTGTCCACATACCAATCCAAGCATGAGCAATGGTTGAAATCAGTGCTAGTAAAGAAAAGATTCGAACCCAAGTGCAAGCAAAGAACTCTTGCCACTGAGCGAAACTTAATTCCGGGTTGGATAACAAATAACCCACAATAAACACTGTATAAACAGCAAGGATCACAGCAGAAAAACGCTGGATCAACCAGTCAGACAAACCACTGCGACTGAAGTTAGTGATGCTTACGCCCATACCCAAACTCCTGCTAAAGCAATCAGTACCACTGAAAGAAGCAATGTAATAATAGCTGCTACTTTACCGCTCTCTTTGGTTTCACCAATGCCGATATCCATAAACAAATGCTTGATGCCAGCAACAAAGTGATACGCTAATGCTGATAACAAACCCCAGGTAATGAAACTACCAAAGCCGGTAGTCATTGAATTTTTTGCTGCCGCAAAGCCTTCAGCTGATTCCAGAGAACCATTCAAAGTGCATAGCAGAAAAATAACACCTACAAATAAAATCACGCCCGCAATACGATGCATGATTGAAGTCAAAGCAGGAAGAGGAAATCTGATCGTAGTCAGATCAAGGTTTTTTGGTCGTTGTTGATTCACGGTTCTCTACACTCTCTCTCACGCCTCAAAATAAGGCGAGCTTATGTGGGCAGGCTCGCTTGCTGTGCATTTTTCTCAATAAAAATGCGAACTTACGAGTCTTTTTAGTGCCTTCGCAAACGCGCCGAATTATAGACACAGTGATTGTTAAATACAAATAAGCACCTAAACTTAAAATCTGTATTTAGCACTAATTTACGTGCATTCGCTAATAATAGATCATTCTTTGGACAGTTCGACTAAACTTACGCCATGATCTCATGGTCAAGAATTGACAATCACTATTTTGGCTCTATAGTTGGCCGTCTTTGCAACGGTACAGAGCTTTTTATTGCTCGACACAATTAGGGTGCTCGAAAGATCACCAGTATCAGAAATAGCAGAAAGGAGGCCATGCATGGCTGACAAAAAGGCGCAGTTAAAAATTGATGGTTTCGATGAAACCCTAGAACTGCCAATTTACGAAGGCACTATCGGTCCAGACGTAATTGATGTTCGCAGCTTAGCCGGTCTTGGCAAATTCACTTACGACCCAGGCTTTGTATCCACTGCCTCGTGTGAATCCAAAATCACTTATATCGATGGCGGAAAAGGTGTACTTCTTCACCGCGGCTACCCAATCGAGCAACTAGCTGAACACTCCGATTTCCTTGAAACATCTTACCTTTTACTTCACGGCGAACTGCCAAGCAAAGAAGAAAAAGAGAAATTTGTTGATACCATTACCCACCACACAATGGTTCACGAGCAACTAGCACACTTCTTCAACGGTTTCCGTCGCGATGCCCACCCAATGGCCATCATGGTTGGCGTTGTAGGTGCACTTTCTGCGTTCTACCACGATCAACTAGACATCAACGATGCAAAACATCGTGAAATCGCTGCGCACCGCTTAATCGCGAAAATGCCAACATTGGCCGCCATGGTTTACAAATATAACCAAGGCCAGCCATTCATGTATCCGCGCAATGACTTGAGCTACTCTGAAAACTTCCTTCACATGATGTTCAACACACCAGCAGAAGAGAAGAAAATCAGCCCAACATTGGCTCGCGCCATGGATCGCATATTCCTATTGCATGCTGACCACGAGCAAAACGCATCAACATCTACCGTGCGCATGGCTGGCTCTACTGGTGCCAACCCTTATGCATGTATTGCATCTGGTATTGCTGCACTTTGGGGCCCTGCTCACGGCGGCGCAAACGAAGCCGTTCTTAAAATGCTTGACGAAATCGGTGACGAGTCTCGCATCGATGAATTCCTAGCAAAAGCGAAAGACAAGAATGATCCATTCCGTCTAATGGGCTTTGGTCACCGTGTTTACAAAAACTACGACCCACGCGCCACCGTTATGAAGAAAACTTGTGACGAAGTGCTTGCTGAACTCGGCCTAGAAGATGATCCAATGCTGAAAATGGCAATGAAATTGGAAAAAATCGCGCTTGAAGATGAATACTTCCAAAAACGCGGCCTATACCCGAACGTCGACTTCTATTCAGGCATCATCCTGAAAGCCATTGGCATTCCAACTGAGCTATTCACTGTAATCTTCGCCACCGGTCGTACACCTGGCTGGATTGCACACTGGAACGAAATGATCGGCAACGAATACCGCATCGCTCGTCCACGTCAGCTTTACACTGGCCATGCACAACGTGACTACCCTAAAAAGTAATCACACCATGACAGCGTAAAACCTGACAAAAAAACCGCCCTGCTTGCAGTGCGGTTTTTTTTATACCTAAAATCAAGTAGCTCGAAACATCCAGCAACTGCAGCCAACAAAACAACCACCCACAAGAAAGCCAGCAAACATGAACATAACCTTCATCGGCCTTGGCAACATGGGCGCACCCATGGCAAGCCACCTGACCAAGCACAACCACAAGCTAACTGTGTTTAATCGTAGCCAAAGCAAAGCAGAACAATGGCTCAAGCAACACCCCAGCCATGACATTGCATTTAACGCAAAAGACGCCTGCCAGCAGTGTGATGTTCTGATCCTTTGCGTGGGTAACGATCACGATGTAGAACAGCTAATTTTCGGCCCACAAGGCGCACACCTCTCACTCAACAAGGGCAGCTTAATCATTGACCACAGCACCACCAGCAGCGATCTTGCACTGGACATGCACAAACGACTCAGCCATTTACAAATAGATTACGTCGATGCTCCCGTCTCAGGCGGACAACAAGGCGCGATCGATGGACAACTGACCATCATGTGCGGTGGAGACCATCACGCAGCAGAACGAGCCGAGCTCATCACCCAATGCTATGCCAAGTCCTTCACCCACATGGGAGACATCGGATCAGGCCAACTCACCAAAATGGTCAATCAAATTTGTGTCGCAGGCTTAATTCAAGCATTGGCGGAGGGCATACATTTTGGCCAACAGTCTGGCCTTGATATGAAGAAAGTAATGACAACCCTGAACAATGGCGCAGCAGCATCCTGGCAGATGAATAATCGCTCCGAAACCATGAATAAAGGCGAATTCGATTTTGGTTTTGCCGTGGACCTCATGCGCAAAGACCTCGGCATCTGCCTAAACAGCGCTAGAAAAAGCGGTGCAAGCTTACCCGTTACGGCGATTGTGGATCAGTTTTATGGCGAACTACAACAACAAGGAAAAGGCAAACTGGATACATCCAGCCTACTAATGAGACTAAAAAACTAAGCAGAAATACAAAAAAACAACCAACCAAGCGCGATAACACGTCAGATGCGACAAAATCGCGCTAAAACGAGGAAAATAAAATAGCAATTATAAAACAGAGAGAATAACAAGATTAAAACAGACGTCATTTACAAGAAGTAAATGGTGCGGAGGGAGAGACTCGAACTCTCACACCTTACGGCACCAGAACCTAAATCTGGCGTGTCTACCAATTTCACCAC
>Ga0115005_10001033_pt1 | contig 21996 bp, 23 predicted proteins | sample ArcOceMetagenome_FD_87163 | JGI IMG/M metagenome (GOLD analysis project Ga0115005, IMG submission 87163) | Marine eukaryotic phytoplankton communities from Arctic Ocean - Arctic Ocean - Greenland ARC118M Metagenome | ecosystem: Environmental > Aquatic > Marine > Oceanic | place: Arctic Ocean...
GCTGCTGCCATCTTGATACTTGAATTGGTGGTGTCGAAACAAAGTCTGCAAGAATTGTAATTGTGGGAGCTGAAAGATATCATATCCATCAATCATCATCCAGTCAATGTTGAACCCACCTTTAGCGATCGAACGGACGCCACGCGTCATCCATCCATGCATGCATGCATCGTAGAATTTTAAACGGTCAAATATCATTTTTCCGTTAAAATCGAAACTAAACAAATCGAGCCCGAAAATTGCCACAACAAGTAAAAGACAGCACTCACCTTTTGAGTTTTGGGAGGAAGAAGAGGAGCTAAATATTTCTAACTTTAACGGCTGATGATATGAGTGATTTGATTGGCGGAGAGGAGGGAGAAAAGAGGGGCTTATTAATAAGCTTACAGTACTGTAGCTAAATATTTCTAACTTTACAGTATTATAATAACGTCTCTTTAAATTTCAAATTTACGACAAGAAGCTCAAAGCGGGACGCAATAAATTGTTTTGCAAGCGAAGCACCGATCGAAGTTCGAAGTGAGTTGAATGATAAACTGCAACCATACGTCTTCATCTAATACCTTGACAATAGCATCAAAAAGGACCAAATTGACGAGCTGTACAACACAATTTGTGCCTTGAGGAACGAGAAGAACAGCCTCGACCCAGAGTACTTGGATGATGTCAAGGACCTCTCCACAAAGATGATGGAGGGTCTATCAACGACCACTGGCGAGTATCTTCACAACATTTACAAGAAGAATCCAAGCGAAAAGTCATTGCAGAAGATGATTGATGCGGTGCCATCATCTCTATCCTACAAATATAAGGAAGGGCAGCTCCCAATTCAAACAGCAGTGTGCTGTGGTGGTGATTTTATTAGTCTTCCCTACATTACTTTCCTTGCGATTGAAGGTGTGAAACACAACGTTGGCGGAGCTAATAAACGTGGTGGACTGCTCTTTGAGGATCCTTTCCACGCTGAGAGGGATAACGTTCTCCAAATGCTAGCTGACTTCCAAAAGAAACCAAATTCTGAACCCTACGACTCGGCATGCTTCAATGTGTTGAAGGGGCTGACAGAATCCAATCTCTTCTTCAAAAAAGATGTTCAAGACTATGATCTCTTGTTATTGTCATGTAGCACTGCACGTCAGTTACGGTTTGAACACCTTGCTCAGACGAACCCAGAAGGATTGCAACTACACCGATACGATGGGAGACCAATTATCCACGCAATGATCAATGCACGCGACACCTCTGAGTCCTTTCAACTGTTCCTGTCCACAGCACTGGCGACTGGAGCACCATCCAGATGATATTGGTCTCCTTTTCCAGAAAAATGATGAAGGCAAAACGCATTAAATAAATATGGAAATGAAGCTACTTTTGGTGCCATAGAGGAATGTATTCCTCTCGATGGAGCTGAACAACTCCCAATCCTTCATCGCGTGATTGAGAATGCTCCTCAATACTCAAATGAGTTTGGGAAGCGCTACTCATCATCGATGTTTCTCTGCGACATCAATGGACGGAAATTATACCAAACTGAGCTTGCGTCGGGAATTAGGACATTCAATGAAGATTCCATGTACTTCCTCCGTATGACCGATGAGCAAGTGCGAGAGATAGACCCGGCGACTGATTTGTATCCGGTCATGCTTTTGGCTTCGGGCCAGACAAGTGATTTGTCTGCGGTCTATTATTTGTTGAGGAGAAATCCATCCTTGGTGAATAGAGGTTTTGTGAATAATAGAAAAAGAAAAAAATCGCAGTCAACAGCGCAGAGAGGAAGGAAGCGAAGATCAAAGTCGGCAGCAGCAATGAAATAGTGAGCCGCGCGTGGATTCTGAAATGTCAAATGTCTGCTCAGATTCTCAACAATGTATGATAACTATAATCCTCTGTATTAATTTGTAAGCCATTTGATCGTAGCACCGAGAACGTGTTGCATGAATCACTCTTGCCCCCTTCTCTTATCCAGTGTACAATATGAACAGCGTTGACCTTGGAAATCTGCCGACCAACAGGGGCAAAACGACGGTATAGATGTGCGGTGCGGCAGCATAAACAGTAATGGTATGGAACATATTTATATGCATGATTCAAATTTTTAATAGTATATTCATCAACGTGTGGGAGCTTGGTGATGTTAATTGATGGTTCGTTCATTCAGCACCGACATTTCACAGTTACACCAACGTTTTTCTTCAGCATTGCAGTCGCATCAGCCGTGAGTTCCCAGAGTGAATAATGATTCATAGCCGTCAGGAAAGATTGACCACTTTCCGTCCCAGCCAATCGAAGACTCTCAATCTCAGAAGTAGTAATCACAAAATTGGTAATTACAAAAATTCCATCCAGTTGATGCAGTTGTCCCCGTTCTACTACTGTGGAACGACTGAAATCGATTTCAATAATTTCGCCATTAAGTTTTGTCAACCGCAAGTAGCCAATAGTAGGGTTGATCAGTTTGCTATCCACATACCTCCACTCGACGCTCGCGAGCAAACAGTCGTCAGTGATATAATTGGATGGATCTAATTCGTGCCCAAAATTGTTGGTTGCTTTCTTTATATTGAATGGCTGACAAAAATCATGCGAGTCGCTGCCTTCTTGAACAGAATTAGTCAAGAAATAATCACTGAAATCCACGCCATATTTGCAACTATGAAGGCCTTCACTTTGACTCTCAACATCCGCCCTGCGAAATGCGCGGCCTATTTCCTTGTCGTCGAGACTAGCGTATTGTTCATAAGATAACTTGGCCTCGCTAATGAGATGATTTTCTATAATGGCTTCCTGGTCGAACCCCAGTAGTCTTGGAAGTGTGTCATCAATCTCTGGGCTGGAATACGTGTGATGAGATATAATGGTGAAAAATCAGAGCACCACGTTATACATTGACAAACAGTACTTACATGAAAAGAAGAGCCGTCGTCATAATAACGCCATTAATGTAATCAGCTTGTAAAGTTACAAGCCGGAAGCCCGCAAAAGCGAGAAAAATAGGGATCAAAACATTGACCGTAACATCAATAATGTAGATTGGCTGGATCTTATTTCCATACACAGTAAAAATCGTCTTGTAATTGATAATATCTGGTAAGGCAGAGAAAAGACCGAACAAACTCCCAAGTGTTGCTAGAACGTAAAGACCAACTTGTAAATTTGGGTCCACCTTTGCATTGTCCATGGTGAGAACTTGGGAAATAATGAAATATCCCATGGCTGCCTGAAGACAGAATGAAAATACAACAAACATGATGGGACCTTTATGCCTGCTTCCTTTCGTCTTGCAATAAACAAGACGAAAGATATTGCTATTTGCTTGCAGGAACCGATGCGCAGAAATTTTCCCAAAAATTATATTCATCAATAGCGTCAACCTTCGTCGGGCCATCGTTCTTGCGATGGTCGTCGACGCATAATTCTTCATGAGAGAATCGGTCATTTCGAAGGAAGTGTGCTGGGCCTCCATCGATAGACAAGACGCCATGATTGTAGCAAAATTGTAATATTCTCTCTTGTCCATTGAAAAGATGCAATCCAAACTTCCAGTTAGTGTAGACTTGGCAGCTACATGATCGTTCTCAAAAGCAGCCATACAGTATTCCCTCACATAGTCGATATGTGAACGCTTTCCTACATCAGTATGATGCGTGCGAATCCACGCATTGACGCCATTAATATCGAGATCGCTGAAAAATACGCGAGTTCTGAAATCACGTTGTGTCAGAGCGTATAGTTCTTCCTTATTGAATTGCTCTCTGTCAAGGCAAGGATTGACTTTTAGTATTGGTCTTTGTTCAGTAACAAATGACTCCATGATGTTATGAAGTTTGTTGTAGGCATCGTGCTCCGACTTTGTGCCAGTGGCAAGGGAAGTACGTGTACGGTCAGAGTAACTCATGTTTTTTTCGTAACCAATTACGGTGTGTGTGTGTGTATTTACCTCGTGTGTGTAATTCTTTAGTTCTCTCCTATTGGAATTTGAGTATCATCACGTATCTTATTTGTGTATGTACCGTACAAGCTTGGTACAAGATCATACTCGAGCTCATACTCCTCAAAACTGAATATCACACTGTTTGTTTCTAGCAAATCAAATAAATTGTCCGTCCGCCGTTCCGTTAATTTCGAAAAATTCAAAATGAATGGTCATCATTTTATCACATTTTGGGGTCAGCCCTGGCCTCCAAATCCACCAAAATGTATTTTATATTGTCATATTGTCCACGATTCGGCGAGTCACGTTTTCTGTACGCACATCAATTTATAAAAAATTACTTTCTGTTCCTGGTTTTTAGTCTCCCAAAACCAAGATGTTCCGTTTTTCCAGCGCACATGAACATGATTTGAAGTGAGTCTTGGATGGAACTATTTTTGTTTTATTGAAACACCCCTCATGTACAGTAATAAAGTAAAGTAGTATTGAAACACCCCTCCTCTTGTACAGTAATAAAGTAAAGTAGTACTGCTGTAGGGACGTAAGAAGTATATCTATTAGATCTTATGAGTACCCACGTGGGGGGTCGGGTGGGAGGAAGACCAACGAAAATAAATAAATAATGACATTGAAACGATCATTATTATAAATAATAACATTATTAAAACGATCATTATTATAAATAATAACATTGAAACGATTATTCAATCATATATATACAGTACGGACATCGATGAATTCTAATATATAACATACCTTTATTGATTACACAATCGGTATTCATCTATTGCCACGACATATACATCTAAATTAAAAATACGATTGTCTAGTAGTTTGTATGTCGGACGAAAATAATGTTTTGCTTATTCTGTTAGTACTTGTGGGTGACTTAGTGGCTACAATACATCTAACAGAGCTTCCGAACAATATCCTAACTAAGCGGCCGCCGCTTTCAAAGATCTCCTGATACCCGTCGCCCTCTCGAGCAGATCAACCAATTCAGACCGGTTCCACCACCGAAGACATCATGTGTTTTATGTTTATCATTGGCGACGATAGTGCAGTATGATTCTATGGATCCATCGAGGAGGAGGCCGGCGTGCTGCGGATGCAAAGTTTCCTTTTTCGAGGGAGTAGGTTTTGATTCCGCCCCGATAGCAATCCGTTTCACCTTCAATTACGAGAACGTAGGGGTTCGCTTCATATGATGTGCTTATGCGAAGTTACAAGTGGGTCAGTATGTTATTAATTTGTGACAGGTCAACTATTTCACAACCTCCGTATTCTTCCTCCTAGCTTGAAGCTGTCTCGTGCGTTTTCTGTGGATTCTCGTATTATTTTCGACATTGAAAAAGAGGGTGAAATTAACCGCAATTTGAATTTCAAATTAGCTGACTATTTTTAGTCAACTTCGTGAGCCGTACTACGAGTATCATACCTAGAACCGCGATTGATAACACTGTAACTCCAACACCAAGACAAGACTCACCAAGAGAGCATCTCAATATGACATACAGGATCAATATTTTAGGTCAGGATGTCTTTAGCACTAGAGCAACAGATATCGACAGAACTTTCCACGGGGGCCGCTTAGGTACTCGTTATCCAAGCTCGGATTGGATATACTTCTGCGATCAAGTAGATGCTGCGATTTTTCCAATGAATGACCTGAAGAAGGATAGCACCTTCTATGCATGCATCAAGTCTTCCACTGTCTTAATTGCTTTTGCAATGTTGGGTACTATCATTGTTTTATTAAAGAAGGTGTTGGGGTTGAACCAGGGAATTATGTCTATCATCATCCTAGCCATCATAATTGTACCATTTTTTTGATTCGCAGATATCTGAGGAATGTCAAGCGAAACGCATCAAATACTATCTCCGATGTAAGCCGAAATCTTACTAACTTATGCGATACAGAAAATGTGAAAGGGAACGGAATAACGTTTTATGCCAGATCTGATATGCATAAAATTGGCATCCCGTCAGCTATGTTCATAATTGAATACGTTGTGCGAGTTCCTGGCATATTTGTGGGAGCTCCTGACAATGGAGCACTTCCAATAACTTCCTTCCCGATAGAAGCTTCGCCTGTAATTAGTAAAGGTGACTCGCCTGTTGAAGCTACACCATTTTTAGGCACGGCCAGTTTTGGCCTCAGTAGTTATATTATAGGAGATGTTACTCCTTCCGCGCCGCCACTATACAAAGTTTAAAACCGCTTTGGAATGAAGAAGGCCTAAAGACTAACGAGCAATTATTCCATTTCACTACGGTATTAATGTCAGGTACAGGATGTATAATAATGTTCAAAATATCATCTAGTCTGGTCATTTTCTTCGCATGTGTCTTTTTTACTGTGTTCATCTTCAATCTTCTTCGTCGTCATCTTCTTTCAACTCCCAAAGAGATGATAAACTTGACTGCCTACGCTTCTCTGTTTTTCTCCCTTTATCCCACGAGCTCACTTTCAACTTACACTTGTCATAAAAACTATAAAGCAGAAGAACGAGCTCTTTCGCCCGACGCATATGAGGGTTTAGTACGACGCGTATCGATTTCTTCAAGTGCTGGCAAATATTGCACATGTGGCTGAAGTGTTCATACAACATTGCTGCTTCCGAGTCACTCTCACAGAAGCCTCTATTGCGAGAGACGATTAACGCCTTTTGAATGTTCGACATAAAGAGTTCAATTCCCACTTGCTCGCATATTCCAGCAATTCGAATGGTGGCCAGAATGCGTGGCCCATCATTATTATAGGTTGATTTCGTCAGCATTCCTAGCGCAGTCTCTGCCATTGCTATTGTTCTGTAGCGCAGGTTAATATGTTCCTTCAGCTTCTCCTCCGTATTATCATCCTTATTCATCATTTGCACCAATGTTAGTGTTGATCGCTGTACCTCTGCATTCCAATTGCATACATCTTCCATACACTTCTGAAGAGCCAAGTTGCACAGCGAAGAGTAAAATATGCACACTGATTCATGCTTCTGAATTGTTTGCCAGGATCGGATCACCACCTCCATGGGTAGCCAACCTTCTTCGTCATCTTTATCCTCTTCGTCGGTTTTTGGCAACTTTGAAAACTGCTCGTCGCAAATATCCAACGTCAATTCAGCGGTAGATTCTATCCATTTATTAAAATCGGTGAATACTTCCGTGTTGCGGTTTTCTTTACTTTGATGGTAAACATGTTCCAATAGAGTTTCCAGTAGTTTGCCTTGACATTCAAGCAGGCTACGCGTTGCAAGTCGAGATGATAACATGGTGTTGAGATTGCTAAATTGCTTGAATTCAATTGACAAGAATGGGTGTACAATGCCAACTTACTTATGTCCCGAGTAAAAGATTGGGTCGAGGCCGCAACACAAGACCATGGCAACAGCCTGTGAGAGTAATGTCTGCTTGGCATCAATCTCAGGCTGGAATGTGGTCATATCATTGGCAATTGCAACAGTCCAAATCTTGAATGCATGCTCGAGACCGGAAGGCTCATCAAACTTGACATTCTCAATCTCTGCCACAGTATTGGAAGCCAGCGATGAACCACTTTTTATTTTCCACAGTCCATAATAAGTTTGAAGCATAGGAATAAAGTCCGTCATATGTAGAACCTCTGAAATTGTCTCAGGCCCGCCTCCATCAAATCTAAGAACGGTCATTTTCGCCTCGAATACAGTTTTAACCATTGTGAAAGCGCCCAAACACAGTTCTGTGCCCACTACCATCATTCCAGTCGTTGCAACACGTACTAGCCAGAAGAGCAAATCTTCTGGAATTTCCAAATCAGGTTTCCAGTGTCTTGCCAACATCTGAGGCAGTATATCCAAACCATCGGCTCGTATCATTGGTTGTATGATTTTGTTCCGAATCCCGTTCCATTGCTGACGTCCCTCGGTCCCAAGACCCCGCTTAGGTGCACAATCGTACATTCGAAAGATTGGCACGAGTTCCTCCATGGCATCTTCCAAGGACGAGAATGGTGCCAAAGAAGAGGTTTCCCGCCAATCATTCATAGCGGCATCTCCGTCATTATTTTCATGAGACCAACCAAGAGTTTGCCGCGTGCCTAGATTTGAATGCCTGCCTGATATTTCTGCCATCCACCTCTCCCTATCTTCTTCCGTTTGTATACCATCCGCACCATCCTGGGGGCTCCCGAATTCATTATTCATATCAAATCCATTGATTTCATTCTCAATTTTTCGCCGGCTTCACGTGTACGTGTACAATATAAATTGGATGAGAAAATAATTCCAACCCCAATGTATGTATATATTTGTAGCGGCATTCAATATACTCACCGTTCATGAAGCGCCTCATTCCCATTCTCTTTCAAAGCATCAATTTTGGACCAATAGGAAGGATCATCAAAATCATACGTGACGTGTTTCGTACAGGTATCGAGAGGAGGAGTTAAATCTTCACTCGCCCTCTTCCCGTCCTTTTTCTCCGCCGATCCGAATGCATCACTATTACTGCTCTGAGCGTTTCCACCTGCTGTTATTGCTGCTGCTGCTGCTGCTGATGCGGATCCCTTTCCCTTTACGGAGTCCAAAGAATCAATTCGTTCCTTCTCGTCGGGAAAAAATCCTTCCTTTTCCTTGATGAGAGTTTCTTGTATCCTCGTCTGGCGATTAATCCGTTCATCCTGTTGGGTGAGCATGCTATCTAGGAGATTTTGACGTTTGGTGGCGGTCGCTGTTTGTTTTCTGTTTGGTCTTTTGCGGCTGAATATCGGAGCGCCGGATAGGAGATCGTCCTCTGAGTCTGAATCGCTCATGGTCTTGATGGATAGATGGAGGTATGTGTACTGTTGCGTTGCGTTGTGGATTAAAATTAAGGGTTTGGGTTGAAAGTTCTATTGCCAATGATGCGAAGTGTGTAGTTAGTTCTAATTGACACGCTCGGGTATTTTATGGGTTTCACTATTCAATATTCAAGATTCAATTCAGCATGGTGCATTGTGCATTGTGCCAACTGCCAACGTGCCTTGTTGCTTGGATTGATTTCATTCAAGCCAAGCAAACAAATTGCCGGTCGTGTAAGAAAAATGAACTCTCGCTCCTTCGCTATTTTTTGGCGCGGGGGAGGGGGGTTGAATGCACCCCCGGCACACAGCACCACGAAAGAACAAACACCATGCATCCTCATCATGTTCCTCATTTTTAACAAGACATAAACATTCCAGTACCACACTACTGTATCAACTTGCACAGGAAGCCTAGCCTTTCTAACTTGAATCCTCCTTGAAATACCTCAAGATGGCATCTACGAGTACACTTAGATCTTGTTTGGATCCAGTTTCTCACAATAGCAACGAAACTACGCTCAATGGAAACTCCAGACACATGGCTTCTGGCTTAACCATCCCTGAAAGAGCATCCCAACTCTTTCAAAATGCAGAAATTCTCGCACCCATGGTCAGAGCATCCACAACCCCTCTCCGCAGTCTTGCCCTATCCTACGGCTGCGATCTCGTCTACTCGGAGGAAATCATCGATCGAGCAATCACCTCCACCGAACGAGTCTACAATGAAAAGACTGGGACAATTGACTATCGAAAGAAGATGGAATCTTTTTCTGCCAAGGTAAAAAGACGAATGGCAAAGAATAATGACCCATTGCCTACTGTCATTCGAATTGATCCCCAGCTTGAACGGAATAAATTAATTTTTCAAATGGGGACGGGTGAACCGAACCTAGCATTGCCCGCTGCCATGATGGTCCAGAATGATGTCGATGGGATCGATATCAACATGGGATGTCCCAAGAAATTCAGTGTTTCGGGCGGGATGGGATCAGCACTGTTGGAAGATTTACCCAGGGCTTGCGATGTTATTTCTACACTTTGTCGGAATGTGAGTGTCCCTGTATCGTGCAAAATCCGGTTGCTCAAGGATGATCGAAAAACAGTGGATTTTGTCACGGCTCTGGTGAAAGCGGGGGCGAGCGCGGTTGCCATTCATGGCAGAGAGGTAGGAGATGAGGCTCAACAAGCTGCACAATTGGATCGACTGGTTGAGGTTGTGAAACTGCTCAAGTCGTCATCCATCGGTGTGCCGATTATAATCAATGGAGATATGTACACAAGGAATGATATAGTAAATTTGAGAAACAGAAGTGGGGCAGATGCTGTGATGCTCGCCAGACCTGCACTCTATAATACCAGCATTTTTAGAAAGCCTCCTACCAATGTCATTGATCAAGTGAACGAATCATCACAAGAGGAAGAGACACGATATGGTTATGATTCAAAATTATTGTTGTCCAAGACCAAGGTGATTCAGGACTATCTCGTGCACGCCAATACATATGACGGGCATGCAAAGAATATCAAATATGTCGTTTGTGAAATGATGACAAATCGAAGGACTCCCACAAATCTATCGCCTTTTATGCCCACAAAGTTTTCAGGAGGGCAAACCATTGACGATGTATGCAAATGTAGAAGTATGGAAAGCTTGTGTAAGATATGGGATGTATCCAGATCTGCAATAGTTTCTAATGCTAATGCTTCTGAAGCGGACGGTGGTAAGGAATCAGTTGGGGCTGTAGATATGCATACTTACGATGATAGATACTTTTTGGATCCTGAGGCACTTCGAAAGGAACGAGAGGCGAAAGAGGCAGGATCAGGATCAGGATCAGGAAAGGAGACTGAAAAGGAGAGTAAATGCGACGACAAATCCATAGCCGAGGATGAACGGGTACACGTAGCTAAGAAGTCTAGAATAGAGTAACTTTTGAATAAACTTTTATAACGAACTCCGACCTATTATTTTTGGTGCATTGCCATCATCAAAGGTGCTACTTGTTTCCGACTTCCTTTGGGATTTCCCTGTTTCAATTTTGAAACAGATAGACCATCTCCAACTGATATAAATACATCAACTTCACTTACGAGTATACTTTCAATTTTCAACTGAGCAGCCGCTTCATCATTCAAGAGAAACTCAGTCATATTCCTCACTCTGTCTGTATTCCCAACCAACAGCAGTTCCCTTTGTGGTGTGTCGTCAACAATCACCATTGTGAGCACTCCCAAAAGATCTACATTTGCCTCTTCCATGTAATCCATTGCATCTTGATAGAACTCCTTTTTAGCAACTAATTTTTCCATACTCAAGAGAACCGATGATAACCCAAAAGTGTCACAAGCTCCTGTCGGGGGTTCAAATCGTTTGTAATCAATTCGCAATGCATCCCTTGGACTCATTGACTCCCAAAAAGACTTATCAAATTTCGAATCGCGGAGATATTCATAAAGGTGCGATCGACTTGGTGGTTGACCACCGTCCAGTATACAGTCATTTCCATATATCTTGCTCTTGATGTCATCATTATCAATCGGAAGCGCACCCCATTCAGTCTGCTCCATCAAAAATTCAATGGCACGCTCGTCCCTTGCCGTCCCCTTTGCAGCTTCTTTGCTCATATTCATGGTATCCAAAAGAATGACCCCCAACAGCATAACTCCTAAACCCGCATCTAACTTTTCCGATTCGTCCAATCCAAATCCAATCTCCATCAATCGTTCGGTGATGAGTGTACACGTACTTCCAACGAGAGCAACTTGGTCTTGGAACGCAATCTTGCGCCTATCCGTTGTGACAGACGATCCATGAGCACCCTCGTCCTGATGATGATCCAGTATTTCCACAACATGATCCTGCAACAGCTCAGCAAGATCGGATCGTATTTTATTGTGATCGACCAGTGTGATTTCTTTCTGAATGTCTTTGTTCTGAGCGACAGAAGTGAATGTATCATCGTCCAGATACACTATTTTTTCACTGTTGATGGCAGCCATTTGAAGGAGGAGCACCACGTCCCGGCGGAGAGGCAAGTCATTTCGTTGAATGCTTGCTAGGGGCAATGATAAAGTCTCGCTGGTGGTGCTGCTGGTGGTGGTGCTGGTGGTGCATGAATCTGCGCTTGCATTTGCATTCTTGTCAGAGATGATCTTGTTGACTTGTGATAGAGCCAAGGATGAAACTATGCTGTCAGCATCCCCTGCCTCATTTCCCATGATGATATTCACTTTGGTTCCATCGCTTACCGGAAAATTTGCTGCAATGGATTCCAGGTAGGATGCAATGGTACTTGTAGTTCCGGAGCAGAGAGATGAAGTTGAAGTTGTTGCAGCCATGGCCATGACTCGGGACCCCCCTGGTTTTACTAAACGTAGTACTCGAGGATTTTGAAGGGAGCGGAGGACAGATTTATTCAGCGCCAAAGCGTTGGTTCTTCGGAGTGCCAATGGTAGAAGCGTGATAATTCTCAATTTCATATAGCAAATATAGTTGACCAGGTTGATGAATGGACCAGATTGTACAGCACTAGTATTGCACCTCACTCCTGAAGCCTCTGGTACCTGTACAACAAGTACTGTGTTTTTAAGTTGTTAGTTGTTATCAGTTATCATAGTTGTTAGCGTGATGTGAATAAATAATGAGGGGTTTGGTGTTTTTAGGGCCTTTTTAGAGGAGAAACGGATGACGGCCAAACGTACTGTACGTTTGATCCGAATGACTTCGAACATTCTTGCGCCGAAAATACGGTCGAATGATGGACGAGAAGATGAGACATGAGGACACAAACGAAACGTGGTCTCTCTGTTTTGCCGATGTCATCATTTTTGACAGAAAAGCAGAATAGAAGTTGATTAGACCAGTCCTGGCATTAATAAGTTGGCCAGTATCGTCCTCGCTTGAACGTACTGTACGATGAAGTCTTCCATGCGCAGCAACACTTTATTTACAGCACTTTGCAGTGCACTGCTTTCAAAGTCTAATGCTTTCCTCGTCCAAAAGCAGTCGGCAGTACACGTAGCAAGAGGACAAAGCTTCACAACTACAAGTAATAGCATACTATCTTCAGCTGTAGCTAACGACATCGACGTTAGCAGAGCAGATAAAGAAGCAAAGTTCCTTGTCCCAAACCAATCAAACTTGGTACAGGATGCATCTGTTCCCTTTGCAACGACACTGGCTACAAGGGGAGTTGCACGAGTGGACAATGGCCTCACTCCCACAACTGCCTATAAATTACAGCAGTTTATTGATGAAACTCTCGAGTCGTCACTGGAGGAAGTGAACAGTTTCAAAATACCTCGTGCATTCCGGTTTGCAAATGTTTTAGAGAAGGGGAATCGATGGGATATGTTGTTGCCATTTGATGACAATCCAGATGAAGAATCGTCGTCGTCGTCGTCGAGTGTAATGATTGAAGCTATGAATGAGCTTCTTGGAGAAAATGGGAAAATTGCTCCCATTCTTGAAGAGCTATTGGGAAAAGATGCCATTCTCTACGAGCTCGCATGCATGATCAGCGATCCTGGTTCCAATCGTCAAGAAATCCATCCTGACGTCGTATTTGAACCCAACGAGATACCCCTCATTGCTTGCTTTGTCTCATTGCAAGATATTGACTCCACCATGGGACCAACTGTTTTTATTCCTGATACTATTTCGAAAGATCATCATCGAAGCATCAATAATAAGGATTTAGCAGACCAGATGTTGCAAAATATTCCATCCAGCATTTCGACTCTAGGTACGGGAGATTGTTCCTTATATAATCCAATGATGCTACACGCTGGAGGAGGGAATGAATCAAATCGTAGACGGCGGCTATTTTATTTCACATTCATGAGTGCGGGTATCAAGGATCCATCAAACGACTTCAACCCGGGTAGTATTAATCCGATCTTGAAGCAGCGCAATCTATCTTTGGAAGAAGTTCAGGAGTCTTTAAAGGCTCACTGCCAAGTCGTGTAATGTAATCAAAGAGTCTTTAAAGGCTCACTGCCAAGTCGTGTAATGTAATCATAATCAATATATACCAGGTATAGTAATATCCCTCTTTTGATTTTTTAAAGGTACCCCTGTATTTCATTGACACTACACCACGTACGTGGATGATAAGAAATTAATAATTGCCACTATCATCTGGAGGAACATCGTCGTCAAAGAGGTCTTCGCCAGTTCTTTCTCCCAAAACCTCTGCCTCAAATTCTTTCGAAAATGTAAGCCCACGTGCACCATTCCATTCTTCCAATTGCGGCACAACGTCACCCAGTTGCCACGTTTCATCTCTGCAATAAACCACATCTCGTATCATGCCTTGGTACATGTCATCGTATTTTTTCTTGTCCTCGGATGAAAATTGAGAGGGCTGCTTTTGTAAAGTAACAGTAAACTCCACATTCTCTACTTCGCCTGATGAGGGATCCACGTGAAATCGGGCAGACACTTTGGGAGGATTTTTGGCTGTAACACTAACACTGTCGTTGGTATTCACTTCTTCTTCTGTGTTGTGTATTTTGTCTAGAATGGCTTTTGCGGCTAGACTTGACTTTGCTACAAGGTCTGCTGCTTCATCTCCTTCCAAGGTTTTCAATCTTTTCGTCATTTCATTCAACTCGTCCATTTCATCGCTCGATACCTTGTGATGAAATCCATCTCCATCACATTCATCATGAATAGCAGTAGCAGGGTCATTTCCACCATCATGCTCTTCTTTGGACAAAGCATTGGAATCAGTGTTGCTACTATCAAGTGCCTTGTGACTAAGGTCATGTTTGTCAGTTTCATTATAAATGTCAAAATTGCCATCGTCTTGGTCTTGTTCTCTATCCATCAAGGCGCCCATGGTTTCCCCTATTTGATCTTGATAATCCTCCAACTCCTTCCTCTTAGACTGCAACTCGTCCAAAACAGGTCTTTGCAAAATCATTGCCAACTCCATTGCATCCGTCTCGTCAAATCCCACAGCAGGTTTTGCACCGGAGGACATGGTTTCATCCACTTTCTTCTTGAGCATATTCAGCAACTCCATTCCAGTCTGTAAATCGATATTGTCAATATGATGTATATTTTGCATGCCATGCAGCAACTCCACCATATCGCGCAATTTATTTCTCTTCAGAAGCTCCCGCAGCGCACCCGAGAAGAAATGCGCTTGAAGGATATTGGTATTGGATCCTCCTGCATGTAGTGATTCTGATTCTTGGTCGCGGTCGCAACTGTATAATTCTGAAACGGTGGTGGACAGGTCTAATATAGACAGGCTTTCATCCATCGACGACGAGTGCTTTGCAATCATGGAGGCTATTGTCTTGTATTGGGGTATGGTTAAAGGTAAGTTCAATTCCCGACTTCGTTCGCTCAAGTGAAGAACATGCGTTAACAATATTGATTGTTTGGTTGGTCCATTTACACTGATTTCAGTGTAAGGAGAGGGCGATAGGAGATTGACGCTTTCTTCTCTTTCTTCCACGGTAGGAAGGTTTGATAAAGTGGAAGAAAGCCAACTAATGACGGAAAGAAATGCGCTGTGTAATGATAAGGAAACATTCATTGATTCTGTCAAAGCGTCTGCATCAGTTCTTTGTTGAGCTAGTGCTTTGTGGAAGTTTGGATGCGATGTCATGGATAGTAATGCCTCGACTGCATTGATTTCGTCTTGTATATCTAGAGTTTCCCAGGCAGCATTCAATTTCTCTTCAGTGCTGGCATCGATGCTGTCCAATACAATATCAACATCAGCATCGGTATCATCATCAGTATCGTCGTCGGTATCATCTCGAAATTGCCGAGATTCTTCTTGTATCGTACTCGTAGGGGCAAAAATGGCGGTATGCGTGGTATTCATACGAGCATGTTCCTGCGATGGATTTCTCCTCGTCGTGACCAGTAAAGATATTTGTTTTGCCTTTGTGTATGCTGTTGCTAATAATGAATCCAATTCCTTTTGCACCTCCTCTGGAGGGCGTGTGTCTTCATTGCTAGAATGCGCCCGATTAGTTTTGTCCTGGTCATGTTCATTTTGCGATGATGCTGATGCGGAGGTGACAAATTTATAGCCACGACTTTGTAAACCAGGGACCAGTGGATTTCTATAGATGTGAACATTCCTATGTATAGCTATATTCATACCGTTACGTGTATGTGATGCAAGAGTGGAACTACAAGTAGTATTCTTCATCAAGCAAGAAGTTGACAGAGAACGTTTGAAAATGCCTATACTCGTGATGTGATTTTTCGCTGGTGTGACTACTCGTTTGCATTCCATCTGAAGAGAGCGTCCTCTCACTTTCCTCTGAAATAAATTCGATTTCAACCTCATGTTGATTCTATTGTATGATGTCGATGTAATTGATATGTAGGATAAGGATAGGGCAGTGGATATTGTACTTTTACTGACTGTAGATTGTAGATTGAAATGGATTCTGGAATCTGGAAGTTTGAAAGAGTTGTTCTTCTTCTTGGCTCCAAACAGCATCGGATTGAATTATCTCTTTCCTTCTCTTTCCTCTTTTTTTCTTCTTTTTGTGACAAACGAACTCGGACTATTTTCTCGGACTTCATGTTTCTAATTTTAGTTCTCAACGGTCGTTGTTGTTTTTTTAAACCCCCTTCAAGATTGCACCCAGGAGGGCCGCGCCGCGGCAACTCGTTTTGATGTACCGGTACCGTACGGTAGTGTGTGGTGTGTGTATACATACGATACACGAAGTACACGTACTCTACTCAACAAGAATCAATCTGACCCAAATTTAAATACCATCAAGATGTCCACCCACGAACTTAGCAAAGAAGAAATTGACGACCTCAGAGCGTCTTTTGAAATGTTTGACTGTAACAATAGCGGTAAGTTCAAAGTGTATTTGATGTGGCCGAATGAATTTCATAAGATATATGTTTATGTTCTTGAGAAAGAGTCATGATATCCTGAGATTCGATTCGACCCGCACTACAGTATCCGCCTACTAGGTCTGACTAGGTCTATCCCGCGGATCTAAATGTTATTGAATAGATTCCATTCCCATCTCACCCTTCACCGCCCTACACGTACAACGAAATACAGGAACAATTGACGCCACAGAATTGCAAGAGGTCATGAGGAGATTTGGCCAAAGAATCACCAAAAGCGCTGCAATGGAACTCATCAAAAGCGTCGACATTGACCAAAACAACGAAATCGACTTTACGGAATTCTTGACCCTCATGAAATCCAGAATCTCCCGCGATCCCAACTACGAACTGAAATTGGCGTTTGATATGATTGATACGGACCACAGCGGAACCGTATCCATTTCGGAATTGAGGTCTCTTATGAAGAAGTGCAATCAGTTTCTTTCGGAAGAGGAGATTGATGCCATTATGCAGGAGTGTGATATTAATGGTGACGGAGAGCTTGATTTTGACGAATTTAAAAAGCTTATGGAATTCTAAGGATTGTAAGGAAGCGAAGAGGCATCGGTGATGGCATGGCATGGCTGCGCGCATTCGGCATCTTTAAATTGTTGGAAATATCTTCTCTATTTAAAATTAGTCAACTTAAAAAAGTGTGCACTGACGATATCATACGGGGGGGGGGATGATCCAGTACTTGTATAACAATAATCGAAAATTATGGACATAGATCAACGTTGTTCGTTTCATCATAACTTTAGTAAACCTACAGTGCAGACTTCTATGAAATAGTACATTACAGCAACGAAAATCAATCCTAATATTGCTACGGTGTACGAGTAGTGTAGTAACAACGACAAATAATCCTAATCGTTTCTTTCCCAAGTACTATCATACTGGAATGAATTAATACAATTGATCATCCTCCATGAATCCAGATTTCTTCTTCTTCATACATGGCAACCAAGGTATTTGCACATACGTAACCCTCCCCAAAACTTCCGAACCCACAGGAATCTCCGCCTTTGTCGAAAACGCCTTAATTAACACCCCCTCACCTGGAACATCCACCACCAGAAACTTACGCTCCGCAAACCCCTTCTCTGCCCTATCCATCAACACGAGTAAATCCACAGGTTCCGTCAACACTTCCGGCAATGGAACTCCCAATGAAAAGTGTTCCGCTATGATTACCACAGGGTCCTCGCAGTCGGTGGTGATGGGGGTTCCGGGGACGGCGACGGTTCCCATCTGGGGTCCGTCGGGGTCCGAAAAATCGTAGGACCATTGTCCGAGTTCTGCAGATGGTGTGGATGATACTGCCATGATTTCTTCCTTTGTGACTCCGGGGTACATGCCAGCAATCTACAAGAGTTTCGAGTGTTGTCAGATACAGATACGGATACGGATACAGATACGGATACAGATGAATGATACTTTTTTTATGAAGCAGGAAGGAACTTACCTGAACCACACGGGGGGCGTAGTATTCGTTGTCGCATTGTTCCAAGGGCAAGAAAGAGGCGCTTTCCCCGTGAAGTGCACCAGCAGAAAGTGAGGTTGATGTTGGCATCCTCATTATTTCTTTTTGTGTGTTTGGAGATACCGATACCCAACCCTGGACGCTTGTTGCAAGTGCAAGGGTGGCTGATAAGACAAGAAATGACTTCATATTATTTCTATTGGGATACAATGTAATGTGATGAATGTTTGTGTTTGTCAAAGAGTGACTTGCAGGCTTTACTTGTGATATACAAGGTCTTGTTGAGAAAGCTGTTTGTATGATTTGATTTGAACTTTTTGCCTCTTGATAACTCTCTTGATGGATTGATGTTTGCGATAACCAAAGTGCGTGAAGTGCGTGGTGGTGTGGGGTTGTGAGATGAGAGGAGCCAAGCAAGGGGAAGACTTTGTGTTCGAGTGTTTCCCTCTCTTTTCCATTCTTTACTTTTTATACTATCTATTTGAAACTTTTTGGCCGCTGAATAATGGAGCAGGAAGAATGAGATGACACAATACAAAACAACATCGAAAAAACAATATTCAATATATACTGTATTCAATATGCAAAGATGACCGTCTCCTTCCACAAGCTTGCTATTTCATGTTCTTATAGAATCCGTAATCAGTCGAAGTCGCTGCAGAAACAGAAAGTGTTGTATCAGAGTCAGACATGGAAATGCTTTTCTACAAATCCACCATCTGAATCCTCCAATCACAAAGAATCATCATCATCATCATTCAAAAACGCAAAATCCATTGCCGCAAGTAGAAAGGAAGATAAAGAAATAACCGCAACAGAATATGTCCAAACAATATCAGAACTATCCAAGGCCAGACTCTCGGCTCTCGTAGTATCCACATCGAGCTTCGGCTACCTGGCAGCTGCAACCCCCATATCCTACAGCACACTAGCAGCCGCATCGCTCGGCACAGCCCTCTGCTCCTCCTCCGCATCCACCCTGAATCAAATATTTGAAATAGACCGAGATGCACGCATGAAACGAACGGCTCAGAGACCCCTCGTGACACAGCATGTCCTAGGGGCGAATGGAGCCTATGCCCTCGCTGCCACAACCGGTCTGACCGGCGGGGCGACCTTGTACTTTGGGACCGATCCCATTACGACTGCTCTGGGAGTGGGGAATATAGCGCTTTATGCGGGGGCGTATACGTATCTCAAGCCGCGATCCGAGTGGAATACGTGGGTGGGAGCTATTGTGGGGGCTATTCCGCCCGTCATGGGGTATACTGCCGCCACCAAGGGGTTGGGGTTGTTTGATATTGAAGCAGCGCTGTTGGGGGGGACTTTATTTTTATGGCAGTTTCCTCATTTCTTTGCGCTTTCTTGGATGCATCGTGTGGATTATGCGAGAGGAGGTTTTCAGGTGAGAACATTTAAAAATTGAATTGCATGAATGGCATCTCACCTCTCACATCTCACCTCTTCTTGTGCGTGCCCCAAAACAAACTAAAGATGGTGGCGGTAAACGATACTGAAAAGGGATGTGCAACAGCTGATTTAATCACAAAATATACCTACTTGTTGAGCACCATGCCAATTTTATCTTCGCTGTGTGGTGTGACAAGCAGCATGTTTGCTGTGGAAGGTTTATTTCTCAACGGTTACGCCATTTACGTGGCACAAAAGTTCAACCAAGAGAGATCCAACAGTAATGCAAGGAAAGTATTCTTTACGAGTCTTTGGTATCTGCCGTGTTGGATGATTCTGTTCTTGCTCCATTCCAAGAAATGGCATGAGGGGGTTGATGAAGAAGTGCAAGAGAGTGTGGAGGAAGAACTGATGGAAGTGCTAAAGAGAAAAGTCGATGATGTTCGGCAAACTGGTCGGGAGCTGTGTCCGCATGAAGTTTATGCGTTCGGTACAAATGAAACAGGAAATCTGAATTCAAGTGCGACGACAGGAAATGAATGCCCTGTCAAGATGAAACATGCAGGTGACGGTAACAGTGCAAGTGCTACTGCTACTGCTACTATTCGAGAAGATGGCAACCTATCAAAATAAGCACTACACGTAACAGTGCAATTGCCGCTGACATTAACATCGAACATTTGTGTTTATTGCTATCAATATGTAACACAGAACTTCAATTTCCAAACTTATCAGACTGAGGACCTGTTACATAGTGCGTGTACGTGCAACCAAGTACAACAAATCTTGAATTGGACCCTTGCAAGAGGGCCATTCGTCATTTTGTCTATACAAGTGGTCCTTGTTGAGTATCTGAAACGGGTGGATCTGATATTGTTGGTGAGAACATTGCCAAGATTGAGAGTGGAAGTGGTCGTTTCCCAAGCAGGCAGGCACATGTCATATCATGTTCTACAACTCAGAAAAGGATAGACAGAATATGTTGGATTCGAGGTATAAATGTTTTGGAGTTGGGAGTTGCATGAGCTCCTCTCGGAGAATTTGTATATTTGTCAATTATGCAAGGGTTAGTATATGCATGATCGTTGTAGAGAAGAATAATCCTGTTTGGGAGTACATCTCTTTGGAACTACTACACGTATGTTGCCGATATTTTCAAATTGAGTGAAAGCAATGGCAGTTTTAGTCCAGATCTGATCCTGCCGTCAACTATTGTTCAAACACAGAATCATCAGCCTTCACCCGACAAGTAGAAGATAGAAATACAGTAATAATAGTCGTTACTAAAATTTTACATTCCTTGCTTGAAGTGTAAGGAAGATGTTGCCCGAAGAGTCTATAAGATTGGTCCATAATTAGTTCGTGAAGTTGCGGATAATATGGTACTGGTATCGACCGAGGAGCGACCTCTATCATCTGCTGCACTCGTGTAAGAAGTATGCGCAGTATACGAAGAAGTCGTTTGCGTTTTCCCCCAACTTGTTGGCGTTGTCGCGAAAGTAGAAGCACTGACGTCATTTTCTGAATTCTCCGATCCTATCATACTTCTGGTGGATGTGTCATGTCTAGATACTTCCACTCGCGACGCAGAACCTTTGCTTGACGATGTTTCGCAAAGAGATAAATCTAAAAGTGAATCATTTCCAGGTGCTTTCCTGGAGTCTGTCGTGCCGTTGATTTTGTAAGTGTCTAATGAAATTTTGATTCCAGCATCATTAGAGGAGCTCCTTACATCACTTGATTTTTTCAACTCTGTAATATCTACCCCCAGTAGACTTCCAAGAGCTGTTGTACCAAAAGAAGGTTGATTTTCCAGGTCTTCATTTTGTTCCGGACTGGCTGTGCGCACACTTTCAGGTGTAGAAGGAATGATTTTATCACTTGCGGCTGTGTGCGCACTTTCAGGTGTAGATGGAATGATTTTATCACGTGAGGCTTTGTGCGCACTTTCAGGTGTAGAAGGAATGATTTTATCACTTGCGTTTGCATTTTTCATATTTGAAATGTAGAGAGCTGTTGTGCCGGGAGTCTCCACGTCTTGATTTTGTTCTGGGCAATTTTCTTTAATATGCTCACTAGGTTTGGTACGTGTACCGATGGAAAGTGAGGTTGGCTTGGATTTTATAGCAACTCCCAAAATTCTTCCTTGGTTTTCAGTAATGTTGGAACTTCGTTGCCTCGCGTCTTGGTTGGTTTTTTCTGAGTTGATCTCTTGCATCTCTTCTCCAGAGTTGGCGTCACTTGAAGTGAGGGTCGTTTTTTGAATAGCGGCTGCAAATAATGATACCTGTATTTCTGAGATGTCTATAGAGTTGCCATCCATGACGTCTATCATTGATGGAATGCTACCCATGCCTTTTGGCGGCTTTCGAGTTCTCTTCAATGTTGTCTGTCGTCGTGTTGGTACTTGTGGTGTATCCTCCCTTTGGTGCTTGTGACCAAAGGCTTCGATGCATCCTAAATGACTA
>Ga0115005_10001034_pt1 | contig 21992 bp, 16 predicted proteins | sample ArcOceMetagenome_FD_87163 | JGI IMG/M metagenome (GOLD analysis project Ga0115005, IMG submission 87163) | Marine eukaryotic phytoplankton communities from Arctic Ocean - Arctic Ocean - Greenland ARC118M Metagenome | ecosystem: Environmental > Aquatic > Marine > Oceanic | place: Arctic Ocean...
ATTGTTTACTTTACAATTATGACATTGTATTAGGATGTTACCATGCAATCTACTTTGCAGCAAAAGTGCATTTAGCTTGGCATAGCACAGACAATATTACCAAGACAACATAATATCACAAATTGAAAATGGTGTTGTTCTAAAAGTGATTTTTAAAAATAGAAATTTACTATTGAAGACACTCTAAATAACACCACAATATTCATTAAAATTGTTGGCAGTTTTCTCCATAGTTTCCCGCAGCCCACCCCCTGGAGTTAAAGCGATTTCATGTCAAATCCATGTCAGATGGTTCCTCCTTCCATTTTCTGGACTTCATCATTTTGAGCCTGACATGTCTTCTTTTGTCAGTTTCCACCTGTTCTTTGCTTGCAACCTCCCCAAGTGATACATCCATTTGGTTGAAACTTGTACAATCAACCTCCATATTGGAGAAATTCGATGTGGCAGAATGATTACCCGAAAGATTTGATGAATAAGATGATGAAGTTGCGCTCATAGTCATGTTGGGAGCTCCAAAAATATTTGTTCGCTTATATCCTTGCATCTCAGAAACAATTTTTTTCTCCCTGTATACTCTCGTACTAATCTGCCGTAACATATCGCAAATGATATCTGCTCGCTCCCATTTCGATCCTTCCTTATGAGTAGCCTTACAATCTTGTAAAATATCTATTGGTGTCCTGTTTTCCTTATCGGCACACAAAGCTAGTTCTGGCTCTGCTTGAACCAAAGCTTGAATTACCAATATTTGATCTTGAAAACGACTTTCTGACATGGACATCTGACTGCAATGTGAGGAGGGGTTTCGGCTGCCCTTTTTCTTCGAAGAAGATCCGCCTCCACTGCTCCCGCCGCCACCTAAAGACTCTGGTTCAACAACGTACTGAACCGCATAGTGCAGGGGAGTTCTTTGAAATATATCGATAGCTTGTGCGGAAGCACCGTCATCATGATCAAGTATTAATTTGATGATCGCGGATGACGCACCATTCATGCAGGCTATATTGAGCGGCAGCATCCCATAACTGTCTACCATAAGAGAATGCGACGGTGCAATTGCAAGCAGTGTTTGCACAATATCAACGGGTGGATTATAGCTGACAACAATACTCAAGGTGGTGATACCCTTGAAATTGTTCGATTTCAGAACCTGCTCAATGCATGTCTTCGTTTTCAACATCTGTGTGACTTTTTTCCACTTCTGGGAGAAGACCGCCCGGACTAGTTTCGATTGGTAACTCAATGACAATAGATTGTTCGATGCCGACGAAGACGGATCTGTTGCAACGCTACTCGTTTGCCTTCGCATTATTAAAGTTCTTAGAGGAGATATTGTTTCGTGTTAATGGAAACGGCAACAGGTGGCTTGCGTTCTGCAGACAGTATGATAGCGTGTGATCTTCTTGTCCTGGCTTGCATGATGTGCTGTACGAGAGTACAGTAGGCTCTCATTAAAACGGTGGCTAAATAATTCACACGATTTCAGAATATATAAGCCTAGTTTTACTAAATATTTAGCACCGATACGGGAAGCAGAAAGTTTAGGACGCTGAGAAATAACGACCCAAAGAATTTAGTGCAATGTTTTCAATACACTTTCAGTCAGTGGCACTGAAAAGGAATGAAATGATCATCAAGACAACTGACGACCATAAGATAATTACATACCCATTTATCCAAGATCCATTCTACTTGCTGTCTCACAACGAAACGTGAAAGCAAAAGATGTTGTCGAAATTGGGACAACCAACTCTAATTCATACGGAATATTCCTCTGTCTGAAGGCCTGCAAGAAAAAAAAGGGTTTTTGCAAGACTCGGTGTATTTTTAAATTTCGCCGGTCCTATTTTTGAATTTGTGTATGCTCGCCAGTTGAAAGTGTGACGGACTGACGGTTTTCCTGTGACATCATCTTCAATCTCCAGAGGGTTCTCAGGATCCCTGTTCACAAAGTTTAGAGACATCATCATGGGTATTACCCATTTTTCGACACTCACTACACCTACACAGATGAAGCCCAGGAGCGTGTTGGAATAGGATATTTTTAGAAAATATCTTTTCCGAAAGGCCTTACAACTGAGTCATGTGAATGAACGAAGATTTACCTCATACTAAAAGGAAAAAGAAACAAACGACAAAAAGTGATGGTTATCTGCTCACGTCAAGTAGAGAGCAGCATCAAATTAAACACTTCTAATTTAAAGAACCAATCAATAGAAACTTGTCTTATTCGATTACGCCCTAACTACAGTTACTCTACCCAGAACGTGAGCTTATTACTTCACCTTGGGTCTTCACGTAAATCTTTGTTCGCCTATTTTTTAAATGAACCAATTTCGAAATTGTACCGACCCTTCCACCACCCGGGTAAATGTTATGTACCGGTACGAGCAAGCGATAGCGTGGGGTGGAGACGGCAAAAACTATCTGTGGAAATCATGACTCGGAATTCCGAATTAATTTACTAGCTTTTATCAATGAATCCCGAATTAATTTACTAGCTTTTATACTTGTTATTAACCTATGGGAGTCGATTTCCTTTTCGACTTCAGTGTATACGGATGATTGAATGTTCAAAAGTTCGCAACGTAGCCACTACACTGCATAGTATCGCGATATTATGTAGTGTATTGGCTACGCTTATCAGTAATGATTTCCACAGATAGTTTTTGAAACATCGCGTGCAAAGCTAGGGCGTCTCCACCCCACGCTAGAGCTATCGCTTGGTATGAGTATGTACTCAAGAAAACCTGTGTCGAGGCAAGGTCGAGGTACCCCCAAATTTTCATTTGGCGAAGATAGATGTACCCCGGTACCAAGTTTATAGTTTATGAGTGTAGATTGGTAATCTAATAGTCGGGTGACCGCATTAGTAATCTGCGATCAAAGCCGTTTGTGGTTGGCAACTAATAACTAATAAAATAGACATTAACATGGGCCTAAATAAGGACGTCACCTGATTCGAATGGCTGTGTTGTCATCATTCTCAAACAAAAACGAACGTATGAATGGCCTCAGGAAATGAAACAGGAACTTGTTCTGGATCACCCCACCCCACCCAACACCCCCAACACATCATCTCAACACCCAGCCAGGCACATCATCTCAACACCCCCGATTCTTTAATGAACGAATAATCTGGTTTTTTAGCCAAAATGAGATTTCAGTTCTCAATCGTGACACGAATCCATAAGTAAAAATATTAGACCCTTCTCTTTTTCAGGAGCAACTGCAAAAAGCAAAATTGCATGCACCAAAAGAGCGAATCACCAGAGAACCTAACCCTAATTAAGCAGCACAACTAAACGAAATCAATACCACTAAACTTACACAGAATTGGATAGTTCCCATTGAACCGTCATGTTGAACCTTTGGATATGCGATCACGTCAATGATGGAATGAGAGTACATCCCATTGATAAATCTCTTTCAACCACTGCGGCGTTGGACCCGGATACGTCGATGTGGCCCTTGCAGCAGACCCGGACCCGGGTATCACCCTACACTTATCCAGACGATGCTGCCGACCGCTCCACAGTTCGTTCAGATGCCCAGCTGTTACAAGTCCCTGTGGTATCTATTGGAGGCTCAATGGCTGACACCAGGAGCAGTACGGCGGGGAACGCTGCTTCGAAGCCCACCGCCAGTCGAAGGACATTTTACAAGCGATCTGCTAACGTGAAAGTGTTTGGTACTGCTGGTACCGAGGAATCATCAGAGACAAAAAAACCATTTGACGACTTAACGGTTGGATTCCCTTGTCCTTCTCATGACGATCCTGTGTCTACGTTACAACCAGAAGCAGTCGTCTGTCACCATACTCAAGCAGATGCGCAAACTCTGGCTGATTCCGAGGATCTCGTTCACTTCCATGACATGTATTCGAAGCTTTGTATGTTCAAAAACACTTTTGGACATACGAACGTGCCCAAGGTTACATCATGGTTTCTTCTCGGATCATGGGTACAACAACTTAGGAAGCGCAAAAAGGTCCAGAGCCTGAGAGAGCGCGGTATCAATGTCGCCACGGAACTACCGCCATTAGCCATGCAGCATGTCCAGATGTTGGATGCTGTTGGGTTTTCTTGGCAGGCTCCTTCTTTCAATGAGAGCGAAAGCATCATTGCGACGATTAAGAACTCCAAGGCCAACGAGGAGACTAGTCATGCCCAAGGCCAAGGAAGCAACTTTCCAGCTCCTGTGACGGCACCAGCAGCAACTTCGTGCCAGGCGTTTCCCAATTCTAACGGGAACGCTAGTATTAGTGCTAATGCTCATGCTGTGAATGACATGGATAGCATGGCTGTGAAGATCCCGGATATTGATGCCATGTCTAATTCAATGACCCCAGAACATCAGGATGATGCAAACATGGTATTTCCGACGCTCAGATGGGATTACGATCAATCCCAAGGAATGACACATGGTTCCGATCAGTCTTTTGGCAGTGGCCCTAGGCCCTCAAGTCAATCCTCTATGCAAGATGTAGCACAGTGCAACCAGTCTGTTGATAATCAACATTCTATTGGTTACGAGAATACAATGAGCGCCCCATTCACTTCTAACAGCAATCATTTTAGAACCCACAGTCAGACCGTTTCTTCTGTATCTCACGGTGCAGGTAATCACAACTATATTCAGGGTGATCTTCCTGCACAGACCTTTAGAGTAACTTCTGATATGTACAGCAACCGGCATCCTGCTTCTTATGGTAGCCAGTGTGGCAGACCGATGACTTTCGCAGCGCCTTCTGAAGTGTACAGTAGCCAGCAGTCTGCATATGGCAGCCAGTGCGGCGGTTCTAATCCAATGGCATTCACAGCGCCTTCTGAAGTGTACAGCAGCCACTATGCGCCTTCTGCGTACGGTAGCCAGTACGGCGGATCTAACCCGATGACATATGCAATGCCCTCTGAAGTGCAAAGCAGCCGCCAGTCTGCTTACGGTAGCCAGTGCGGCGGTACAGTGGCTTTTGCAGCGCCCTCTGAAGTATACATGACCCAAAATGCTGTTTACGGAAGTCAGTGTGGCGGATCAAACACGATGGCATTCTCAGCGCCCTCTGAAGTATACAGCAGCCACCATTCAGTGTATAGTGGCCATTCTTCCTCGTCTCCTCACCCGCTACCTAGCAACCATTCCATTGATTTCAGTACGATGTCGACGAAGTCATCAAACAGTGACCGTTTCAAGCATCAAATTGGAATGAAACGCAAAGGCGCTCCGATACACGATCAAGACACGATGTCGTGTTCTTCGCAATCATCCCATTGCGTTGCTGAGAGAAACTGGAAACTTAAATACAACAGTTTGATGAAGTTCAAAGCCGATACTGGCCATTGCGATGTACCTGCACGGCACGACGAAGACCCAAAGCTTGGGCACTGGGTCATGACGCAACGTCGCCAGTACCACTTAATGCAGAAAGGGAAGGCGACGAGGATGACTCGCGCGAGGATCGAGTTACTAGAAAGAGCTGGCCTTCAGTGGTCTGTCCGGATGAACCCTACTAACTTATGGAACAGCAGGCTTCATGAACTACACGAGTACAAGGAAAAGCATGGTAATTGTCTCGTGCCCCAGCGATACTCGAAGAACCCTCAGTTAGGAACATGGTAAGTCTTGTTGTTCTTTCTATACATTTGGTGTAAGGTAGCCATGCATTCATCCTCATCTAATGATATTTTTTCCTTGTGCTTCATCACAATCCTACCAGGGTGAATACACAGAGAAGACACTATAAGTTCTTAACATCAGGTAAAAAATCGTGCTTGACAAAAGAACGATTAGAGAAGCTTGAGGCACTTGGCTTCGTATGGTCAACTCACGCACTACCACTACCGGATGGAGGGGCTGAGTTCATGGCTTACATTCATGGTAACGATAATGGTGTCGGAAGTGGAGCTAGTGGCACAGTCGAGGGAGGTGACGTTGCAAAAGACAAGAATCAACAGACATAGTCATTGCCTTTTTCTTTGTACCTACACGTACTGTAGCTACGTGGTGTATACATAGATGAATTATCTCATCCGATTTTGTTTAGTGATTCTAACTCGTAAGACTTTTTTTACGAGATTGATCATTGGTTTTATTTTACGTCTCACACACAGCTCGATTTCAAATTTTTAAATTCATTTGACTTGGCATCAAAAGTACATTATTACATCTTGTGGCTGCCCGGTTAATATCAAAATGAACTTGTTCAGAGATGGATTTAACTCTGTTCCAATCGAGAATCACCATTATGACGAAATTCTGGAGGTTTCTCAGAATGATTCTGAAAACTTGTCGGTGTCATCAGCCACCAGTGACGCTTCCCCGCCGAAGGTGAGACATTCGAAGCAAGTTCAAAGCATCTTACGAAAGAGTTACCGATTGCGGTTTACAATTTGAAATTAGCTTTATCTCGATTTAATTAACCAATCCCATCCCTCAGAAAACTCGCAATCTAGAAGAGGACGATGAATTCCACCAAGAGCAACAAGATGACCATCAGTACGAAAACGACAATGAAACCTTTGGCCGGAAAGAAGTGACAAATACCTTCTATGATGAAGCACTAGAGATCGAAGATGATGATAGTATACACACTAAAACTCTCGAGGATGAAGGTATTGTCGAGGTTTCGGGGGAGCCAAAAGCAGAGTCCCCAAATGTAGATAGCCCGTCGATCAAATTAGGCGGTCATGTGAGTTCCAACAGACTATCAAACACCTATGATAATAATGACGAGGATGAGAATGAGGAGGATCAATTGCTACGAGCACATTTGTCCCCAGAACTACTTTCCCTCTTTGACTCCATCAACAAGTACGAACCGAGAGAAATCGAAATTAAAACAGAATTGAAATGTTTCATACCGCCATATATCCCCTCAATCGGCGAAGTCGATCCGTTTCTCAAGGTCCCTCGACCCGATAGAATCCCCGATGGTCTTGGGCTTTCAGTGCTTGACGAACCAGGATTGATCCAGAGTGATCCTGCAGTATTAGAGCTTCAACTTCGAGCGAAAATGAAGAAGAAAAGGAGAAGCGCGACTGTTGTGAGGAGCATCGAGAATGCTTCAAATAATCCATATGATATAGAAAAATGGATCCAGAGTGTGGAAGACCTCCATCGTTCCAAACCTCCTCCAGAGGTTTTGTACAGGTTTCCACCTCCTGATGTGGAAGAGGTTACGAGTCCCTTTCCTTCGAAATTTGCGTTGGCTTTGGAAGACGATTTTTCGGATGCTCTTGATCCTGAGCTTGACCTTTCTTTGGAGGAATATGCAAAGTTAATTTGTGCTTTATTGGATATACCTGTAAAAGGAGGAGAACGTTTGAGCGAGAGCAACTTGATCCAAAACCTTCATTTTTTATTTTGTCTCACCATTGAACACAACGACTTGCGTTTGCAAAGCGATACCATCAGTGCTCTCTAAGGAAAAGGTATGTTAATCATGCGATGTACTGTATATCATAACAGTGAATATGCCTACCAGAGTCGATAGATCATCATGCTAACAAGATGCAACATAAAATGTAAGCTGATTTTAGATTAAAAGGTTTGATGTTCCTTCCAGCATCTCGGTTCAATTACACTTGTGTACAAATACAGTACCTATCCAAATTACTTTCTCAATTTAAGAAGAAGTGCCTTGTTTCCTTTAATCTTTTTCTGAAGCTGAAGCAAACCAAACAAGAGTGCCTCAGCAGTGGGAGGACATCCCGGAACATAAATATCCACTGGAACAATTCTATCACACCCCCTAACAACAGAATAAGAGTAATGATAATACCCACCACCATTCGCACAAGATCCCATACTCACAACCCACCTCGGCTCAGGCATCTGATCATAAACCTTTCTCAAAGCAGGAGCCATCTTATTCGTCAAGGTTCCCGCCACAATCATGACATCGGATTGACGCGGCGAGGCACGGAATACCATACCGAAACGCTCCATATCGTATCGGGATGCTGCAGCGTGCATCATTTCTACAGCGCAGCATGCGAGACCGAACGTCATGGGCCAGAGTGATCCTTTGCGGGCCCAGTTGACGAGGTCGTCTACTTTTGAGACAGCGTATTCTACTTTGTTGGAGGTGGGGGCTGCTTGGCCTGCGATAAGTTCCTCAACTCCTTCAAGTCGAGTTAACTAGTTTTTGAAAAATGGTTGCATGGAGATGAAAGTGATCAGTGATTTATTGGACATTGGATACATTACACAACAATAAATATCGAGCACTGGCTGTATAATATCAGTCGTTCAATGGTTGTACGTAGCACTCACTGATGAGGTGGTTGAAGCAGTTCCAGCCATGTTACGACGGATCATAGACATGTTATGGACACGACCTGCGGAACGGATCGATGATGAAAGCATGATGACTGTTGTATGGATGATAGGTAGTGGACCAATTGAGAAATATCGCTACAAATGGTGATTTGAGGGAGGTCCGAGCGGTGTCGTCGCCATCGTCGTTTCCATTCGGAGGAAGAGAACCAACAAAAGCTGACTTTTCAGTCTGTCCATCGTCCGGAATGGGAGGCACGGGATCCAGCTAAAGTAGCACATTTCAAACATGCAGTAACCTTGTCGGATGCTGTGGGAAGTCTATCACGTGCTTCCTAAAAACTACGCATTTTCAACACAAAACAAAAGCAGGAACTCTTTTTCCTTTTTCGCAAAGAACATCTTTATCAGAGTCACCTACAAACCTACTTTTGTATCACGTTCACTGAACATTACAGACGTACTAAGAATTCTAATCCATTCATACACGCCAGACATTATCATTCTCTCTCTCAAGAACTACTGTTTGAAACTTTAGATCTTGCAGAAAGAATCATAATCTGAATATATAAAGTCAAAGTGTCGTTCTCGCGAATTCGTCCACACCATACAGCAAAGTCTCTCACCTCTTTGCTTCCTTCGATCCTTGTGAAAACCAATATTGAATTCCGTCTCTTTAACACCATTGCACGCCGAACAAAGATGTGTGAGACAAACACCTCAGTATCCACCAAACCCCAAATAATCGACATTGAAGATCTGCATCGACAAGCAGTAATGCAGAAATCCAATACTTATGTCGATCCCAAAACGGGATTCATGGTCTTTACCGAATTTGCACAGTTGAAACGAGGGAAATGTTGCGGGAATGTGTGCAGACATTGTCCATATGGATGGGAGAAGGTGCACTATAGAGATGATAAGGGGAAGCTGATGAGAAAGATACCTAGAGTTCGTTGCGGTGATCAAGCTGGTGTTGAAAAGCTTTTGAGCAAGATTGATACTGGAGACTATTTTGCAAAGAAGGAGGAGTATGATGATGATGACGAGACAGATGATGAGTCTGTTGAAGAGGAAGAATGCAATTCGTCATCGCCTCAATCACACGAATGCAATCAGACAGAGAGTACGTGTAGTGGTGGATGCGGAGAACCAACTGAACCTTTGAATCGACTCAATCTAGACGACACAAAACTCGACGAAAAGCCAGCAAAGTCAGGTGGAAGGCACGGAGGAAAATATACATCGAAAAATGTACCATATACGCGGACAGGGGATTCTGGAACATCGGTCCTTCTGACCGGGGAACGAAGATCCAAAGACGATGATGCATTTGAAGCAATGGGGACCGTTGATGAGTTATGTACTTTTGTTGGTGTGGTCCATGCTGAAATTGTGAGCAGGGCAGATGCACCGGAGGAATATGCGGAATTGGAGGATTGGCTGTTGGATGTTATGAGTAGATTATTCGATATCGGCAGCCATGTAGCCAAGCCACGAAAAAATGTTCAAGAGGACGATGATGGCAATGAAGGTGAATCGGTACCAGAATTCCGAGCAGATGGTGTCGGGAATGGGTTCGACATAGAGCATGTGTATTTGTTAGAAGAGTGGATTGACCACATGACTGATGAATTGCCAGAGTTGACTTCATTTATTTTACCAACTGGTTCCAAGGTTTCAGCCCAATTGCATGTTTCTAGAACTGTTTGTCGGCGAGCAGAACGCATTGTGTCGCCTCTTGTAAGGGCAGGAGTATGCGATCCGAATGCAGCCAAATATCTGAATCGTCTCTCAGATTTCTTTTTCACTGCCGCACGATGGAGCAATTTTTGTGATGGGCTGGATGAAGTCCAGTATCGCAGGCCCATCCGAGGGTCCAAGCAACGAAATCGTTTCAATGTGAATCTCCGAGACGAGAAGAAAGAAAACTAAATAATTTTAACACCATCAATTTTTAATCATTTCCGTGCGTGCGATATTATTGGAAGCAATAGAGATCAAATTGAAATCATTGCTACACCATGAGACTGTGGTTTTACAACTGACAAACTGAGATTATTATATTTCCTACACAAACGTGGTGATGAGATTCTCCATGAAAGAGAGCGAAACGTTCTTCCCATCCACTTCATTTGCTTTGATTTCACCCCAGTCCTCATCAAACACATCTTTTTCCTCATCCAAAAGACATACAGAATTTGCATCTCGATCTTCCGCCCGAACCCATCTACTCGCAATATGTCCAACAGCAGTGGGCGCCTCGTGATTAGGGCAATGCCCAACATTTTCCAATTCTACATAACGATGTACAAAATTTTGATGCGAAGGTGAGCTCTCCCTCTCTTGTAAACATTGAAACATTTTTTTTGCAAACGCAGGAGTGCACCACGGATCTTCTTTCCCAAAGAGTAGAAGCACGTCGCATTCCAATTTAGAAAGGTTCTTGTAAAAGCTTGTTGGCTCTTCCGGTGTGTATGTTGCTGGTGGCGAGAACATGATTGAGGCGAAAGCTGCGTGGCCTCCTTTACCGTCTGTGCATGATTTGATTTGTTTCATCTATAAAAAAACACACAAACAAACGTCAGTAAGTGGCACGTGTGTTTGGGCATGGTATGGAAGTATCTCACCCCCCTCCTGAGCAGCATGCGCCATAGACAAGAGAGTTATATGTTCATCACTTACCAAAGTCTCATCAAATGCTCCCCTATTTGTATATGCATTCTCCAAATATTTTTCAATCGTTCCCAAGTCTCTGATTTGGTCAAACAAAAATCGCCCAATCTTTCGAGGAATGAAAGGCGGAGGCAAGTGTCCCGACCACCCCTTCAAGTTCAAGCCCCATACAGGAGTTGCGTTCAGTAAACAAAGACTTTTGATCAAATCAGGTCTCTTGGCTGCAAGGACGACGGAGAGATGTCCACCGACACTATTACCTATCAAATGGACTTTCGTATTTTCACCATGATTAGGAATAATAATTGTCTCAATAAATTCGATAATTTGCTCTGCCCAAATATCGATGGAATATATGAGCCCTCGCTCATTCTCAGAATTCCCATCATCGCAATCAACGGGCCAAGATCTACCCTGCCCCAAATAATCAATGCCATAAACTTTTCTTGTTGTTTCGACGCCATCTTTTTCTTGGATAGAGATCAAATTTGGCATTAGACGATGCTGATGGAATGATCCTACCCCAAAGCCATTCAACAATAAGATGGGATCGCTGGGGTCTTCGACAGATTTGATTATTTTGGAATCGCCTTGGCTTTCATGGACTCGAGTTGCTTCTTCGTAGGATATAAAGTGACCTTTGAAGTCAAGTGATTTACTTTGTATCGTGAAAGCTCTAGTTCCTTGAACCAGACTGATCGATACGACTGTTAGTATGAACCCAAAGGTGCGAATCGACGTTTTCATCGTCATCTTTGTACTGTTCAAGTAAGTAGTTAATACCGATTGTTGTGGTGATTGGTGATTGTTGCAGATTTGTTGATGATGATGGATCGTTATGAAAGGTGAAAGCTTTCTTTCGTCACCAAAACATCAAGATCCCCTCCCCTCTTAAAAAGGGGTGCCGTATCTATCCCAAGATTGATTATTGACCGTCCTTTCTCACTTGAACCACCGGTTTTTAGGTTGAGGAGGAAGACTGACGACGAGATGAGAGATGAGAGATGAGAGACGCATCAGACATCACCTATCATCTGTGAAGTGTTTTTGCGATTACACTGATCTACGGTGAAAAGAGCATCACTACTACCATGGCTAAGAAACGGGAACAAAAGAGAAAGCATTCTGAAGAAGAAGCTGAGAAGGAGGCTCAATTACATCAGCAGCAAGATCTAGAAGCATCTTCATCCGATGATGATGTTTCCAGCGAGGAGGAAGGCGAAGATCTTATTCTAGAGGGAGTCCTCATGAGGAACCCAGAGGTTGAGTCGTCATCAGATGATGATAGCGAAGATGAAAGGGAGTACGAACATATCAAGAAGAAGGCAAAAGCCTCCACGAATCAAAAGACGAAATCAAAAACCAAGAAGAAACAGAAGAAGAAGAAACAAAGCGACGATGTGACAGAGATTATTCCCGTCAACTTTACATTCAATGATATGAATGAAAAATATTTTCACGGCATCAAAAATCATCTCTTGACACAACCAGTTTATGCTGGGCATTCCTCTGCTCTCGCGGACACTATCATTGAAAATATTTCGGTGGGGACTTTAGTTTCTACTGATGATGGTGAGGATAATATTTACGGTTTTGCATCCGTTCTTAACGTGACTACCTACAGCAGCAACGATGCAATCAAAAGTTTGAAAAAACTATGGCTTAATACGTGTCCAAAGGAACATAAGCGCGAGATGGAAACTGTCTTGAGTGGAAAGACCAAGAGACCAGCTGGTATATTTATGCATGGACGTATGGTTAATCTTCCTTTGGAGATCACCTATGTATTACATGAACAGCTAGTGAAAGATATGGACTGGGCAGTAGATAACGCTGAAGGAGGAGAAGAAGAGAGAAAGAGTCTGAACTTTGGTGCTTTTGTATTGTTAGCTCCATGCTCCAGAGATAATACTACCCATTCAATCGTTTATAAGAACTTTGACGATGAGATTTTTGCTGGATGTGCTGAATTTGTTTATACCATCGGCTCTGCTGACTTGAAGAAGGGTGCAGGGGGTGGTCCAAAGAGTGGAGATGGGGGAAATAATGATTATTTGGTTAATGTTATAGTTATGACCAAGACTGGACATCGAGAAGGAATGAAAGAGTTGAAAAAGATGATTCACGGTTAGGCGTCGTCAAAACACCTATGCAAGAGAAAAGTCCAAATGGTGATAATATGTTTATGTTGAGAATGCATTGCCAACAAAAACGACAACTATAGTACCTGATGCTTTGGGTTTTCCAAGATATGAACGGGCTTAAGGTTTATTTCTGCATAGTGTTGCAAACATTTGCTTGAGATAGCATCAGTTAACTTTAAAATCGTATTATACATTCAAAATATTTGTGCCAGAAAAGTACACGTACGTGTACCTGGAATCTTAGCGGCTTCCTGACCTTGACTAAGTCTCAGGCTTACGTTGTATTATCCTTTGCCGATGACTTGAATTTACACAATCTTGCATTGCCAAACCGATCCAAGATATTCAGCCAGTCTTCTTGTCTATCATCTAGCCTATCATTATGACTTTTGACTTCCACGAACATACAATCAACAGTAATCGGGGAACCATCCTGGGATAAGAGCAGCCTCTCTGGATCACACTCGTCAAATGTCCACCCTTCTTGTTTATTACTACGCCTCTGATTGCTAGATGATAAAGTCTGCCTCTCATTGAGCGAGCCTCCTATAAATTCTTCATCTCTATCTTCCAATATGGCTGAAGTGCAAGTTGGACTGTGTTGAAAAACTTCTCCGATCCATTGATGTAAATCTAACGATTGGCAAACATCACCGGCATCTGTAGACTCGTGGACAAACGCTCGTACTAAGAGAAGATCTGGTAACCCAGCACCATAGTGTCTATAATCAAAGCACAGCAGTCGAAACATAGAGGCTAGCTGCTGGCCTCCAAAACCAGCAGCTAACATGCTCAGGGTTCTGACTTGCTGTATATCTTTGAAAAGGGTTTGGTCGTTGGCGAACCTTTTCCCAAGCCTCTTTACTTCGTCAATTTTTGCTGTGACGGATTCAAAGACAAGGTCACCCAACTCTTGTGGCGACATACCTTCAAGTTTCTTGAAGTATTCTTCGATTACTTTCCGCCTTCTCTGGTAAAAACTACGAATGACTCTAGCTGAAGTCTTCGAGTCGCTCTCGTCATGAAAAATACCATATGCAACGTGTAGATCAAGTGGTGCGGCTTGGTATGACTGGAGAAAAATGGTGTATTGTTCATTGTCAATATGAGATTCAGTTTCATGTAATAAGGAAGCACACAAAATTCTGAACAATATTCTGACGTGCACTCCTTCACAATGCCATCCTTTCCACTCTCCTTTCAAAACTTTATGAATATCGTTTGTCTCGTCAACGGGTAATTTACCTGCAGCATACAATTCAATCGCCAATTCCTCTACGTTTAAAGAACGAGTGTGCTCGAGGCCATTCAATTCTTCATCGCCAATAAATGCACACCTCCTCCCAACACCGGAGTCTGAGTCGTGGCGTATGGCATTTGCAACAGATACATCGACAGTTGGACTCCATTGTTTCTCCCTTATAGACGACTTCATCCCAGGAACTATGGACGTGTTAGCATTGTCAACTAATCTTATGCCCAGTTCAAACATTTCTGCGCTCCATGCATTATCCAATAATGTCATCAAGGGCTGCTTTGTTCTCCGAGCAAATTTGCGTATAAAGCTGAATGGGACCAATGCAGTCGAGGCAATAGTTGGTATCAAATGAGCTGTGAATGTATCGACATGACAAGGTGTGCTACCTTTTCTGGTATTCTTCTTTGGGTTGGCTCTACGTGCAGCATGTTTTTTATCGATGAAAAGACGTTCTAATGCTTTCCCTCTGACTCTTCTACTAAGTAGGACTTGAGATACATGGGAAGTGGCTATCTTTTCTTCGATACGCTTGAGATAATAGTCATATTTCCACCCAGAATCCTCAATGACAAATCCAAAGATAATTGCCTCTAGCATCTGGCACGCAATCTCATGGTAACCGCGCTTTTCGACGGTCTCTATAGTCGCCCAAACAATATAAGCCAACACACTTTCAGGTTGCAAATGCCTTAACCATGGCTTATTCAAAATATGCGAAACTCTTGCGTCAGATAAGTTTTCAAAGAAAAACAACATGACTTGTGAACAAATGATACCAATGGAACAAATCATTCGCTCGGCATCTGTAAGAAAAGAATCCCCTCCTTCACTTTCATCATTACACCCTGTCGCAGTAGGATGTAATGAACATATGATTCTTTCGACTCTCTCATGTATAACATTAGCTAAATTCTCTATTGCGCAAAACCTGGTGAGTTGATGGCACAATTTAGATCGACCATGGACTGAAAGGGCATCAAACGTCTCGCATGTACATGGTTCAAGACGGTCTTTGATGTCTTGAGGCGAATTATTATTTGTCTTGTGCAGTTTTCGATCAGCGTATAAAATAAGTCGATTCCACTCTACAACATAGTCTGTGATACATCGAAGTTCTGCACATAATTCCCATGTCTTGAATATAGCTGGGTCACAGAAAATTTCGACACATGGATCTTTGCTGTTACATTTCCCATCGTCATGTGTTGCAGCTCGTGCTGGTATTCGAACGTAGTTATCAGCAAAGGGAAAGAACTTCAAGCCCATTCTATAATTCAAACCATGGAAGGCAACTTGATGCCAAAGTGTCGCACTCGGCGGATCAGGCATAGTGCAGATTCCCTTTAACAACACTTTCTCTTCATTCCTCTGTGCTGTGAAATTTTCTCCTGTTTCAATGACACTGATCCATGCATTTGAACCGCTCCATTTCATGGACCCAGGACCATCTCCGGCTAATAAATATAGACGGCAAGCTCGTCGCAATGTGAGAAGCGGCTGCTCTCGTAACCGAAAAGTTGTCAAGAATGGCATCTCAATACCTACTGCAGCTGAAACCGAGTTCCACATTCTCTTCAAGAGATATTTGATATCCTGAGTCGAAGAGGTCCTGTTTCTTTTTACAGTAATTAATCCATTTAGCTTTGTAGCAAACGCATTCAGAATTGTATCGTTGACGTGATTTCGAACTGGCAGCATACACGTACTTCCTTTCTTATGAAAAAGCATCGTCTTCTGACTCTTCATTTGTTTCAATATTTCATTCTTAACGCCAATGGCGTTACTGCCATTTTTCAAAGACTTCCCCCCCAATTTGTGCAGTACTTTCATCTTATCCTTCTCCGTCAAAAGTTTTGAATCGGATCTCCCGACTATGTCGCCGCATTCGCCCTCGGAAGAAAAAGACCTAATCACACCCATTTGAAGAAGCCGACAGAGATCCAGCATACAATCATTGAGGCTTGTTTCTAGACTATCCCAAGAAACATCATTCACACCTCCTGCAGCCTCTGCTTCGTTCTCATCGTCATTCTTCTCATAGCGTTTGCGACGAATATAATCTCGATGATAATATCTCACAAAAATGTCAGTGATTTGAAACCACGGTCCTTTGCGATGGAACAAGCGAGCATATAAATGCATGCACCTTGCATGCAATTCTTCATCATCAGATTCTGAGTCTGATTCGTCACCGTCTGCAGCCGTCCCATCGCGACTGTTGCCCTCTTCTGTTTCCACCGACGGAAGTATAAACAAGCGACCGAATGAATGCAATACACTCAGATCATCACCATATTCCCACTGAAACAATCTTTTGTTTGAAGAACGCCATCTTGCATCGTTAAGAATGTCAAAGGCTATTTCTGCAAGGTTTTGGGTGTATGCAGATGATTTGTAAGAAAGCTGCGAATTAGGGGGACCATCTTTGATACTCGGCGAGGACTGTGTAATAGTGTTGATGCCATCTCTACATGCGCCTGGATCATTGTGAAATGGTTCCTCCTCACTGTTGATAGTGCTACTAGCAGGTGATTTAGATGAATGTCTGGGCCCCTCTTTCGGTTCCTTTGCATCTTCGGGAGATGTTGACATTGCAATCGGTGGCATGTCATTTTTATGCTGATCCTTCTCAGGCTCTTTACAAGACGAGACCTCCGGACTACCGGTACCCTCACCAATCCCTTCATCATCTGATGATAGAATTTCAATGACGGAGATATCCTCATTCATGCCACTACAAAGCTTAGAATCATAATCCAACACTTCTTCAGCTGCAGAAGATTGTCCATCATCATTTTTCAGTTTCTTTTCCAACTCATTCTGCCGTTCTTCCTTCCTTGCTCGTCGCTTCCTCTTTGATAGAGATAGACGGCTTGGTCTACCATCCATGATGTGCAAAAGTCTCGCAATTTACACAAAGTAAGTTCTCCAGGTATTGAACGTGTGGTTATATTTTTGGGTTTTACGCTTGGTTTCGGGTTAAAAGCTTTGCGCGCTTCTTGCTTGCGATGCTTGCAATCTGGTCAAAACGAAGGGGGTAGGAAATTGTTTCACCAAACCATCCTCCCTCTCCCAGAATGTAGTGAGTCGAGTGAGTCCCGTCAAAGTCATTCGGAAAAGTCTGATTGTAACAACTCCAATCTATTCCGTCTTGCATCCATTATCATCGCTTGTCAATACTTGTCAAGGGGCCGTTTCGAAATCATATATTTCACTATTAAAAAAAATCAGCTCACCACGGTAACCATGGCTGACAATCCGTACACCAACCGCGGAAGATCCGAGGAAGTTTGGACAGTTCTTCTTGCATACGGATTTCGTAGGAGTACAAATTCTAGAGGAAAACATTATTTTCAAGGCAAGGCACCTTCACCGTGTTTTGAGCGAATTGTTCGTAAAATGATGAAAACGGCGAGTTGGAAAGTCATTCAATCCGTAGCATTGCACATGTTATCAGGTCAAGCTGGTTGTTGGAGGATGAGGATTTGTCCCACGAGAATGACGTGAATCTTGTTCGAAATGCTCTATCTGTTGAAGGTATCGACATAAGAGGTGGGTATTATTATTCGTTGTGCAGAAAGAGTCTTCAAGAGCAATCCCAAACTTGGCATTTGTGGAAAGTGTGCCGATTGGAGAGAATGGCATTGTAAGGGGATGCAACAAGTGCCAATATGGTGCCTCGATTCCATGTAAGAAATGTTCTCCTGAAGAATTTGAATTTATCATGCAACAATCACGCTGAGCTACCTACCAGTGTACCAAGTAGAGGAGCATGGATAGCAATGTTCTATGAAAGTACGGGGTCTGTTTTCCAAATGCTTTCGATGATGCAATCTAGTAATAAGTGGATCGAAATTCAAGTGAATAAAGGTTTGGATAGGAGATAATGTTGGTTTTGAATTTCCCATTTTCAATTTGCCGAGAAAATACTTATTTTCGTATTTTTGTTCTTCTCATCTCGGCGCAATGCTTGCGTGCGTGGCTTCTTGTGAATGGAAGTCTTGCTTTTGTTCGAATGCCTGATCTTAGAAAACATAAATATAATTTTAATCATCTTCCTTGGACTTTTAAAATACGAAGCATACTGATAACAATGATGCAAATGTTCTGAATTATTTATTTATTTAGACTATTTTTTGTGGAGGAAGGTGTTTAAACAAAAATCAAACTACACGTACCGGTACATGTAGCCGTCTCTGTGTTGTCAAAACAGATTAAAATGACAGAAAGCAGCTGCGATTAAAGTACAGAGCTCCATAAGCGCTCGTCAATAGTTCCTCTCGAACATCTATAGCCTGCCTCCGAATCTACGCTACTGCAAAGTAGCTCACCGGCAAGATTAAGCGGCATCTTTGTGTCCAGTCCTCTGTAAGGATAGTTTGTTCGCGTCGCCGATTGCTGTTTGTCAGTAGAGTCTGTCTTGAAATTGAAGTCGATAGAAGGTGAATTGTTGCGGCCGTCGTTCGCCAAAACAAGGGCAACGCACTGGGTCTTCGATGGAATATTATGCGTGCTGCTCTTTTCACCATGCACAATCGCCATTCCTCGATTCTGCTCAATTTTTAGATTCAGAGCAATCCCGCAAGGTCCTGCGTTCAACATAAGAAAATAAATGCATCCATTCCCATTTACAGTAACGAGCACAGCATGTGGTCCTATCGCATGGGTAATCTTTTTTGTCATTTGAAGTAAGGACAAGTGAAGAGTTTCCAAGGGTAATAAATGCCCTAGGGATGATCGCACTTGAGCCCTAACAAAAACATCGTTGGCAGAATATGTAGTGAATTGAAAGGGAGCAGATTTCTTTGCTTGTGCACCGAATTCAAGTTCTTCCCTTCCACTAAGAAAGGAGAAGGAAATAAAGCAATATTCATACTCTGGATCCAAAAACAATTCACAGTCGCATGCTCTTTCCACCCCTTGTAAATAACATTGATGTTTTTCCCAATTACCTTCGCCCTTTCTTTTCAAAACTATGATAGATAAATCAGTGTACCAAAATTGGGTAGTTGCATTGGCTCTCTTCTTCTTTTGAACCAATGAGACAAATGCCCACGTCCTCTCTTTGACCTGGCACAGATAAACAAGTGAACAGGAAAATAAAACATCTCTAGTCTGGTGCAACTTCATGGCGCCACCTCTTGAAGTTCTTTTCCATCCCTGTTTTGGCAAGGTGCATGATTTGATCAGCTTACAGAAATAATAGGAACCACAGTAAAATCAACAATGTGATTTTTTAAATCGCGTACCTCTTGACACTTGGCAACATCCATATGATCAAATCGTTGTATCATGTCTTCATACGACATGAAAAACGTTCCATCTCCCTGTTTGCAAGTTTCGTCACCAATAGTACGTTTTATCTTTGATGTCCACTCTGCACTTGTCGCACTCCATTTACCCTTCCATTCTCTCACTCCCCATGGATTTCTTATCCGTACAAGCCGGACTGAACTGATTCTAGCTTCTCCCAACTCACGCTCTTCTCTGGAGTCTTTGACAAATATGACATCGTTATCATCATCTTTTTTGGTGAAAAAGTTGGTCACTTTCTTTTGTTCTCCAACGACTGCACCATGAATTTCGTAGACGCCAAGCAGGGAGTAAGCATGGCAAGAAACCAGCCCATCACCGCCGGCATTTGTAGCAACTCCCATTAGAAAACCGGCGTTGGAGAAAGAGAGCAAACGTGCAAATAATTCATCGTAATCGTATACTTTTCTGAAACAAACTCTCTCAATTGGCGCCCCAGTCAAATCATAAAATGCTTCTGAGATGAACCCACCGCTAAGTCGAGAGTAAGAACCATGTACCTTTGCATACGCCTTTTCAATTATTGCCGGCCACGAAATATTTCCAGCAGCAAAAGCCGGCTGGATCACTATATTCTCTTGTGTTTGAAAACTACCCCGTTTATTATTTGCAATCTGTCTATGACTTTGAGCATTGGCACTGTTCTTGCCTCCTTTCTTTGTCTGCTTGTTAGCGTTTCGTGCTATTGCTGGTAGAAGCGAGTCCACTACAGTACTCTTCCATCTACCATCCAAACAGAAGTACACTTCATAGCATCCAACATTATTGAATTTATCATGTGGCAAGAGACGTTGTATCAGGTACGACTTTTCAGCAACGACAGCCTGTGATTGTAAATATAGTGATGTGAGCAGACCATTTCTGGATACCTTTCTTGCCGGTTTACTTTTGCACTCACCAAAGCGGAAAGAAACCAACAGTCACCCATTGCACCCTGCCGAACATGATTGGGACTATAACGTGGGTTCGGTCCGATAAGGCTATGTCCATGTTTAGCCTCAAACCGGAACCATGTCAATTGATCGAGAATTTGATTTTTTGTAAAGTGATTGCTTTGGGTGTGATTATCATCCCACTGAAAGAATTGACATTGTCTTTCGGAATGAAGAGAAGTTTGCTCTTGACCTACGCGTACCACCTTTGTATTAGAATCAGTGGATACATCGTCAATTAAAATGACATCGTCCTCTTTCTTGTCTGTATTCTCCCGCTTTCGTTTTGGGTTTCGTTTATGTTTTGAAGGTCTAGATTTACCACATGCTAGAAAGAATCTCCCATAATTAGGCCCGTCCCTTTGAACTGTTTTGACACAGGCTGGAACTCCACATCTACATTTGATGACCTGGACTTGTGAATCATTTTTCTCCGACGCAGATGTTTGTGATGCAGTAGTTTGTGGTTGTTGGCGTCTACCGTCTAAAGAAGTTGAATTGGGTGGGAAGTCCTGGTCTACAAATTGCACCTGTAGTTCCCTGCATCTTTCGACAGTATCTTTCCAGGCCTTTGACGGTTCGTGAATTAGATTGTGGTCGCTGACGTGAAGTAATTGGTTGGTCTTCCTGGTTCTCAAACTTGCTTTTTCGAGGGATTTCTGCTCCATATTTTCCGGTTCACCTTTATTGACCATCTTAGATGTACATATTTCGTCATTCTTACTTCTATCAAGTATTTTTAGTTCGTCACTCACTTGATCAAAATGAGCTAGAATACACAAATCGAGATTTTGCTGAAATTTGGACAATTGTGTAATAGCATTGTCTCTAGACATTCCAGTCACCTCCATATACGTATACACTCTCCTATCGTCGATGTTTAATACGCTTGAAGCATTATCAGAAGATGACAATGTTGTTTTCGTCACATTGTCGGCCTGCTGATGATGTTCTTCCTCTTCCTCGTCTTCAGACGAAATATCGTTAATAATGATAGGGTCCGTTGTAGACATTTGCTAGGCAAGGTACACGCGTATGAATAAGTATGATGTTAGCGCTTATGTATTCTGGTTCATGTTTTCCGGACGATATCGAGTGGTTTAAAGATACCATCATTGTGTTCAGGAGGGGTGGTGGTGGAGTGGTGGTCCCGTGTCCCATTTCTCGTGCTTCGTGCTTGGCGCTTGCGACTTGCGAACCCTATCTCCAGTCGGCTAAATTTCTAAAAAAAATAAAAAATTGAATATGACATGAGGTCGTGAAACAAAAAGGTTTAACCTCCTGATCTCCATATCACCGCCCTCGTTCCTCATAGCTATGATTGTTAGAATGAAGAGCCAGCATAGAAAGTGTGCGCCGACAAGGAAAAGCTGCAAAGTCTCCACCATG
>Ga0115005_10001035_pt1 | contig 21989 bp, 17 predicted proteins | sample ArcOceMetagenome_FD_87163 | JGI IMG/M metagenome (GOLD analysis project Ga0115005, IMG submission 87163) | Marine eukaryotic phytoplankton communities from Arctic Ocean - Arctic Ocean - Greenland ARC118M Metagenome | ecosystem: Environmental > Aquatic > Marine > Oceanic | place: Arctic Ocean...
ATGATTGGGGAAATGAACCAAATCCCAATATAGGTGCGCTTTATGATGGATTACTAAATGAGGAAGCAAGTAATACAAAAAATGGATATTCGTATTATGTCCCCGGAAATACTTTTCTGACAAACATTAATGATTCGATGATTGATCTAAATGGTGACGGCGATGCAACTGATCCTGGTTGGATTCGTTTGGGAGGCATGGAAGTAGGTAATGGTTTTATTTACGAATCTGTAAAGGATTACAATCTAGACGGTGTAATTGATATTTCCTTCAATTTAAACGGTACCTGGTCATTAACAGTGGATCCTTCAGCTATAGAGTTTGCGACATCAGTATTAGGACGACCAAGCGTTTTTGATCATTTAGCTTTTGTAATGAAAGGGCCAAATAATGTTGATGGTTCATGGGCTATTTATGATTTCAATTTCCACGATCTGATTGACGATTACGGTGTTAATGGTTTGGATATAAGCTTGGGTGATACAGCATATGCTTTTGAAGGTACATGGGATAAGAATTTATTTGTTAACGATGACGCTTTGTCACACATGAGTGTTTGGGCTCATGACCCACCAGCAGTAAGTGATGTTCCTGAACCATCAACGTTCACCATTTTTGCTTTGGGTTTGATAGGCTTATTGTTACGCAAGACCAGCAAAAACTAAACATTTAGTGTAAGTTTATCAAGCATCACATGTGATGCTGCTTTTTAATTTTCGAATTATGCAACCACGGTGGTGTAATCTGGAATGACAATAGAAAGTACTTTCTCTGTGTTGATGTCCGAGAATCCTCAACACATATAATATGTCTTGGAATGATTTTCAGCTTTTTAGTCGTTACTGTAATGGCCAACTAAAACTGGAAAGAGGTTAAACCATGTTTTTCAATTTATTATATTTCTGGTGGGGTGTTATATACTCAAGACTCGAATGTCTGCGTTTGTAATATAAAACCTAATATAACTTTCTACGTCATCAATCACTGAGGCGTGATTTATAAAAGTGATGTTGTTAAGTCTCTCCGTCTTCAAGCCTCTAAATAGCCGCTCTATTACTGCATTATCCCAAAATCACCCCTTCGACTCATGCTTTTTGTAATATTGAGTAATGCTGATTTATCTCTAAATATTTTGGCTGAGTATCGAATACCTTGCTCTGTGTGAAACATTAATTTATGCGCATTGGGTTGTTGTCTATTCACTGCATCACGTAAGGCTTCATTTGCTAACTGATCAATAGAAAAAAGTTCAATTTATAAGACCTTGCCGGGGTTAATTAGCTTGGGTTGATGTATGTATCATTCATATAAATGGTGATTATCAATATTTTTATATTGAATGTTGGCTGCTACCTGTGCCTAATACTCGTTAATGCATAATGACTACAAGAGAATTAACTATGACAATTTCATCTTTTCATCCGACACCGCGTACTTTGATGGGCCCAGGTCCTAGTGATGTATCACCCCGTGTTTTATCTGCATTAGGTCGTCCAACAATAGGTCACTTAGACCCTGAATTTGTGCAAATGATGGACGAGATTAAAGCACTATTACAATATGCTTTTCAAACCAAAAATGAATTAACAATGGCGGTTTCAGCACCGGGCTCTGCAGGTATGGAAACATGTTTTGTTAATTTAGTTGAGCCTGGTGAAAACGTTATTGTCTGTGTTAATGGTGTATTTGGTTCTCGCATGGTGGAAAATGTTCAACGTTTAGGTGCTAACGCTATCGTTATTAATGATGATTGGGGAACACCTGTTAGTGTTGAAAAAGTTAAACAAGCCTTTAAGGATAATTCGAATGTTAAGTTTCTAGCGTTTGTACATGCTGAAACCTCTACGGGTGTTTTGTCTGATGCAAAAACCTTATGTGCCATTGCACGAGAAAATTCAGCATTGTCTATTGTCGATGCTGTTACTTCATTAGGCGGCGTTGAGCTAAGAGTTGATGATTGGGGAATTGATGCAATTTATTCGGGCAGTCAAAAATGTTTATCCTGTGTACCGGGGATTTCACCGATAAGTTTCAGTGAAAAAGCGGTGGAAAAATTACAAAACCGACAATCTAGAGTGCCCAGTTGGTTTCTAGATCTGTCTCTGGTAATGGGGTATTGGGGCGGTTCAGGTAAGCGAAGCTATCATCACACTGCACCTGTAAATTCTTTATATGCTTTGCATGAATCCTTAGTCATGTTGCAAAATGAAGGGTTGGAAAATGCTTGGATACGTCATGATAAACAACATCAAAAATTAAAGCAGGGATTAACGAAATTAGGTATAAAGTTTGTAGTTGATGAACAATATAGGCTTCCCCAGCTGAATACCGTACTTATCCCTGAAGGTACCGATGATGCAGTCGTTCGTCAAACGTTGCTTAATGAATATAATTTAGAAATTGGTGCGGGGCTGGGAAGTTTCGCGGGTAAAGCATGGCGAATTGGTTTGATGGGTTATGCAGCAAGAACTGAAAATGTCACCTTGTGTTTAGCGGCATTAGCTGATGCTTTAGATAAGTAGTAAGATATCTTTCGAAAGTCATAAACGTGACTTTTAATTCTGAAATGTATTAAATGAAAAAAGCCCCGAGTAAAGTTACTCAGGGCTTTATAATTTATCTTTGATACTTACAGTATTTAGCTATCAAACATTGCTGAAATAGATTCTTCGTTACATACACGACGAATAGCTTCAGACAACATACCACTTAAGGTTAATTGGCGAACAATGCCTAATGCTTTAATTTCATCACTAAGAGGTATTGAATCGGTAACGACCAATTCGTCAATCACTGAATCTCTTAGGTTTTGTGCAGCATTTCCAGATAGAACTGGATGAGTAGCATAAGCAATAACACGTTTGGCACCATGTGCTTTCAATGCTTCAGCAGCTTTTGCTAACGTGCCGCCTGTATCGATCATATCATCAACAATGATACAGTCACGGTCAGCAACATCACCAATAATGTGCATCACTTGTGCAACATTTGCTTTTGGACGACGCTTATCGATGATAGCAAGGTCGGCTTCATTCAGTAACTTAGCTACTGCACGAGCACGAACTACACCACCAATATCAGGAGAAACAACAATTGGGTTATCTAAATCACGTGAAACCATATCTTCAAGTAAAATAGGTGTACCAAAGACGTTGTCTACAGGAACATCGAAGAAGCCTTGGATTTGTTCAGCATGTAAGTCGACTGTTAATACACGGTCAACACCAACACTTGATAAAAAGTCAGCTACTACTTTTGCAGTAATTGGTACACGAGCACTACGAACACGTCTGTCTTGACGAGCATAACCAAAATATGGAATAACCGCTGTAATACGACCGGCAGATGCACGGCGTAACGCATCGATCATTACAATGAGTTCCATCAAGTTATTGTTCGTTGGTGCACATGTTGATTGAAGAATAAAAACGTCCGCACCACGCACATTTTCGTTAATTTCAACACTTATTTCACCATCACTAAAACTACCAACTTTGGCATCGCCTAACGTCATATAAAGACGATCAGCTACTTTCTTGGCCAGTTCAGGGGTGGCATTACCCGCAAATATTTTCATATCAGGCACGGTCAGTTCCTCAGAAACTTTTGACATACTAAGTTACGCTGCTAGTGAACGTGAGTTTACTAGCAGCACATTATTTGGTTTTTGCCAGACATAACTGACATTTCATGAAAATAAATTTTCATTGGCATTGTTACTCCCAATTACTGTTTTTGCATTGCTACTAAGTTATTAATAACATTACGTAATGGAGAAGTATTTACCCCTTTCGCTACAAAAGACATCATCCCATTAGGAAGCAATGACTGTATGCGATAGGCCTCTTGCTCAGTCTCAAAGCGGGAAAAAATACACGCTCCGGTACCGGTCATACGAGAAGGCGCGTATTCTACCAACCAAGCCAGTAACTTGGCAACCTCAGGATACTTTTTTATTACTAAGGTTTGGCAGTCATTATGGCATAAGTCTATGGCTAGCTTATCAATATCATCATTTAAAATAACTTTTGGAGTATTACGGGTTAAATCAGGATCGGTGAAAACACTTGCAGTAGAAATGCTGACATTAGGTTTACTTACTAAAAACCAGCACTCTTTTGGTGATACAGGAGTGAGTTCTTCGCCAACACCTTCAGCAAAAGCTGAAAATCCATGAATAAAAATGGGGACGTCAGCACCAAGAGATAAGCCGAGGTGCGAAAGTTCAGATAAGGTTAAATTTGCTTGCCATAAAACATTTAAGGCTAATAAAATGGTTGCTGCGTTGGATGAACCTCCGCCTAAGCCACCACCCATAGGTAGAATTTTGGTTATTTTTATTTGTGCACCTAATTTTTCTTTCGCATTATTAGGCGACTTCTCAAGTATTTTATTCTCTACAATATAACGCTGTAATAACAGTGCGGCTCGAACAATTAAATTGTCTTCATTTAATACGCCTTCGATTGGCGTTAATAATTCAATATTCAAACCCTCCGTTAGTTTAATATCTAAAGTGTCGCTGTGATCTAAAAACTGAAACATAGTTTGTAACTGATGATAGCCGTCGTTACGCTGACCGATAATATGGAGAAATAAATTTAGTTTTGCTGGGGCTGGGAAACTGTGAAATTGATTGCTAATGTTGTTCATTGATTGTGACGCCCCATTGATGAACATTAATTTTTATAGTGAGATTTTCTTGTTTTATCATGAATTTTGTCGCTAATTGATATTGGCCAACTTGCTGATAGGCACTATATGTTAAGACCCATCTTTTCCCATTATGGAAACTTGCCAATGTGTTCGGTAATTGTGTTTCTTCGTTATAAGTGATTTTGTCACTCTGCAAATAAGGTAAACCTTTCAGCCAAAAACTCATGGCTTGCGTAGGCAAAGTAAACCCAGTTAATGAAGAAAGTAGGGCATTCAAATCAGGACCTTGGTAACGCTCACCATCTGCATTAATAACATGCATACCATTAACGGATTCTAGATTAAATACTTGAATACCAAGTATGGAAGTTAAATTGAGTGTCTGGCGCTTTTTTTTACCTTGGTATAGCCAATTAAGTGTTAAACTATGACGTTCATTGGGACTAATCATCCCCAATTTCCCTTGTATTATCCAATCAGACAATGATTCAAGTCTTTCTGTGCGTTCGGTGATGTTTTGATGTTCAGTTATTTTTTGATGGTTATTCGTTAATGAGGTACAACCAGACAAAAATGTCAGGAAACAACTCAATAATGTAAGAAAGGGTAATGTTAATTTGTTCATATAGGCCATTATTATTAGATTACGCGCTTAAATATCGAGTATCGCGCTTTTGTACTTTTAATTTTCTGTGATTTTTCGTAAAATTAACATCATTATTTGTCGAAGATCATAGGTTTTTTATAAAACCTGATTGATAATATGGTTAATGAAAGGATTAATCAAAAATAACGTGATCGATATAAATTTTAATTTTTGCATTAATCGTATTTAAAAGGTTGAATATTTCTCGTTATGTCTATAGTTGCTGTTGGAATCAATCATAAAACTGCCCCCGTTGCTGTTAGAGAAAAAATTTCTTTTAACCCTGACAATTTAAGTGTGGCATTAACAGAGTTACTTGGAAACGTAGAATGTCGCGAAGCGGCAATTTTATCAACCTGCAATCGTACAGAACTGTATTTAGTACAAGAAGGCGATGTCAAAATCACTCAAGAGAAAGTGGTTCGTTGGTTAGAGCAACACCATAATGTTCCTGCCTCAATTATTACACCCAGTTTATATTGGCATACCGATCAACAAGCGGTTAATCATATGATGCGTGTTGCTTGTGGCTTAGATTCTTTAGTATTAGGTGAACCCCAAATTTTAGGTCAAATGAAGCAGGCTTATAGTCAGGCTAAAGCCGCTGGTTCTATGTCATTAGTCATGGACCGTTTGTTTCAACGTACGTTTGGTGTTGCCAAACAAGTACGAACAGAAACTGATATTGGTGCTAATGCTGTTTCGGTTGCTTTTGCTTCGGTAAATTTAGCAAAGCATATTTTTGCTCGCTTAGATAATGTAAAAGTTCTTTTAGTCGGGGCGGGTGAAACAATTGAACTTGTTGCTAAACATCTTTATGAAAATAAAGTGGGTAAAATAACTGTCGCCAATCGCACGATAGCACGTGCCGAAGCCATGGCTGGAGCTATTGGTGCAGATGTTATAACCTTGGCGCAAATTCCGGATAAAATGGCTGATGCTGATATTGTGATCAGTTCAACGGGAAGTACCTTACCTATTATTGGCAAAGGTATGGTTGAACATGCACTAGGCAAACGTAAACACCGTCCTATCTTTATGGTTGATTTAGCTGTCCCACGCGATATTGAAGAGCAAGTGGGCGAGTTAGAAGATGTCTTTTTATACACGGTTGATGACTTGCAAAGCATTATAGCGAAAAACTTAGTAAACCGTCGCAAAGAGGCGGTTCAAGCAGAAAGTATAGTTTCTACACAGTCTGATGTTTTTATGTCATGGCTACGAGGCCTAAATACACAAGATACTGTTATAGGATATCGAAAGCAGTGTTTAGAACATCGTGACCTTTTACTTGAGAAAGCGATTCTACAATTACAAAGCAATAAGTCGGCAGAATCGATTATGGCTGAGTTAGCCACTAAGTTGACTAATAAATTTATGCATGCACCAACAAGTGCTATTCAGTCTGCGGCACAAGGTGGGGAATTAGATAAACTTATTTATTTACGCGATATTTATAATATTAAATAGTTATTCCGCCACCTTTTACATCAAAGGCACTTTCTAAAGCTTTTTTACGCCTTTGATTGAAACTGCTGAACGAACCCTTTAAACTGCACACCATCGATTTTTATCCGCTGTTTCCTAATTATAAGATTTCTTAATGAATAAATCTGTTTATCAAAAACTTGAAATATTAGTTGAGCGCTTTGAAGAAGTTCAAGCGTTGCTCTCTGATCCTGAAACACTGTCAAATCAAGAAAAATTTATCGCCTTATCCAAAGAATTTTCTCAGTTAGAGTCTGTCACTAGTGTTTTTAATGAGTACCAAACAGCAGAAGAAGATTTTTCTTTAGCTGAAGAAATGCTAAAAGATGAAGATCCTGAAATGCGTGAAATGGCGCAAGAAGAATTCAAATCAGCTAAAAAGTCTATTGAAGAGTTAACAGACCAACTACAAATTTTATTATTACCAAAAGATCCAAACGACAACAATAACTGTTTTGTTGAATTACGCGCCGGTGCCGGTGGTGATGAAGCTGCAATTTTTGCGGGTGATTTATACCGTATGTATAGCCGTTACTGTGAAAAGAAAGGCTGGCGTATTGAAGTCATGAACACGAACGAAAGTGAGCAAGGCGGCTATAAAGAAGTTATTTTTAAAGTACTCGGCGAAGGTGTTTACGGACAAATGAAATTCGAGTCTGGTGGACATCGTGTGCAACGTGTTCCTGAAACTGAATCTCAAGGCCGTGTACATACTTCTGCATGTACGGTTGTTGTTATGCCTGAAATTCCAGAAGCTGACGCTATTGAAATCAACAAAGCTGATTTGAAAGTTGATACTTTCCGTGCATCAGGTGCGGGTGGACAACACGTTAACAAAACCGATTCTGCTATTCGTATCACTCACATCCCAACGGGTGTCGTTGTTGAATGTCAAGAACAGCGCTCTCAGCACAAAAATCGGGCACAAGCGATGTCTGTTTTACAAGCTCGTCTGCAACAAGCTGAAGATGAAAAGCGCCGAAGTGAAGAAGAATCTTCACGTAGAAATTTAGTTGCTAGTGGTGACCGTTCGGAACGTATTCGTACCTATAATTACCCTCAAGGACGTATGACTGATCACCGTATTAATCTTACATTATATCGTTTGAATGAAGTTCTTGAAGGTAACCTGCATTTGGTATTAGAGCCCATAATGTTAGAAAATCAAGCTGACTTACTTGCGGCTCTCGCTGAGCAAAACTAGTAACTGATTTGAACGAACCATTAGAACCGTCAATTATATATTGCCAGCAGAGTATTGCTGAAATCATGAATCAAGGGCAGCAATTACTCGCTGCCTTTTCTGATAGTGCAAAACTTGATTGTAAAATTCTTTTAGCTTTTGTCTTAAACAAAGAGACGAGTTATTTATTAACTTGGCCGGACAAAAAGTTAACTGAGCAAGAATTTCATGCTTTTATGGTATTGTTTAGGCGTCGATTAAAAGGCGAACCTATTGCATATATTATTGAAGAACGAGAGTTTTGGTCACTCCCTTTTTACGTGTCACCTGCTACGTTAATTCCTCGCCCTGATACAGAGCTTTTAGTTGAACACATTCTCGCGCGTCACTTAGAAAGCGATTTGTCATGTTTAGATCTGGGAACAGGGTCGGGTGCTATTGCATTGTCGTTAGCTTTTGAACAAAAAAGTTGGCAAATAAGTGCGATAGATTTTAGTGAAAATGCTGTAGCTTTAGCGAAAAGAAATGCGCTGCGCCTGAAGTTACCTCAGGTTAATATTTATCAAAGTGATTGGTTTTCGAATGTAAAATCGAATCAAAAATTTAATATAATCGTGAGTAATCCTCCTTATATTAATAAAGATGATCATCACTTAGTTGAGGGTGATGTGAGATTTGAACCTTTATCTGCACTAGTAGCCAGTGATAATGGATTTTCAGATATCAAACTCATTGCTAAAGAAGCTAAAGAATATTTAAAAAGTAATGGTGCTCTTTATTTAGAGCATGGTTTTGAACAGGCGGAAAGTGTTAGAAGTATTTTGAATCTATTGGGCTATCAATCGATCGAAACGATGAAAGATTACTCCGGAAATGACCGAGTCACCTGTGCCGTGTTTATACCCGGTAAAAAAAACAATAACAAGGATCCTTTATGAAACATCTCCATATGACTTTAGCGGCAATAAGCATAATATTGTTAACCTATCGCTTTGCATTAACCTTAATGAATTCAACAAAATTAGATAAAAAATGGCTAAAAATTAGTCCCCATGTTGTTGATACATTTTTATTGTTATTGGGTGTTGGTTTAGCGGTGAAATTAGCAATCAACCCATTAGATAACTTATGGTTAGTTGAAAAGATTATTGCTATTGTTTTTTATATATTTACAGGCTATTACACGTTGAAATTAGCCCGTAACCGAGCTATGCAAGTGATAGGGTATTTAGGTGCTATGGTTTGGGTTATGTTAGTGGTAAGGGTGGCCATAACGAAACAAACCGTATTTTTATAATTAACACCCTGTTCAAATAACTAATAACTTAAAAAGGCTAAGCAGATAAAGTTAATGTATGAATGAATTATTATTTTCCGAACTAAATGATGGCGATAAGTCTCTTATAGAAGCTTTTGTACTTATTGAAGAAGTTGTCTTTGGTGATAGCGACTTTGCGCCAACGAACCTTAGCAATATAGTTGAGCAATGTTCTGCGTTAATTTCAGATACAGAAGAGTACCTTGAAAAAGCTGAACAATTGATCAATGAACTATTTGTTGCACAACTTTTTATTGATAATCAACGAGACTTTTGGCCGGTTACCGCCCATAAGCTCAATAGTGGTATTGATTTTAAATTGATGTCACCCGCGTTAAAAAGTGTTGTACTTTGTCATATCTTTCGTCTTTGTGGTTTTGATACTGATGTGGTTTTTGTACCAAAGAAAAATATGATCAGAGTCGTATGTGATGAACTTTATGCGATTGTTTTTGATCCCATCACGGGAGAATCATTAAACTGGCACGAGCTTGATTTATGTATGGATGATCTTGATGGTGATCCACAAGCCCATCAAATTGAAGAAGTGTCGAGGTTAAGCTTGATTGTAAAGCATGTTAGCTCATTGAAAAATGCGTTGATCCGTGAAGGGCATTTTCCTCAAGCGTTAAAGTGTGTAGATATTTTAATTACATTACGTCCAGAGGATCCATTTGAACGTCGCGATAGAGGATTTTTGCTTCATCAGCTTGATTGTTTTAAAGTCGCTTACGATGATTATCAATTTTTTGTAGAAAATTGTCCAAAGGACCCAGCAGCGCAACTATTAAAATTGCAATTGGATAAAATCACTATTACTGATACGGTATTACATTAATACGTCCAAAAAGTAGGACTGTAGTTTTATAAAAATAAAATAAAATAAAATAAAATAAAAATAATAAGGTTAATCAATGGAAGATCAAATTATTACGAACACTCCTTTTCTCACGAACGACGCGAGTGTTATGGGTTTACTCGCCATAATACTTGGCTTAGTCTTTTATACGTCTAATAGCGAACATCCTGCTTTTAAAAAGTTTTATAAATATGTTCCTGCATTATTGATGTGCTATTTATTACCATCACTTTTAAATACTTTTGGTATTGTTAGCGCTGAATTAAGCCAAGTTGATGAAGTTGCTAAGTATTATTTATTACCTGCTTGTTTAGTTTTACTTACATTAAGTATCGATATAAAAGCAATTATTGGTCTTGGTAATAAAGCCATTATTATGTTTTTAACCGGTACTGTTGGTGTTGTCATTGGTGGACCGATAGCCTTATTAATCATTTCAGCTATTTGGCCTGAACTTCTTGGTGTTACTGGGCCTGAAGCGGTATGGCGCGGTATGGCGGCGCTTGCGGGTAGTTGGATTGGTGGCGGTGCAAATATGCTAGCGATGAAAGAAATTTATGGTGCGGATGGTAAAATATTCACCATCATGGTCACCGTTGATATCGTAGTAGCCAATCTATGGATGGCAGTCTTGCTGTATTTAGCGGCAAACCATAAGCGTATTGATGCAAAGAGTGGTGCAGATACCTCAGCAATTGATCGATTAATTGACAAAGTGGAAGCATCAGGGCGAAAAAACACCAAAGTACCTACACTTAATGACTTTATGTTGATTATTGCGGTTGGCTTTGGTGCCGCAGGTTTAGCACATTTTGCTGCAGACTACTTAGTGCCGTACTTTCAAATGAATTTTCCAGCGTTAGAGAAATTTAGTTTACACTCAAAACTTTTCTGGATTATTGTTTTAGTGACAACCATTGGTTTGGCACTATCATTCACAAAAGTGAGGCAGTTAGAAGCTGTAGGCGCCTCTAAAGTAGGTAGTAGCCTTTTGTATGTTTTAGTTGCGACTATAGGATTACATATGGATGTCACTCAAATTGTAGAGGCACCTAAATACATTGCGATTGGCGTTATTTGGATGTTAGTACATGTCGCATTATTATTTGCGGTTGGAAAAATGATTAAAGCACCAATTTTTTACTTAGCTGTTGGAAGTAAAGCTAACATTGGTGGTGCAGCATCTGCGCCGGTTATTGCTTCAGCATTTCATCCTTCTTTAGCCCCTGTTGGCGTTTTACTTGCTGTACTTGGTTATGCTCTAGGTACTTACATGGCTTGGCTATGTGGTCAGTTATTAAGAATCATCGGTAGCTAATAGCTTGTTAATCTCACCCTTTATTTTGGACAAATTATGACAATAACGTCAATAAAACTGACAAAGTATGACATAGAAGTAGCGAACGATAAGCCATTCGTATTATTTGGTGGTATGAATGTTTTAGAGTCTCGTGATTTAGCGATGAGCATTGCAGAACACTATGTAGAAATAACACAAAAACTTAATATTCCTTATGTATTCAAAGCATCATTTGATAAAGCCAATCGTTCGTCGGTTAATTCATATCGAGGACCGGGTTTAGAAGAAGGTTTAAGAATATTTGAAGAAATAAAGTCAACTTTTAACGTACCAATTATCACCGATGTTCATGAAATTCATCAAGCTCAACCTGTTGCTGAAGTTGTTGATATTATTCAACTACCTGCATTTTTAGCACGCCAAACAGATTTAGTGGTTGCTATGGCGAAAACGAATGCAATTATTAATGTGAAGAAACCACAGTTTCTTGCGGCACATGAAATGCGCCATATCATCAACAAATTTGCCGAAGCTGGCAATGAGCAGGTTATACTCTGTGAACGAGGTAGCTGTTATGGTTATAATAATCTAGTTGTTGATATGTTAGCGATGGATGAAATGAAAGATTACGCTCCGGTGATTTTTGATGCTACTCATGCTTTGCAACAACCTGGCGGTCGTTCTGATTCGGCTGATGGCCGTCGTGCAAAAGCAGCTCAATTGGCCCGCAGTGGCATGGCTTTAGGTTTAGCGGGTTTATTTATAGAATCACACCCAGATCCAGATAACGCAAAATGTGATGGTCCTTGTGCATTGCCCCTTGATAAACTTGAACCATACTTACAACAAATGAAATCAATTGATGATTTAGTTAAATCATTTGAACTTCTGATAACGGGTTAATATTTTATAGTCTTATTAGTCGTTAAGATTATAGATAAATAAAAATCTCTGAGTATAACAACTATACTCAGGCCTATAATATTTTTTGAGTCAATAACATGCTTTTATCAAAACTCATTGCTCTGGGGACAGAGCAACAAAGCTTTTCTACAAGCAGTAAAATTCGAATGGTTAATATTATTAGTTTGATCAGTGCGTTTATTGCTGCCGGCTATTCTATCAATTATTTTTTTGTGTTACAGCAACCCTTTGTAGCGTTAATCAATACCTTTTTTATATTCGGTTACATAATCACATTTGTGTTTATGTATTTTCATGCGCCGAAAAACGCCAAGATTTGGTTTTTTATGGTCTTGATTGTACACCTTTATGTTTGTACAAATATTTATGTCACAAAGGATTCCGGCTTTCATTTATATTACTTTCTTGTTCCTACTGGGGCATTTTTACTCTTTGAATTTCACGATAAATTTGAAAAAATCTTATTGAGTTTTTTAGCTGTTATTTTGATGGTTTATTGTGAGAATACAGTAAACTTATCACCACTTATTGTATTAAGTGATGAGGTGAATAACATACTTTATCAATCTGTCATTATTACGAATATGTTAGAAGTGATTATAGTCATTGTAATCTTTAATAATCAATTAGAAACTAATGAGAAAAAACTTAAATATCAAGCAACAACAGATCCTCTAACAAGTATTGCAAATCGTCATCATTTTTTTGAATTAGGGGAGTTATTGGTCAAAGATTCAAACCTACATCATCGGCCATTTTCAGTAGTTATTTTTGATTTTGATTACTTTAGAAAGATAAATGATAATTTTGGTCATGCGTTTGGTGACTTATGCTTGATAAATGTTGCTAATCTGATTAAAAGTGAGTGCAGAGAAAATGATTTGTTTTCACGTATCGGTGGTGAAGAATTTGCGATTGCTTTACCCGATACAACAGCGTTAGAAGCTGAAAAAATTGCTGAATTGATGAGAAGTAAGGTTGCTAAACATCTAGTTTGTGATGATGTTGCTAATAAGAAAAGTCAATTCAAATGCACGCTAAGTTTTGGCATAGCTGATAAAATAGATCATACAGTGTCATTAAAGTATTTAATGTTGAATGCTGACAAAGCCCTTTATAGAGCTAAGAATGAAGGACGAAACCGTGTAAAAATATTCCATGCGGGTAAATTTTACTAAACAGGTGCCGTTAGGCACCTTTTTAGTTAACGCTTTAGTTAACATTCGATAAATTAACTATCACTTTGATTTTTATCTAAATGATGAAAATCAATATTCTCAATTTTACTTCCTGCATTTTCATCATAAAAAACCTCTTCATCAAATTGATTTTCTGACTTAGCTACAACAATTGAAACCATGCTGTCTCCAGTAACATTTACAGCCGTACGAGTCATATCAAGTAAACGGTCAACACCAATAATTAAACCAATGCCTTCAACAGGTAAACCTACTTGGTCTAAAACCATGGCTAGCATTATTAAACCTACACCAGGAACACCTGCCGTGCCAATAGAAGCTAAGGTCGCGGTAAGTATTACCATTAAATATTGACTAAATGTTAGATCAACATTAAATACTTGCGCAATAAATACGGTGGCAACACCTTGCATTATAGCTGTACCATCCATATTAATGGTTGCACCTAAGGGTACTGTAAACGAAGCAATTGAATTTTTAACACCCATTTTTTTGGTAACAGTTTCAAGTGTTACTGGGATGGTTGCATTACTGCTGGCTGTTGAGAATGCAAAAATAACGGTATCACGCATTTTTTTCAAAAAGGTAATTGGGCTCAGGCCTGTCATTACTTTTAAAATAGTCGAATAAGTAACTGTTGCATGTAATATTAGTGCGAAGAAAACGACCAAGAAGTAAACTATTAGGTTGCCGAATACCTTAAGTGACATATCAGTGAATAAACTCGCTAATAAACAAAATACACCATAAGGAGCAAGGTTCATTAAAATGGTTACCAAGCGCATGATAACGGTACTCATGTCTTCAAATAAACTCGCTACACGATCTCCTGCTTTACCTGACAAGGCAATAGCGATACCAAATAACAAGGCAAAAATAATAACCTGTAGCATATTACCTTTTGCAAAAGCTTCAAACGGATTACTCGGGAACATTTGAATAAATACTTGCGCTAAAGAAGGCGCTTCACGACTAGTGAACGTTGTGTCTGAGGCCATGTTGACGCCTTCGCCAGGGCTTATTAATAACGCTAAAAACATCGCGAAGCTAATTGCTATTGCTGTAGTAATTAAATAAAGTGAGATGGCTTTACCGCCAATACGTCCAAGTTTTGTTGTATCTTTTAATGAACAAGTACCACAAATAAGCGATACAAAAACCAGTGGTACCACCAACATTTTTAAACTTGAAATGAAAATTTGTCCGATCACTTCAAAAATTCCATCGACCAAAAAGGATCGTAATGAAAGTTCAAAGAAATAGAGTGGGATCACAAAATCTGATTTTTCAGGCATAAGCATCTGTAATAAGACGCCTGTCAGGATCCCAGCACCCATACCAGTAACGATTCTAGTGGTTAAACTAGCTTTTTTTTTATCAGTCATAAAGAAATGCAACGTTGTTTTTTATTATAAATTATGAAGAGTAGATTAACAGGTAATTCATTGATTAAAAAGCTATTGATTAAAAAGCAATAATAGCGCTATTTTTAATGAAATTTTTAGAAAATAAGTTACTATGAATAGAGATGTAAATAAAAAATACTAAGGGATGCTTGTATGGTACTGCTTCAACGTTTAAGTTTTTGGGTTTTAATTATCGTGCTGAGTGGTTGCGGCGGTAGTGGAGATGGAGGCTTAACTAGAACGGAAACTTTAGATAATGATATATCTACTGAGATCACTATTTCTTTAAGTATTTCTGATATAACCGTTACGGGTGCTTCACCGGTTAATGTTAGTGCTACGGTAATGCAAGGAAGTTCTCCCGTGGTAAATCGAGCGGTCACGTTCGTCACAGACTTAGGGGCCTTTTCTCCATCGTCTGGTTCATCATTAACCGATGATAATGGTGTTGCTACTATCACGATGACTGCTGGTAGTGTTCGTGGTGCGGGAGAGATTTCTGCATCTCTTTCATCAGGGGAAAGGTCTACAGTGCCATTAGGATTTACAACACAAGGTGATGATATTGGTGTTGTTGGTGATATTAATATCAACGTCACTCTCATAGATGGTGATAGCAATGCCACTGACACGGTAACGTCATCAAAACCGGCAAGAATAATTGCGACAATTGATGGTATTAGTGCTCCTTTGATTGTTACTTTTAGTTCTACTGTAGGTGATATACCTATTCCATCTGCTATCACAAATGCAAATAATCAAGCGATTGTTGATATTTATGCAGGTGAAAACTTAGGTGCAGGAACTATTACTGCATCTATTACCAGTGGAGAATCGGGTCAAACAATTTTTGTTGTTGGTTCTTCAACTGTCATTATGGGAGCAGGTAGCCCATTTATAGAAGGTGTTGCTGATGTCAGTTTAACGAATATTTCTGCTGGCGGAACGAGTGTTATTTCAGTATCAATTGTTGATGATCAAGGTAATCTATTTACTGAACCTGTAGATGTTAATTTTTCATCTGGGTGTACGGCACAATTAACAGCTACACTAAGTACACCGATTACTACCTCTAATGGCGCGGCGACAAGTACTTATCTAGCACAGGGGTGTGTAGGTGATGACACAATTAATGTCACTGCTAATGCTGGTGGCATTAATTTATCAGCAACAGCATCTGTTAGCGTTTTAGCTGCTGACATTGGTAGTATCGAGTATGTGTCTGCATCGCCAGAGCATATTGGTATAATAGGCGCTGGTATTGTTGGAGGCTCTGAAAGTTCAACGGTGATGTTCAAAGTAAAAGATACCGATGGTAACCCTTATAATAATCGTCGAGTGAATTTTTCCTTAAATACGAATGTGGGTGGTATAAAATTAAGTCAAAATTTTGCGACCACTAACGATCAAGGTTTGGTACAAACAGTTGTTAATTCAGGCTCTGTTGCAACTACAGTGCGTATTACTGCATCGACAGAGTCATTAGGTGGCACTTTTGTATTTACTCAATCTAGTCAACTCGTAGTTTCAACGGGTTTACCGGACCAAGATAGCTTTAGCTTGGCCCGGGGGGTCGCAAATCCTGAAGCTTGGGGCATTGATGGTGTAGAAGTACCTGTTGTTGTTCGCATGGCTGATGCATTTAATAATCCAGTACCAGATGGAACCGCTGTTAACTTTACTACTGAAGGTGGTTCTGTAGGTTCCTCATGTAAAACAACTAATGGTGTATGCTCTGTTATGTGGACCAGTCAAAACCCTCGTCCAGCGGGACAAGTATTAACCAGTAGTTTTTGTAGTGTGGCTGAAAATGATGATCCAGCGATCTTTTGTGCTCGCCAACCTTTGCCAAATGGTAATAATTATCTTGGACAGGAATATGGCGGAAGAGTGACAATATTAGCAACCGCTATTGGTGAAGAGTCATTTCCTGATAAAAATAGTAATGGTCGCTTTGATGAGAGTGAGTTCACTTTGTTTCAAGGAAAAGATGTTGGCGATAGACTTTACGACCTAAAGGAGGCCTTTGTTGACCATAATGAAGATAATTTATACAATCCAGTAGAAGTGAGCACTCAAGCTGGTGGTGAGTTAGAAGAGTTTGTTGACTTTAATAGCAATGGAATTTTTGATATAGAAAATAGTGTATATAATGGAATTTTATGCGGTTTAAATGATATAACGAATCCAGGTACCGAGGTAGCCAATCAATATTGTGCTAATCCAGATGATGAACCTGATCCGACCAAAAAAGCGCAAAAAGTGTCAACCAATGTTCGTGGCTCTACCGTTATTATTATGTCAGGTACGTCACCATATATAACCGTTACAGCAACAAACGATGCCGTTGTAGATACGTCACCAAACTTTGATCGAAACGATATTTCTCTCTATATTGCTGGCGAAAGTACCGGAACAGTTAGTGTTGTTATCGCTGATTTACATAACCAACCTATGCCGGCTGGTACTATTGTGTCATTTGTAGCTAGTGTTGGATCTGAAGTCGGTACCACTAGTTATACATGGCCAGGTGATTCCAGTAATGGTGGTAGCCAATTTAGTGTTGCGATTAAAGGTGAGGCGGAACCAACCAGTGGACCATTAGAAATAAAAGTGGAAACCCCTGGTGGTGTAACAACTGTATTTAGTGGTGTTAGTATTATTATTCAATAATAATTAACTTTTCCACCTATAAAAAAACCGCTTGTTAAGCGGTTTTTTTATTTTTATTTATCGATAACAGATAAAACTAAAAATTTATTTAGCCATCTCTGCTATTAAAAAGGCAGAGATTTCAGCCCCAGCCGCTAATGTTTTATCACGACTCTCTTTTCCTAAACCTGAACTATCAGTGAAAGGGGCAATTTCCATCATGTCAGCACCTGTTATACGGTACTTTGCTGCTAATGCACGTAATATGTCCATAGTTTCATTTAGAAATAAGCCATCTGGTTCCGGTGTACCTGTAGCGGCTGCGACACTTTCGTCTAAAGCATCTATATCAAAGCTTACATAAAGTTCATCAATATTTTCATCTACTAGTTGTGCAAAAATATTTTCTATGATTTTCTCAACGCCATGCTCACGTACTTCATGAGCCCAATGTTGTTTTACACCAAATGTACTTTCCCAATGAGATTTAGGTCGTCCGCTTGAGCGAATGCCTACTTGTATAAGGTGATGTTTTTCATGTAAGTCATCAAGTATATGAGTACACCAAGAACCAAAACATAAATCGATACCTAGGCGTTCTACCAATAAATCTGTGTGCGCATCAAAATGAATGATAGCTGCACGAATGCCACGTTTTTTCTTTGCTTGTAAGTAAGCCTTTGTTAGTGGGTAACTTACCGAATGATCGCCACCAATACCAAAAATGCCTTTATCAGGGAATTCAGCATAAAAGTCATGTAATACATCTTCAGTAATCGTTAATGGGCTTACTGCATAAGGACTATTTTCATCTTGATAAAGTGCTTTTCTACAGTTAGACAACGTTGCTTCATTTAAATATTTGTCATGAAGCAAATGAGGAATAACGCGAATATCACCCATATCGAAAGCTTCAAGTTCAGGATGTTTTTCAAGTAACGTGGAACGAACAAATAAAGGTCCCCAATTTGCGCCTCGCAAGATCCCACCACCACAATCGGATGCAACACCCAAAATAACAGCATTTGATGCGTCTGGAAGCTTGTTTAACGAGTCTTTCCAAATATTATCGATGTTGGTCGATTGACCGAATAAAGCTTGGTGTAATTGCTCTTTACGCTCTTTAGCCGTATTTACGGTAAAAACACCGTTACCTGCAGGGCATAAACAGTTGGATAATTTTTCCTGTAAGTTAGTCCATGATGTAGTCATATAATTTGTACTCTAGTTATTTACCCAATCATTAACGCTTTCTATAAAGTGTTTAAGGGGTGTTGTTTTTATATAAGTGCTTTTAGATTTTTACTGCGTGGCTAATTGAACTTAACCTATTAAATTAAACTATTGTCAGCGATTAATTTTTGTTGAAATTTATTATTATTACAGCTAAGAATTGGCGGCATTATAACGAAAAAAGCTTCATTTTGCGATGTTAATAAAAATAATAACTTGTCAGCTTGCTTATTTACCGATATATCTAATAGGAATTCTAATTTCATTGAATTTCGGCTAAATCGGTCTAAAAATGAGTTGCTCGGCTAATTTTTAGACGATTGTGACCGAGGTGTAATTATACTGGCAAAAAAAATAGCCAGTGACGTAGGAAAGTATATATATGGCAAAATCTCTTGTAATTGTCGAATCACCAGCCAAAGCGAAGACAATTAACAAATATCTTGGTAAAGACTTTATTGTGAAATCTAGTGTCGGTCATGTTCGTGATCTTCCTCACAGTAGTACTGGTAAAAAAGTTGCCGCTAAATCTCCTGCAGAAGTTAAAAAAATGGCTCCTGCAGCGAAGGCAAAATATAAAGCTAAACGTGATAAGCAAGCGCTGGTTAATCGAATGGGTATCGATCCTGAGAACGATTGGGAAGCCAATTATCAAGTATTGGAAGGCAAAGAGAAAGTCGTTGCCGAATTAATTAAACTTGCCGGTTCAGCCGACACTGTTTATCTCGCAACCGATTTGGATCGCGAGGGAGAAGCGATAGCCTGGCACCTGAAAGAAATCATTGGTGGCGATGACAGCAAATTCAAACGTGTTGTCTTTAATGAAATAACTGAAAATGCTATTCAACAAGCTTTTTCTACCCCTGGCGAATTGAGTATGCCAGGCGTGAATGCTCAACAAGCCCGACGTTTTCTCGATCGCGTTGTTGGCTTTATGGTGAGTCCGTTATTGTGGAAAAAAGTTGCCCGTGGTTTATCTGCCGGGCGAGTACAATCGGTCGCTGTAAAATTAGTTGTTGAAAAAGAACGCGAAATTAAAGCATTTGATCCAAAAGAATTTTGGGAAATTACTGCTGATACAAAAACAGCCTCTGGCTTAGATTTTCCTTTAGACGTCACCCATGAAAAGGGTAAAGCGTTTAAGCCAACGAATGAAACTGACACGAATAAAGCGTTAGCAACATTAGAAAATTCGGCTTATACCGTTAATAAAAGAGATGATAAACCATCCAAAAGTACGCCGTCAGCGCCTTTTATTACTTCAACGTTGCAACAAGCCGCGAGTACTAAATTAGGTTTTGGTGTTAAACGAACTATGGGGTTAGCTCAGCGTTTATATGAAGCGGGACATATTACTTATATGCGTACCGATTCAACCAATTTAAGTAAAGACGCGGTTGAAATGTGTCGTGGTTATATTGCCAAGAACTTTGGTGATAACTACTTACCAGAAAAAGCAAAAGTATACAGCAGTAAGTCTGGAGCTCAAGAGGCCCATGAAGCCGTTCGTCCATCGAATGTAAAAGTGGAATCTGCTTTTATGGAAGGTATTGAGGCGGATGCTAAGAAGTTATACGACCTTATTTGGCGTCAGTTTGTTGCGTGTCAAATGACAGCAGCGCGCTATACAGTGAGTACTATTACTGTTGGAGCTTCAGGTTTTGATTTGAAAGCCAAAGGTCGTGTGATGCAATTTGACGGTTGGACGAGAGTTCACCCACAACTATCAAAAGGTGATGATAAACACTTACCTGACTTATCTGTTGGTGAAGTGTTAACGCTCGAACAATTAAATCCTGCGCAGCACTTTACTAAACCACCCGCACGTTTTGGTGAAGCATCATTAGTCAAAGAATTAGAAAAACGTTCCATTGGTCGTCCTTCTACGTATGCGTCAATTATTTCAACTATCCAAGACCGTGGTTATGCCCGCTTAGATAAAAAACGCTTTTACGCCGAAAAAATGGGCGAGATTGTTACCGATAGTTTATCTGAAAGCTTTAAAGATCTAATGAACTATGATTTTACCGCTAACATGGAGCAAGAACTCGATGAAGTGGCAGACGGTAAAGCAAACTGGAAAGAGGTGCTTAACGGTTTTTATAAAAATTTCACCAAGCAGTTAGGTCAAGCAGATATGCCTACCGAGGAAGGTGGCATGCGCAACAACGAGCCTGTTTTAACGGATATTGATTGCCCAACTTGTGGGCGTAAAATGGGTATTCGAACAGCCTCTACAGGTGTCTTCTTAGGTTGTTCTGGTTATGCATTACCACCTAAAGAGCGCTGTACACAAACGATGAACTTAACATCGGGCGAAGAAGCGGTAAGTGTTTTAATTGAAGATCAAGAAACTGATGCATTACGTGCTATGCGCCGTTGTAGCAAATGTAGTACAGCGATGGACAGTTATTTGATTGATGAAACGCGTAAGTTGCATGTTTGTGGTAACAATCCTGTCTGTGACGGGATTGAAGTTGAAAAAGGCGAATTTAAAATCAAAGGCTATGACGGTCCTCTTTTAGAGTGTGACCGTTGTGAAGCTGAAATGGAGCTTAAATCAGGCCGTTTTGGCAAGTACTTTGATTGTACGAATGAAGAATGTAAAAACACTCGTAAGTTATTGGCAAGTGGTGAAGCGGCTCCTCCAAAAGAGGACCCTGTTCAGTTACCAGAACTTCCTTGTGAAAAGTCTGAAGCACATTTTGTTTTACGAGATGGCGCAGCAGGGATATTCTTAGCGGCTAATACCTTCCCGCGTTCGCGAGAAACACGTGCACCTAAAGTTGAAGAATTACAACGTTTTCGCGATAGAATTTCGAGTAAATTTTATTATTTAGCCGATGCACCTGTTAAAGATCCTGATGGCTATCTAGCCGTTGTCCGTTATAGCCGTAAAACAAAAGAACAGTATGTAATGACCGAACTTGCACCTGAAGCTGAAGGCGCTAAACCTAAAGCAACAGGTTGGACGGCAAAATATATTGATGGAAAATGGGTTGAAGAAGCAAAGAAAAAAGTAAAACCCAAAGCTAAGGCTAAACCAAAAGCTAAAGCGAAACCAAAGGCCAAAGCCAAAGCTGAATAATCAATTTAGCTTAAAATAAAAAAGCGCTATAGTAGCG